>Ga0075156_10001445_pt1 | contig 12940 bp, 9 predicted proteins | sample JI81AbrownDNA_FD_70966 | JGI IMG/M metagenome (GOLD analysis project Ga0075156, IMG submission 70966) | Wastewater effluent complex algal communities from Wisconsin, to seasonally profile nutrient transformation and Carbon sequestration -... | ecosystem: Engineered > WWTP > Effluent > Algae...
GTTTCTGGCTGCCGAGAGTCAGTCGACGACTCTGCAGTGCCCAACGTTGGATTCCCGATTTCCACCAGCAAGTCATCCACCGCCTGGGGTCCCCAGCGCAAGCAGTGATTCAGCGATGCGCCTTCATTGTGAAATTCAAAGCACAACATGTTTTCAACGTCGCTGAGTTTCTTGAACTCAGCTTCTGCTGCATCCAGCAAGCGCTTGATCTCTTGCAGGGCAAGTACGCCGCCCTTCGAAAACTGCAAATTATTTGGCATTACGCCTCTCCAAAAGAATGAAGAGGGAATTCACCCCGGAGGGAAACGAATTCCCCCAAGGGTTAGACCTGGAATGGTCAGCAATGTGATGTCCAGAACGCGTCCGGAGAAACCGACGATGGTCAGAAACGATTCGATTCTCATACGGGACAGGCACCATTGCAACCGTTGCGGACCATCGAACGAAACAGGATTGAGACTATGTTTTGGATTTAATGCAAGACAGCACCAATGTCTCTTGCGCCCCGTCCGGCTACAAAGAAGTCACTTGTTGACGCTTGCAACTCAATACCTGTGCCTATCGCGTAACTACCTGTAGCGATACGAAAATCTGTTGCCCCAACCGTTCTCGCGTTGACGGCAGCGACACTTACAAAGGATGGCGATGCTATCACCTGCAAATCGGTTGAATTGTTTGTCGCGAGCAACCCAGAAGCGCCCGTTCCAGAGAGCATCTGGGCAGTTGTTGCGGCGGGTGCATATGCTAGGTTTCCCTGCACTTTCACATTTGTCGATACGGTGCCAATTGAAATGCCGGTGAACTGCGATGCCACACTGCTGTATGCGGTGTTGTTCAGGAAGGCTATGTCTATTGGTCTGGGGCCAACACCACCATCCCCGACAGCGTAGGCTTCTACAGCACCGGCTGCAGATCCGCTCAAGTTGACGATGTTGTTGCGCACCATGATTGACGACACGGGTCCGCGAAACATGAGCCCAGAAACTGTTCCAGTACCGGCCACAAAGTAGTTTCGTTCAAACGTGAGGTTTCGCAATCTTTCATCTACAGCGGTGTTTTGTGGCCCCACAAACACAGCCCACGGTGTAACCCCGCCGACGAACGTATTCTCTGCAGCCTCAACATGTTCCGTATAAAGACCGCCACCAACCACGCCAGTATTCGCCTGACCTGGCGCATGCAGCTGCCAGCAATGCTTGGAGTTTGCTGGATTTGCCAGGATATTGTTGCTCACGACGCCGCGTCCAATGTATGGGGTACGAAGTACGTGTTCACCGCCACCGCCGACATCCATGGTGTTGCCCATGAAAGTAAACTTCGTAGCGCTGATATATGCGCCAACCATGCCCCCAGCTTGCACACCGTTATTGATGTCTTTGACAGCCGTTCCGACCACTGCAAATTGATCCCAGAGGGTGTGCCCACTGTGCTGAGGGTTGCCGTCTGCATTCGCCCCATCAAGGATTGACGCGGACATAACGATGCCGTTGCTTACGTTATGGATGTTCAAACCCAACAGGAGAACCTGGTCAATACCACCATCACCACTGACCCCCGCCGTGAATCGATCTTGCCCATCAATCTCGATGTCCATCACGCGCCAATCACTGATTCCTGCGGTAGATTGGCTCGACAAATAGAGTGCCGGATAGCCTGTTTCTGGAATCCATTTTGGGGCGGCACCATCTCCGTATGCGCCGATGATTCCAGGCCCACTGGTATTGATACGGGCAGCCCCATTGGCACTCGGTAGGAAAGTATCGCCTCGACGAAACAGCAGTCGTTTGTGAGTCGCCTGATTTGTCCGGACAGCTGCTTCATAGTCCGTCGTTGTGAGCTGCGCAGATCCCACCGGGCATCCAGTGAAGTTTCCAATCGCCGATACGCACATGGTGCTGCTGGCGAATACTACATTGGGGTCAGTCACAGTGATTTGTATCGGGACAATTCGGCTGCTACCACCGTCATTGACCATCAAGTTGACGGTGTAGTCTCCTGGTGACTTGAAGACGTGGGATGCCACAGGACCTGTAGCTGTGTTGCGACTAACGCTCACCCGACTCCCGATCAACCAGTTACCGCCCGCCGTATCGCCAAAGTCCCAACGGTAGTCAATGCTTTGCAGCGGGTTGGCGATTCTCGTTGAGGTCGTTGCTGTGGCATCGAAAAACACGGACAACGGAGCAACGCCCGATACACGACTTGGCGAAACCGTTGCTGTCAGGGTGCTTGATACCACAGGAGAAACCCACGCCCGAGCCGTTCCCCCAGCTGCCCCGTCACCACCACACCCTACAATGGTCACCGCGCTGAAGCTTGCAATCATCAAAAGATGTCTTGTGTGCGCGAGCGTTTGAATAATATGCTTCATGCATACCCCCACAAAAGTACTATTCTTTGCGGAACGCATCGAATCCAGCTCATGCTCTACAAGCGGTTTCTGCGCTGTTGACGTTCTCCATCGGATCAAGGGGAAACGCTATTCGGTAGCAGTCGCCCATAGAAATTGGAAGGGGTAGTTGGTAGCCTCATGCAACATGAGAGCACCGACTACCCCTTCCTCCTTGAAGTGGCTGATTACCCGCCGAGCACGTCTGGACGGCGAATTGGCAAAAATGGCGAAAGCCGAAACCGAGCAGCAATCCATAGCCCAGAAACAAATCGGCGTTCTGGAACGCCAGTTGGCGTCAGCGGAAGATGCGGAAGCATCTCGACACAGCTATTACGTCATGACGCGTAAGGCACTGGAGGCAGACTTGGCAGCAACGGATTTGCTTTTGCGCCAGCACGAAGTCCCTATCGACCCTCACATCATCTCGCCGGTTCGCAGCCAGGACAACCTGAGCATTGCCGACCATGGTTTTTACACCGGTTGCATTTACGAATGCCTGCGCCTTCACAATGGGCACCCTTGCACCGCTACGCAGGTTGCTGCTTACATCGTAACGAAGCTCAAATCAACAGCAAAAGGCGACTCATTCCCGGACCTCAGGTATCGAATGCGCAAGCGGATGAATCATCTCGCATGGGAAGGCAAGTGATCGTTCGCAACAACGGAGTGGGCGAGAGCCCAATAAGTAAATGCCGCAACTTGCGCAAATATGCCAATATGGGCATAATCAATCATGATTCAGCCGCCGCGTAAGCCTCTTAAATGGATGGGGTCATCCAAGAAAGACCTCATCAGCATGCCTGAAGACGTGAAAGACGTTTTTGGATTTGCTATCGATCTTGCCCAGGCTGGATTGAAACACGCTGATGCAAAGCCTCTAAAAGGTTTTGGTTCAGCCGGAGTGCTAGAAGTAGTTGAGAGTGATGAAGGTGGGACTTATCGTGCTGTTTACACAGTTCGTCTAGCGGGCCGCGTATATGTCCTGCATTGCTTTCAGAAGAAGTCTCCAAAGGGAATTGAGACACCAAAAGTTGACATTGACCTGATTAAGTCAAGGTTAAAGGATGCTGAAGCAGAGCATGCAATTTGGTTAAAACAGGCGAAAGGAGCCAGAAAATGACAGTCGAAATTGATGAAGGCGGCACCAACGTGTATGCCGATCTTGGCTATACCGACGCAGAAGAAATGCAACGCAAGTCTTCTTTGGCGGCAGAAATCGCTCGTGCCATCAAAGCCCGGCACCTGACCCAAGAAGCTGCAGCAGATTTGCTTGGCATTGACCAAGCGAAGATATCAAAGATCACTCGCGGGCAATTCCGTGGAGTTAGCGAAGCAAAAATGCTTGAGCTAGTTGCAAAGCTTGGACACAACATCACGATCATCGTGGGGAAAACCAAGCGGCAAGGCGCTGGAAAAATTGAACTTGAATTCGCTTAATCGTTAAACCCTCTAAAGGCCACCACTTCCGTATCGCGGATCTGGTGGCCTTTTTCTTGGCGGCAAACGAAGCCAGAATCTGACGAACAAAGCCCAAGCTTTGTTCGAGACGATACCTGAACTTCAATCTAGCCCTATAGACACAATGGGCGACTGCTACCGAATAGCGAGGGGAAAAGAAAAAGGCCCCCACCAGTTCTGGTGAGGGCCTTCAAAATCTATCTAAATTGTTCGTTACACATTGAAGTGCTTGCGAACAAGACGTCGCCGTACGGGATATGTATGTCCCTGCGTCACTTCCAGTGACGCTTGACAAACCAAGTTTCGCAGAACAGCCGCTCTGAATCGCGGGCTATAGTTCTCCTTATCCCTGATGATGCGTGTTTGGTGAAATACTCCGAGCACATCTGTTGCTCTCATATGGCCCCAAAACCGCCGGCGGCTCTCACTTAGCAATTGGGGATCAGTCAAGCTTGTCAGCATGCGTATCCCCCAATATCACCGCGCATCACCTTCGCACGCCACGCCTGATGCAGCTTGCGGCTGCGGGCAAAGCGGCGCTCCAGTGCCGGCATCCCGCCAAGAGCGAAGATGCGATCCTGCACAGCGCTTGTAAAGCGGATGGCAGAATTTCCCCAGACCCGGAAGTACCGGTTGTATTCCCGCTGCGTAATGCGCCCTTGTGCGAACAGCGCCTGCGCATTGTTCAAGTTGCAGGTAGTGCCCGTCAGAAAGCGCATTGCCACTTCGTGATCGCCACTGATCATCTTGCGGTAGCGAATCGACTCAGGTGTGGTGGCATAGAGCCCAACCATCTTATGCGTCTCATCGACTTCCCCAAAATCAGACTTAGGTGTCGCGGCATGAATTCCAATCATTTGTGCCATATCGACTACCCCAACATCAGCACCAGATCATCTGGCTCGCGGTAGAACGCACGCCGCGCATCCAACTCCGCGATTTCAGTCAATTCAACCTTACAGGTTTCATAGACAATCGACCCGTAGAACCATGGAGTACGAAGCTTTTCAGCGCGTTCCCCTGCAGCTTTGATCTTTGCAGTCAACTCAGTGCGTCCTGGGAAAGACGCACGCCCATCGGCGATGCGCTCCACCAGTCTGACCAAAGCCACTTCTACTGCTGCGACTTTCGACTTGTCATTCAACTCGTCGTATTTTTTCATGTGGTTTCTCCTGTAGTTCAGGCACACACGCCCCCAAGGGGACCTGTGCCCCCAAACGGGTTTTGATGATTACGCCGCTACTGCCCAAAGCCCACGGTCCAACTGTTGGAATACCGAGGCGTTTTGGTTCAGGGTTTGGCGCACTTTCTCTTTCCAGAACTGGTTGGTTTCCAGACGTTCTGGCGCTGCGTTCGAAACCGCCGCGTAAATCTTCTCAAGCGTTGCCTTGCCGCCCAGTCCTTGCAAGACGGCTTTGACAATGTTCTTCCAAGTGCCTTGCACACGGCGCGATTGCTCGCTCACCATGTCTGCCAAAAGCACCAGCACAGGCCTTGCCTTCTTCTTCCAAAGAAGGATGTACTCGTGTTGGATCATTGGATATGTCATTTTGGAATAGGTACGCGAATCAGAAACGCAGTTGTGCTGGGTCTTGATCAGCACCGCAGCCAGTTCGTCGCTTGGCATACGGGACAGCATTTCAGCCATATAGCTGGTGTAGATCCCTTTGCGCCGCCAGTCACCGATCAAAGTACCGTAGTGGCCGCCTGACTTGGTGGCTGCGCGCTGGTTGAGAAGCACCGCCTGCATTTTGCAGTGGAAGTCTTCATCCGATTCGCAATGGGAGAGGTCATCCGGGTGAGCAACGTCGCCCCATTGACCGCCAGGCCCGCTGTACTTGATCATCCCGCCGTATGGAGGGTGACTAAAACAGAGGTCTGCTTGCTTTCCAACTCGTTGCAAGATGCTGTCACGCAAGGCGTTAAAGCCCGAGTGCAAATCCAGCCCATACGCTTCGATTGCCATTTCCCTGGCAACGTCCACTGATGTTCCAGACCCCACCATCGGATCAATAAAGACTTTCGGCTTCAGCTGCTCAAACAGCGCCTTAAAAACGTGCCCTGAGGCATTCCCCCTCCAACTACTTTTGCCCCACGGACCACGGTCCGGAAAGCTCATGATGCTAGTCAATGATGATGATTGATTCATGGATTCTCCAAAATGAAAATGGGAACCCACTACCCCATACGGGGAGCAAGTCCCCACATGGGTTTGTTTGACGGACAGATGTCCGCATATGGCTATGCCAATATTTTTTTAGTTTAGCCAGACGTGCAGAAGATGTCCAACGACACCGACCAAATGCTAGGCAGCCGCATTCTCCAGGGAATCCCCGATCCAACCCAGCAACTCGGTATCCTTGTATGGCTTGCCAAAGAAGTTGTCAGCCCCCAACTCCCGTGCGTGCGTGATGTGCTTTTCAGCATTGCGGGATGAAATGATGGTCAACGGAATATGCCTTAGACGCTCTGATCCCTTGATGATGCGTGTTGCCTCAAACCCATCCATATTCGGCATTTCGATGTCCATCAAGATGACGCCGGGTAACTCCGCACCGCTGGACAGATATTCGATGGCCACAGCCCCGTCTTCGGCAGTCGCTACCCTGAACCCATTCTTGATCAGCAGCTTCTTGGTTACTGTTCGAACAGTCACCGAATCGTCTACGACCATCACCAGTGGAGCCAGATTCACCACCTTGACAACAGAACTTCGACTCTCATGCCCGAGACTGATTTGGCCCTTCAATACCTCATTCAAATTGAGAACAGGCGCCACACGTCCATCCGAAAGGACTGAGTGTGCAATCGTGCCGCGACCGACAGTCACTCCATTTGGCAGAGGCTTAATCGGCACGCCATTGACGAACTCCAGACTGTCAGCGAAAACCCCGTATTGTTCTAGTCCAGCAGGAATGACAACCGGATTGAATGCTCTGATCTCCGGGTTGGATGCAATCCCGCACAGATCTCCGAGCAGTTTCAGGGAGACGACCGAACCATTCTCCAAACGCAAACCCGCTCCAGTGGAAATGGCCGACCGCATTTCGCTGGCCGACACCATCTCCACGCCCCGAACCATCGAAGAAGGCAGAATGTACGGTGAGTTGCCCACCCGCAGTAGCAGGCCAGACACAAATGAGGCAGAAACTGGTATTCGTAGAGTAAAGCTGGTTCCTCGCCCTCTCTCTGTTTGAATGGAAACCGCACCGCCGAGCTTGTTCACCGTTCCACGAACGACATCCAGTCCTACCCCACGCCCTGAAATGTCCGTCACAGTCGCCGCTGTTGAGAAGCCAGGTGCAAAAAGAGCCTCCAGCACTTCTTCTTCACCGCACTTGTCTGAACCCTTCAAAATTCCGAGCCCTATTGCCTTTTGCTGGACACGATCCACATCTACTCCGGCCCCGTCATCGCTCACTGTGACTAGCGCATAAGCGCCATCGCGTTTGGACGAAACTCGAATCATGCCCGTCGCTTGTTTTCCAATGGCCCGGCGTGTGTCTGCTGCTTCGATTCCATGAGCAACCGCGTTTCGCAAGATGTGTTCCATGACCGGCATCAAGCGTTCCAACGTAGATCGCTCGATACGCACATCCCCATCAATCTCGATCTGACATGGCTTACCGGTGACATCTCCGGCCTGCCGTACGACAGATCGCAAGCGAGCATCAAACGATGCAATCCCAGTCCGCCCAAGACTATCCAAGGAGGACAGAGCTCGTTCAGATAACTCATCTTGCATTCGCACGCTATCCCGAATATCCAACAGTGCCGAGGCCGTGGTTGAGAATAGTTGCTCAATGTCGGACGCAGCTTCCTGAAGTCGCCGCGTGTACTCATGGAGCTTAGTAAATCGGTCGAACTCCAATGCATCAAATGCATCGTTCTGCTTTACACCAGATTCCATCCTCGCTTCGGCTTCAGCCGCAATCCGCTGTGCAACATCCAATAAGCGATGAACGGGCAATTCCAATGAGTCTGTTGAATTCAATCCGGCCGCCACCCTGCGACGGATCCTGTCTTGACCAATACGCAACTGTGTAATCAGCTCACTGACCGATTCCAACTTCGATGACTGAACGCGGATGATTGGATCGTCGTGTACTGCTGAATCTGCTTTAGCTGGCTGTTCCTGATTTGGCTCGGACGGATTGGTGACCGCCACCAGTTGATTGCGAATTGAGTCACAGGCACGCTGAATACGCCCAATCAGCTTTATGGCATCCCTTTCAGACAGGGTTCCGGTTGCCATGGTGACGTTCTCCATCTGGTGGATCATGGCACCCAAACGAATCATCCCCACCATTCGCGCCCCCCCTTTGAGGGTGTGCAAGAGTCGATTGATCTCTCGGAAGCTCGCAACTACCGGATCAAATCCTGCTATCTCCACATCCAGTGCCGCCAAAGTCTCTTCCGCTTCCGGCATGTATCCAATCAAAAGCTCCGAGTCGATATCGTCCAACACATCGTCTGGCACGATGAATCCTGCATTTTCATCGCTTGCTTCGATATGTGAAGCCAACTCGATACGGGCAACTGCGATCTCTGGTAGCTTTGGCGGTTGTTGCGCATCTCCGGCATCCACAGCGTCTGTAAGTGGAATATCCGGCATTGCGAGCAACTGGGGATCTTCCGCATCTGGACTGCGAACCGAATCTTGAAAGAACGGCTGGAGGTCTGTCACTTTGCTCTCAGTACCCGCATCCGCATCATGAGTAACCTCGGCCTCAGCTACTCTCTCCTGTTCAGCGTCTACCGACTCAGTGGCATTCTTGCATTCGGATGCCAGCTCAATCTGTTGTTCTCCAGGGCATTCTCTTTCCTGGACGAAGCTTGGATCGGTCGCTGCCCCTTCATTCGCAGACGATGAAAGGAAATCAAAGTTCAGGTCCACATTCGCCAGGGGATCGCTCTCCTCCTGTTCAACCGCACTGTCGGCAAGTTCGTCTACCCCTCCAATTACAGTGATTCCGAAGTCATTTGTTCCCAGAACGTGCGTGGCTTCTGCGCCCTCATCGTCCGAGCCAAACTTTCTTAGCTCTTCTGCCAGCCCAAGGTTTGCGAGATACACAGCGTCTCGGCCGGAGGCTTCAACAATTCTGTCGATTTCACGAAAGACCGCGAACGCAGCATGCACACCATCTGCGGAAGGCGCGCAGCCAGATCCGTAAGAGGCCGTAGCCCAATGCTCAAGTCCACGTGCCAAAACCTCCAACTCATGCATGCTGACGATTCTGGCCATGCCAGCGAGGCTGTGTGCAGCCCGTACCAACTCGGATGTAACACCCGTGGTTGCCAAGTTCGACAGGTGAACACGCGCCATGGCCGTCATTTCGCGACTTTCCTTGGCAAACGCAGCCAGAACCTCGGGGTCATGTGCGCCCACCTGCTCGGGGCGATCCACGCTCTCCATAAGTCCGGCAGCAAGCTCAACGACATCTACGACCGCTGGACGCGAATCACTGTCCACTTCCTCGTGGAAGTCTAGCGCTATGAGATCGACCTCCAAAGGCTCGTCTTTTGGTACATGTCCAAACTCAGCCCCAGCTCCACTCGCCGGCGAGATTCCCCCTACATCACTTGCGAGATAGTCAACATCCATAAGGGTTGACAGCACCGTGGTACTCGATGGACGCTGTTTGGATTGATCGTCATCTTCAAACACCTGCGTACATTGGAATTCCGGGTGCGCTATTTCGTCTTGAGGCGCAATCTTCCCGCTCAGCAGATTTTCAAAGTCAGTCGAGTCAATCTCGGAGCTGCCGTCTCTCTTGATGTTTTCGCAATGCAGCCAAATCCACTCTGCAGCACGCGGCGCGATATGCACGTACTCTGTCGGCATCTGTCGGGTGGCTAAACAATGGTTCATAGCCTGCTCGACCAGCCAGGCACACTCACCCACGTGGCTGAGACCAGCCATTCGAGAGGATCCCTTCAATGTATGGAATCCTCTACGCATCAATTCGGCAGACTCCATGTCAATGTGACCAACCCGCTCACATCTATCAGCGACATCACCGATTCCATTGCAAACTTCCTTGGCTTCCTCAAAGAATATCTCAAAGATTTCAGCATCGCCCATGAAATCTGTATGCGCATTGCCTCGTTGAGGCTGCGTTGTCATTGCATCTTGAATTCGCCGACGAATTTCATTGGTTAAGAATTCTGCCGACTTCTGGTCGCGGGCAAAAACTTCAAGCGCCTGTCGCAATTCTTTGAGGCATACCTCTGCGACATCTCGATTAACCTTTGTGAGCACCCCAGATACTGCCAAACCAGCATCAATAAGAGACTGAACGTTCGGCACCAGGCCAACCAAGATGGACAAAGACATGAGGCTAGACGCAAGCACCTGACCAGCCTTTGCCGCATCTCCTCGTTCCAGAACATCAATGGACGTTGTGATTTCAGCCCCTACCTCAATCATCACCTCCCGGATTGGCAGGGCAGTCTGCATTGCGGAACCATTCGGCAGACGCCGATCAGTTATGCACTGCTGCAGAGTGCGCGTTGATTCCGACGATTCGGCAGCGATGTGAATGGGGTCCCCAGTGGTGTACGCATCGTTTATCAGGGCAAGTCGCTCTGAGACAAATGCGTTCAACGCACTTTGGTTGCCAGAAATGCCGCCTGCCGAAACTACTTCCAGGAACTTCAGCAGGTTCTCCGACATTCGCGCCAAGTCTTTGCTTGGATAGCTTGCCTGAATAAGTCCATTCAAGTGCTTAATAAATGAACTGCCATGAGGCTTTGATGCGTTGGATGTAACGTAGGCTTCCCAGGCGTCTACAGTATCTTGCCAACTCCTACCGAACGTAGCAGCCTGCGGCAACTCTATTGCCTTGGACGCAACATGTAGTTCGCTCAAGCCAAGCCGTTTTGAAATATCTTGTGCTCGTGGAGCTTGGGACGTTGATATTTTGTAGGCCATGCGCGATAGCAAGCCCCCTTCAATCTCCACTGCACCAGACGCACTCATCGCCTTGTAAGCCATTGAGACCTGGAGCAGACATCCCATATCGTCGCTATGTACTCTCCACTGTGAGTCCATAGCACCATCAAGCAACGCAACTGACATGCTTGCCATCAGCCCAGGCGCCCCACGCATAGAGCGGTTTGCAAGTGCAACAAGCACTGAGCGCAAGTTCTTCGCCGTATCCTTAGATGGGCTAGAGGTGTGTGCAATGATTGCTTGACGCAGAGGCCCAGAATACTTGCGTGCAGCGTCAGCGAACTGCCCCTGGTCATCGCCAAAGGATGCGCTCGGCATTGCCGGAAGAAAGAAATCTCCAATTTGCAAAGGCGCCGCTTCGAGTTGCCTCTGCGCCAACACGGACTTAGCTATGTCAAAAAGACGAAGCGTTGGGCGCACATCCGATGCTGCCAACATCGCAATTTCGTCTCGAACTGCCTCGACGGCTAGTTGCACAGCGTGGCCAGTCGATCCATTCTCCACGCACTTCCGTACGATGCTGATAAGCACTACGACGGCCTGTACATCCGCAGCTTTCAATGCAGCTTCCGTTCTCTCCATCGACTTTACTGCACCGGGAAGGTCTGCATTCGCAAGACGCTCCTCTGCATTTCTCCAGCTGGCTATGCTGCCTGCCGCAGCGGCTCGAATCTTTGCGAGCGGGACGTACTTGAGATACATGCGAAATCCTGTTTTTGGCGATCCCCCTTCGGCATTGCGCCGTCAGGGTGAACGAGGCTATGCGCTGGCTTCGGTGACGAATCGCTCAGCGGACTCTGATAGTCGATGCATCACATCCTGAGTTTCAACAGCTGCCTTGGCCTGCACTGTTGCCGTTGCTGCGATCGACTCCACGAGTCCATCCATCTTCGCCGTGAACTGGCCGATGTCACCCAGCGCTTCCTTTGCGTCTGACCACAGTTTTGAAGACGCAACAACATCCGCGGTCATATCCTCCACATTCTTGATAACCGACTGCGTTTCACCCTGCATTGATGTCACCTGGCCAGCAATCTTCTTCAACGAGGCATTGGTTTCATCCGCCATTTTCCCCAACTCATCAGCAAGCACCCGGAAGAATGTTCCCTCCTCACCTGCAGCAGCCGCTTGGAGCGACGTATTCATGGCCATGATCCGAACGCGTTCGGATGCGTGCTCAATCAGGTCCGTCACAGCCGTAATTGACTGCGCTGTCTCTCCTACGTGCTTGATGGCTTTGGAAACTTCCTGCATGTGCTCACGCTGCCGTTGCGCTTTGTTCACTGCGGCTTCCACGGCGTTTACACCTCTTTCCGAAGCTTGCTTCGCTGCACGAGACGTATTGAATGCCACTTCTGTCACGTCCTTCGTAGCGGATGCCTGCTTTGCGATCTCTCCGATTGACTGCTGTGCCGCCAGCGTTCCGACCTTCACCTCACCAATAGTCTCGCCTAGCGATTCCGTCACCGCGTTGAACTTGTCGGCCACGGTCCCAATCACGTCTTCTGTCACAGGGATTCGATGCGTTAAATCGCCACGTTGCGCAGGGCGCATTGCGTTCATCAATTGAATAACCGACTTATCAACATCATCTTTCTCTCGACGCGCCAACTCCGCGGCATCGGCAGACGATTGTGCCGATTCCCACGCCGCAATAGCCGCAGCCCGAGAGCCCGCTATAAATGACAGCAGCAAACTCACTGCGGCAATTCCTGACGCAACTTGAGTAACCAATATTGATATTTGAATGGTCTTTGGCGCCACTACAGTAGCCTGGGCGTGCCTGATGTAATCACTCACCACATCCGAAGAGAAGCCTACGGCCGTACCTGCTTTGTCATTCACTTCAGAGCGAGCAGCTTGCACTGCACCAATCAGCCCAACAAGATCCGCTTCAATGATTTTTTGAGAATCATCCAGCGCCTTTCCCTTCACCCCAAGCGAAGCCAGTGATGCCGAGAGGGCACGCATCTTCGCAGACACTGTTGCCCTGTCCAGCTCGTCAGTTCCTGACACCACATAATCATTCACTACACGCTCTACATCCGATGCCACACCGATGAACCCGTTGTTACCTGTCGAACGTGCCAACTCCCCAAGATCCAAGACGGCATCGCGCATTGCCGTCGACGCCG
>Ga0075156_10001448_pt1 | contig 12931 bp, 11 predicted proteins | sample JI81AbrownDNA_FD_70966 | JGI IMG/M metagenome (GOLD analysis project Ga0075156, IMG submission 70966) | Wastewater effluent complex algal communities from Wisconsin, to seasonally profile nutrient transformation and Carbon sequestration -... | ecosystem: Engineered > WWTP > Effluent > Algae...
GTGAGACACGGGAACCTCCTGGTTCAGAGCGGTGAACTAGACAGCTCCACTCTGCCGGGAGGTTCCTCCCCACATCACGACGGCCAGATCAAACAACGTCCCTGGGCACTACACCTAGGCCGACGGCCACTCGCGGACGAAGGGGTTCTCCCACAGCTGGTTGCCGTCCTGCACCGTGAACCCGGACAGGGTGGGGTGCGTCATCGTGAACACGGCCGTGCAGGGGGCGTCGACCAGCAGCCCCCAGCCCCGGGACAGGAAGTGCTGCTGCAGCTGGCCCTCGACCAGTCGGTTGGTGGTGCCCACCATCATGAGCCGGACGCTGCGCTGGATGTCGTCGCTCGCCGGCTCGAGCAGCTCGAACTCGACCCCCTGGACATCCACGTGCAGGAGGTCGGTGAGGACGTCGTCCGCCAGGAGCGCCGCGATCGACACGGCCGGCACGTCGTGGTGGGACAGGTGTGCGCCCCGGTAGTCGACGTCGGTTCCGGGCAGCGTCCACACCGCTGCGCCCATGTCCACCTCATCGATGACGGGGAACTGCAGCATCGTGCTGGTGTGCCAGCCGGCCGCTCGGACCACGTGCATCTCGACGTCGCCGCGGGGCCGTGCCAGCGCCTCGGCGATCTCGGCGGGTGACCCCGTGATCAGCTCCGCCACGATGCCGTTGTCGGCGGCGTGCTGCATGGCCCACTCGCTGCGCCGGACATCGGCCTCGACGGCGATGCCGTAGGCCGCGAGTCCCCGGCGTCGCGCGACGACGATGCCCTGCACCACCCACGGCGCCCAGCCGGCACCCACCTCGACGATCCGGAAGGTCTCCTCGGCCGTGGCCAGGGCCTGGGCCAGCGCGGCGTACTCGACGTCCTCGCTGCGGTAGCCGTCATCGGGGATCGGGAGGTCGGTGACCGTCTGGCCGCGCAGTTCGTGGGGCGCCCAGGGCAGCATGGTCACGCGGGTGCGCACGCCCGTCCAGTCGACGTAGAAGTCCTGTTCCGCCGCCGGCGGCTGCGGCGTGCGCAGGGACTCCAGCAGGTCGCGGCACATGTCCGTGGTGATGGGCACGGCGATGCCGTTGCCGAGACTGGGCACGACGGGGGGCGGAGGGGGCGCCGGCTCCGGTTCGGGGTGGCTGGTCCAGGGCAGGCGCACGCGGTCACCCTACTTCGCAGGGACCGACCCGGGGGCCGGTACGGGCAGCCGCGAGAATGGGGCCGTGGCCCCCCGCAATCTCGTCAACCTCGAATCGGTGAGCAAGGCGTTCGGCGAGCGACCGCTGCTCGACGGCGTCTCGACCGGGGTCAACGCCGGCGACCGGGTCGGCGTCGTCGGACGCAACGGCGCGGGCAAGAGCACCCTCCTCGACGTCATGTCCGGGATCGAGCCGGTGGATGAGGGGCGCGTGAGCGCGGGGGCCGACGTCCACATCGGCTTCCTGCGGCAGAATCCGGGCTTCGACCCCGACGCCACCATCCTGGAGGCGGTGGTCGGTGCGCGGGCGACGCACGAGTGGGCGGCCGTCCCGAGGGTGCGCGAGGTCCTGGTCGGGCTGCTCGGGGGCTTCGACGACGCACTGCTCGACCGACGGCTCGGCGACCTGTCCGGTGGCGAGCGGCGGCGCGTCGAGCTCGCCCGACTGCTCGTCGCGGACCTCGACCTCCTCCTGCTCGACGAGCCCACCAACCATCTCGACGTCGAGATCGTGGCCTGGCTGGCCGCCTACCTGAAGTCCCGGCCCAGCCTGGCGATCGTGGTCGTCACCCACGACCGCTGGTTCCTCGACGAGGTGTGCGACCGCACGTGGGAGGTCGTGGGCGGGCGCGTCGAGGAGTACGACGGCGGCTACTCGGCGTACGTGCTGTCCAAGGCGGAGCGGCAGCGTCAGGGCGCGGCGAGCGAGGCCCGGCGCAACAACCTCATCCGCAAGGAGCTGGCGTGGCTGCGGCGCGGCGCCCCCGCCCGCACCTCGAAGCCGAAGTTCCGCGTCGATGCCGCCAACGAGCTGATCTCCGCGGAGCCGCCTCCGCGCGATGCCGTCGAGCTGCTGTCCTTCGCTGATGCTCGCCTGGGCAAGACGGTGTTCGAGGTGCACGACGCCTCGCTGGCGATGGGCGGCCGAACCCTGTTCGAGCGCCTCACGTGGAACATCGGTCCCGGCGACCGCATCGGCATCCTCGGTCCGAACGGCGCAGGAAAGACCTCGCTCATCCGCATGCTGCTCGGGGAGGTCCGGCCGTCGCAGGGCCGCCTCGTGACGGGGCAGACCGTCAAGCCGGCCTACCTCTCGCAGCACCTCGAGGAGCTCGACCCCACGTGGCGCGTCCTGGAGTCCGTGGAGCAGGTCGCCCAGCGGGTCGATCTCGGCAAGGGCCGCGAGCTCACCGCATCGCAGCTGTGCGAGCGGCTCGGATTCGGGGCCGACGGGCAGTGGACCCCGGTCGGTGACCTGTCGGGAGGGGAGCGCCGCCGGCTCCAGCTGACCCGGCTGCTCATGGGTGCCCCCAACGTGCTCGTCCTGGACGAGCCGACCAACGACTTCGACGTCGAGACCCTGTCGGCGCTGGAGGATCTGCTCGATGGCTTCGCCGGCACTCTCCTGATCGTGTCTCACGATCGCTACTTCCTCGAGCGTGTGTGCGACGGCTTCGTCGCGCTGCTGGGCGATGGGCATGTGCGCCAGCTCACGGGGGGAGTGGACGACTACCTCGACCGCCGCCGCGCCGTCGATGCCGCGGCCTCGGCGTCCTCGAGCGTCGCGATCGCGCCCGCCAAGTCGGCCTCGGCCGTCGACCGGGAGACGCAGAAGTCCATGGCCCGGCTCGAGCGGCAGCTGGAGAAGCTCGGTGCCCGTGCGGCCGTGCTGCACGAGAGCCTGGCGGAGCATGCCACCGACTTCGAGCAGGTCTCACTGCTCAACGACGAGCTCCGCCGGGTGGAGGCCGAGCAGGAGAGTCTCGAGGAGCAGTGGCTCGCGCTGCTCGCCTGACCTCACCCGCACCGGCTGCCTAGACTCGCGGCATGACCCTTCCCCGCCGCACGATCGGCGACCTGTCCGTCTCCGCCGTCGGGCTCGGCTGCATGCCCCTGTCGTTCGAGGGCATGGTCGACGAGCGTGATCGCGCCCTCGCGACCATCCACCGGGCGCTCGATCTCGGCATCACCATGCTCGACACCTCCAACATCTACGCGCCCACGTGGGACTCGGTGGGCCACAACGAGGCCCTGGTGGCCGAGGCCCTGCGAACGTACAGCGGATCGGCCGACCTCACCGGGCTGCTGGTCACGACCAAGGGCGGCATCGTGCGCGGCGAGGGCGAGACCTGGGGCCGTGACTCGCACGAGGATGCCCTCAGGCGGGCGTGCGAGGACAGCCTTGCCCAGCTGGGCGTCGAGGTGATCGACCTCTACCAGCACCATCGCACCGACCCGACCATGACGTTCGCGGAGCAGATGGCGGTCATGGGCCGGCTCAAGGCCGACGGCCTCATCCTGCGCATCGGGCTGTCCAACATCGACCGGGTCGAGCTCGACCTGGCCGTCGAGATGCTGGGCGCGCCGTCGGAGGGGGGCGTGGTCTCGGTGCAGAACGAGTACTCGCCGCGCTACCGCCGCGACGCTGACGTCCTCGACCGCTGCACGGAGCTGGGGATCGCCTTCCTGCCCTGGTCGCCGCTCGGGGGCGCCGACCAGGCTCACGACATCGGCTCGCAGTACGCCGCGTTCGCCGAGGTGGGCACCGAGATCGGCGCCACCGCCCAGGAGACTGTCCTGGCATGGCTGCTCGCCGTGAGCCCGTCGATGATCCCGATCCCCGGTGCGACGCGCCCGGCCACCGTCGACTCGATCGTGCGGGCTGTCTCGCTGGAGCTCAGCCCGGCTCAGTTCGCCCGGCTGCAGGCCACGCGGCCCATGGACGCCTCGATGTACCCGGACGACCAGCCGCGCAGTCCGCTGCGCTGACGTCTCCGACTCGCGGCGGGAGTGCGGGTCAGGCGGCGGGGCTGGGGGCCGGAGTCGGCTCGGTCACCGGCGCCGGGGTGCTCTGCGCGACCTCCTGCAGGTACTGCGCGAGCGGAACGAAGCACTGCACCGAGCGCTTGCCCAGGCGCCACCCGGTGTCGGTGGGGTTGATCCGCCACCAGCCCGGGTACTCGGCCTTGCCGTTGTACTTCTTGGCGATCTTCTGGCAGATCACGGCACTGCGGCGCAGCACCGTGCTGGTGCCCGGAAACCGCGAGTTCGGTCCGCCGAGCTCGCGGTCGAGCACCTTGATCCAGTTGCGCTTCGGCTTGGTGCACTGCACCGCGGCGGTGTTGCGGGCGCTGGGCGTGCTGGGCGTGCAGAAGTTGAGGGTGTCCTGGGCGGTTGCCGCGACGAAGGCCGCGGCCGTTCCGGTGGTCGACTGGAACTGGAGTCCGGACTGCAGGGCGGCGTCGCAGCGCACCCAGCGCTCGCCGGCGTTCCACTGCGCGTCCGTCGGGAACAGCACGACGGTGCGGTAGCGGCTGGGCAGGACCCGGGTCGGCATGCCGAGGGCCGCGTTCATGGCCTTGGTGGTGCAGGGGCGCGCGGCGAGCAGCCGGTCGGCCTGGGACGCCTTCGACGGCGGGCCGAACGAGTCGGGCACGGTGCCGACGAACCACGTCTCCGCGGTGTGCGGGAACTCGCAGCCGATCGCGGGCGCGGCGCTCGAGGCCTTGCCGAGCGTGGAGAACGGGTAGTCGAAGCACGAGCCGACGGCGGGGGCCGCCGATGCGGGGGCGGGCAGCACGAGTCCGGCGGCGAGCAGGGCGGACGTGGCAGCCAGGGCGGCCAGTCCGGTGCGCAGCGGGGCCATGGGTCTCCTTGAGGCGGGGAAGCACAGGGGAAGGGACAACGACGATAACCCACCCAGCGGATGCCGCCCGCCATGCGCCCTAGAGCTGGGTGATCTCCACGCTCACGCCGAGGGCCTCACTGTGTCCGCCCGCATAGATGCCCTTGAGCGGGGGGACGTCGGCATAGTCGCGCCCGCGGGCGACGATGACGTGCGCCGAGCCCACGGCCCGGTCGTTTGTTGGGTCGACCGCCTGCCACTGGCCGTCCCAGTACTCGACCCAGGCATGCGACTCCCCGACGACCGTGAGCCCGGAGGCCTGCTCCTCGGTGTGGAGGTAGCCGCTCACGTAGCGGGCCGGGATGCGGGCGGCCCGCAGCAGGGACAGCGTCGCGTGCGCGAAGTCCTGGCACACGCCGTGCATGGACGCCCAGGCCTCCGATGCCGTCGTGGAGACGTCGGTGACGCCGGCCGTGTAGGCGATCCGGTCGCGCACGGCGGAGACGGCCAGGCGCGCAGCGTCCTCCGGGGTCGCCAGCCGCACCATCTCCTCGACGATGGGCGCACGATCGCTGTCGGCCTGGGGGTTGTCGACGTAGTCGGTTGTCTCGAGGTACTCGGAGTAGCGGTCCTGCAGGAGCGGCTCGCGCACGGCGTCCCAGGTGGTGCCGGGCAGGAGGTCGGCCATCGGGGGCGTGTCGACCGTGCTGATGGCGATGATCTCCAGCACGCGGTGCGGAACGTGGACGTCGAAGGCCTCCACGTGGGCGCCCCAGTAGTCCTGGTAGGTCTGGACGCTCGCCACGGGATGGACCTCGAGCGAGTGGCTGAGGAGCAGCTGGCCGTCGGTGCTCAACGGCGTCATCCGCACCTCGTTGAACGACGCATCGACCACGTCGGCGTACCGGTACCCGGTGCGGTGGGTGATGTGGAGCCGTCGGCCGGTTCGTCCCATGGTCAGTGGCTCCACACGATCGTGCCGTGCTGCCGGAAGAAGGCGCGATTGACCTCGTCGCCCGCGCGGATGGCGGCCGTGCGCGACTCGTCGACGAACTTCTCGATGTCGTTGGGTGAGGGCACGCTGGCGTACTCGAGCTCCGAGCGCAGCATGCCGACCTCGCGCAGCAGCTGGCCGCTGTCGCTGACGCCCGTGCGCTGGAGCCCGCGCACGGCCTCCTCGGCGTCGGCGGCGCACGACCGCATCGACCGCGGGAAGGTGGCGTCGAGCACGAGGAACCGACGGACGTCGAGGGCCGTGATCGGCTTGCCGGTGCGCAGGAACGGCGACAGGGCACCGGCGGCACGCAGCGCCGCCGCCGGGCCGGACGCGGGCCATACCTCGTCGTGGCGGATCGCCAGCAGGCGACCCACCATGTCGATGCGCTCGAGCTCACGGCCGAGCACCATGAAGTGGTAGGCCTCGTCCCGGGGCATCGTCCAGTCGACCACCCCGTTGACGACGAGCAGCCGCTCGAGCACCCGGTGAAGAGCGACACCGGGGCTGGCAGTGAACGCGATGCCCCGCGAGAGCGCGAGGTGGGCCGAGTTGAGGGCCTCGAACGTGTCCTGCGACAGGGAGTCCCGGATGGCGCGCGCGTTGGCCCGGGCAGCGGACACGGCACCGGCGATCGTGGAGGAGTCGACCTCGTTGCCCACGACGACCCGCACCAGCTCGTTCGCCGTGTAGACGTTCTCCGTGGGCATGGACAGTGCCTCGAGCAGCACGGCGCAGCCCTCGACCTCGGGCACCGACCTGTCCTCGACGAGCAGCTGGTGGTGCTCGGCCAGCAGCCGGGCCGTGGCCTCGGCCCGCTCGACGTAGCGGCCGAGCCAGAAGAACGACTCGGCGATCCGGCTCAGCATCCCGAGCCGCCCTGCTGCTGCTGGCGCTCCTGCTGGACGATCCGGTCGTCGTGGCTCGTGGGCGAGTTGTACCGGGGCAGGGCTCGGGTGTCGCTCGGCCCCGGCTCGCTCGCGTCGGGCTGGGCCGGCTCGAGGACGCTGAGATCGGGCCCGCGGTCCTCGTGGCTCCCGTCGTCGATGACCCAGGTGTCCTTCGAGCCGCCGCCCTGGCTGGAGTTCACCACGAGGCTGCCGGCGGGGAGCGCGACGCGGCTGAGGCCGCCGGGCAGGACGAAGACGTTCGTGCCGTCGTTGACCGCGAACGGGCGCAGGTCGACGTGCCGCGGTGCGAGCCGGCCCTCCTCGACCACGGTCGGGCAGGTGGAGAACGTCACGACGGGCTGGGCGATCCACCCCCGCGGATTGAGGAGGATCTCCGCGGTCACGTTCTCGAGCTGCTGCTCCGTGGCCCACGGGCCCATGACCAGGCCGTAGCCGCCCGAGGCGTCGCTCGGCTTCACCACCATGCGGTCGAGGCGGCCCAGCACCCACTCGCGCTGCTCGGGATCCGACAGGTCGTAGGTGTCGACGTTGGGGAGGATCGGCTCCTCGTTGAGGTAGTACTTGATGAGCGCGGGGACGTAGGGGTAGACCGCCTTGTCGTCGGCCACGCCGTTGCCGATCGCGTTGGCGATCGTGACGCGCCCGGCGCGGGCGGCATTGACGACGCCGGGGATGCCCAGGACGCTGTCCGGGCGCAGGTGGACCGGGTCGAGGAAGTCGTCGTCGATGCGACGGTAGATGACATGCACGGGCTCCGGCCCGGACGTCGTGCGCATCCAGACCGTGTTGTCGCGGCAGTACAGGTCGCGCCCCTCGACCAGCTCGACGCCCATGTGCCGCGCCAGGAACGCGTGCTCGTAGTGCGCGGAGTTGTGCACGCCGGGCGTCAGCACGACCACCGTCGGGTAGCGCACGGCGGGAGGCGCCGCCGCCTTGAGCGCATCGAGCAGCTTCTCCGGGTACTCATTGACGGATCGGACGCGGTGGTGCGTGAAGATCTCGGGCAGCACGTGCGCGAGCGTCCGGCGGTTCTCGAGGACGTACGAGACGCCCGACGGGTTGCGCAGATTGTCCTCGAGCACACGGAACTCGCCGGCCTCGTCGCGGATGAGGTCGATGCCCGACACGTGGATGCGCACCTTGTTGGCGGTCTCGATCCCCCACGCCTCGCGGTGGAAGTGGGTCGACGTGGTCACCAGGCCGCGCGGGATCAGTCCGTCGTCGAGGACGTGGCCGGGGCCGTAGACATCGGCGAGAAATGCCTCGAGGGCGTGCAGCCGCTGGATGACGCCGGCCTCGATGTGCTGCCACTCCGTGGGAGTGAGCAGGCGGGGCACGAGGTCCATGGGCAGCGGCCGCTCGCGCTCGCCGAGGGTGAACGTGATGCCATGCCGGTCGAGGTAGGCGTCGCGCTGCCGGGCCCGCTCCGACAGTCCTGCGGCACCGAGCGACACGAGGGTCTGGTGCATGTCGGCGTGGGTGGCACGCGGCTGGCCGCCGTCGACGAGCATCTCGTCGAACGGCACGACTGCGCCCGGCGGCGTCAGCTCAAGCTGGTCCACCCGACCCCCTCCGGCTCGCCCGACCACCACTATGTGACACAGCGCACCCTAGACAGGTCGTGTTTCGGCCGCATTGCACAGGACAATGACGCCGAGGCCCTCGGTCAGCCGCCTTCACGCGGGGTGCTGCCCCTAGGCTGGCAAACGAAGCCCGGCATCCCTCACGAGTGGTGCCGGGCGCATCACGGGCACGTATGACGAAGGCGACCATGACGGACATGACGGCATGAGGGGTCTGACGAGATGAAGGTCCTTGTTCCTGCGGAGACCCGGCCGGGCGAGCGCCGGGTGGCCATGGTGCCGGGCGTGGTGGCGAAGTTCACCCAGCTCGGCCTCGAGGTCCAGGTCGAGTCAGGTGCCGGAGCCAGCGCCTACGCCGACGACGATGCCTACCGGGGCGTCGGAGCCACCGTCGTCCCGACGGAGGGCATGCACCAGGCACTCGCCGAGGCCGATGTCGTGGCGTCCGTGCGTCCCCTCGACTACGAGCGCGCATCGCGACTGCACGCGAAGGCCGTCACGGTGTCGTTCCTGTCTCCCGCCCAGGATCTGGACACGGTGCGGGGGCTTCGCGACGCGGGGGCGACCGGCCTCTCCTTCGACACGCTGCCGCGCATCTCGAGGGCGCAGTCGATGGATGCGCTCTCGTCCCAGGCGCTCGTCACCGGCTACCGGGCCGCTCTCGTCGGCGCCGACCGGCTCCCGTCCTTCTTCCCCATGTTCATGACCGCGGCCGGAACGATCCAGCCGGCCAAGGTGCTGGTGCTCGGTGCCGGCGTCGCGGGGCTGCAGGCCATCGCGACCGCCAAGCGGCTGGGCGCCAAGGTCTCGGCCTACGACGTCCGCCCGGCCAGCGCCGACGAGGTGCGGTCCATGGGCGCCACCTTCATCAAGCTGGAGCTGGAGGTGCTGGAGGGCGCCGGCGGCTACGCCCGGGAGATGACCGAGGAGCGGGCCCAGCAGCAGCGTGACCTGCTGACGCCGCACATCGCTGCAGCCGACGTGCTCATCACCACCGCGGCCGTCCCGGGACGCCGCGCCCCGCTCCTCGTGACGCGCCCGATGGTCGAGACCATGCGACCGGGATCGGTGGTCGTCGACCTCGCCAGCGAGACCGGCGGCAACGTCGAGGGCTCGGTCGCCGGCGAGGAGATCCGATTCGGCGAGGTGCTCGTCTGGGGCGGCAAGGACGTCGCCAGCGAGATGCCGGTGCATGCGTCGCAGCTCTACGCGATGAACGTGCTCAACCTGCTGGCCCTGGCCGTCAAGGACGGACAGGTGCTCGTCGACATCGAGGACGAGGTCCTCGCGGGGTGCGCGGTCGTCCTCGACGGAGACGTCCGCAACGAAGCAGCGCGCGATGCGCTGCAGGGAGGTGAGTGACCATGGAGGGCATGGACGCCAACGTCGCCTTGCTGGCCATCTTCGTCCTGAGCATCTTCGTCGGGTTCGAGGTCGTCTCCAAGGTCTCGACGGTCCTGCACACGCCGCTGATGTCGGGCGCGAACGCCATTCACGGCATCGTGCTGCTGGGCGGCATCATCGTGACCGGCGCCGCTGACGGAGCCCTGGAGATCAGCCTGGGGCTGCTGGCGATCCTGCTCGGCGCCATCAACCTGGTGGGCGGCTTCGTGGTCACCGACCGGATGCTCGAGATGTTCAAGCCGAAGACCAAGCCGGCACCGGCCCGCGAGAGCGGCAGTGACGCATGAACGGCACCTGGACCCAGATCGGCTACCTCGTCGCGTCGGTGCTGTTCATCCTGGCCCTCAAGGGACTGTCGTCGCCGCGAACCGCGCGCAATGGCAACCTCCTCGGCGCGCTGGGTGCCGTCATCGGCACCGTCGTGCTGTTCCTCAGCGGGATTCCGCTGAACAACCTCGCGCTGATCATCGCGGCGATCGCCGTGGGCAGCGCCATCGGCGCGGTCTCGGCCCGCCGGGTGAAGATGACCCAGATGCCGCAGCTCGTGGCGCTCTTCAACGGCGTGGGCGGCGGTGCGGCGGCCCTCATCTCCGTCATCGAGTACCTCGAGGTGGGCGGGGAGGACACGCTGGCCCTCACCGCCACCGTGTTCACCGTCGTCGTCGGCTCGGTGTCGTTCAGCGGCTCCATCGTGACCTTCCTCAAGCTCCAGGAGGTCATGACCACCCGACCCGTGATCGTGCCGGCAGGCAAGTACGTCACGATCCTCGTGGCCGTGGCGACCATCGGAGGGGCGATCTGGCTGGTCGTCGCGCCGCAGACCTGGCTGCTCGTCGCGCTGCTCGTCCTGGCACTGGTCTTCGGCGTGCTGTTCGTGCTGCCGGTCGGCGGTGCCGACGTCCCGATCGTCATCTCGCTGCTGAACGCCTTCACGGGGCTCTCGGTGGCGGCCTCCGGCTACGTCCTCGGCAACGTCCTGCTCATCATCGCGGGCACCCTGGTCGGAGCGTCCGGCACGCTGCTGACGCGCGAGATGGCCAAGGCGATGGGGCGGCCCATCACGTCGACCCTGTTCGGCGCCTTCTCGGGCACCACGGCGGGCGGCGGGGGCAGCGGCAGCGATCGTCCGGTCCGGTCGGGCTCGGCGAACGACGTGGCGATCATGCTCGGGTTCGCGAGCAAGGTGATCCTCGTGCCCGGCTACGGCCTGGCGGTCGCGCAGGCGCAGAACGTGCTGCGCGAGCTGGCCGACATGCTGGCGGAGCGGGGGGTGGAGGTCGACTACGCGATCCACCCCGTGGCCGGCCGCATGCCCGGGCACATGAACGTGCTGCTTGCCGAGGCGAGCGTGCCCTACGAGCAGCTCAAGGAGATGGACGAGATCAACCCGGAGTTCTCCTCGACCGACGTCGTCCTCGTCGTGGGCGCCAACGACGTCGTCAACCCGGCTGCCCGCACGGACAAGTCCGCGCCGATCTACGGCATGCCGATCCTCAACGTCGACCAGGCGCAGCAGGTGGTCTTCCTCAAGCGGTCGATGCGCCCGGGCTTCGCCGGGATCGAGAACGAGATCCTCTACGACCCCAAGACGATGCTGCTGTTCGGCGACGCCAAGGACTCGCTGACGAAGGTCGTCGCTGCCCTCAAGGCCGTCTAGCCACCTGCAGCACTCGGGGCGATCAGAGGGCGTACGTGATGCGCCGGGCCGGTCCGTCGACGGTGAAGCGCCCGCCGTACGGCAGGACGTACTGCGGGTCGGTGTGCCCGAAGTCGGCCCCGAACACGATCATCGTGGCCGGGCAGTAGCGTTCGGCCGCCCTGAGGATGGCCTCCTGCTGCGCAGCCCGGAAGGCGGCGCGCTCCTCCTCCGGCTCGTCGCGCTCGTGGTTCCACGCCTTGGGCTTGGCGACGACGATCGCCGGGAACTGCTCGAGTAGCCCTCGCTCGCCGGCATTGCGCATCATCCGGAAGACCTCCTCGGCCGAGGGCATCTCCTCCGAGGTCTCCAGCAGCAGGACGCAGCCGGCGTAGTCGTCGACCGGCCTGATCCACCGACCCGCCGCGAGGTTCCAGTGCAGGATCTCGAGGTTCCCGCCCCACGACGGACCTGTGACCACGGTGTCGGCGTTGTGCCAGGCCCAGCCGGGCTCGGGGGACATGGCCAGCTGCCGGGTGAGGACGTCCGGGTCGCTCCACTCGCCGTAGGCGTCGGTGAACTCGGCCACGGGTGCGAGAACCGCTTCACCGGTGTCGAAGAGCGCCCGGCGCAGCGAGCCCAGCGAGACCGCGCTGACCCCACCGGACCGCGCGAGATGGACCATCGTCGATCCGCCGTGGTAGCCGACGATCCCCAGGTTCCACAGCCAGTTGAGCAGGTTGGTGTTGTCGCTGTATCCGAAGAACGCCGTCGGGTGCGAGGCGACGACGTCGGGATCCAGGTAGGGAAGGACGGTGAGCTGGTCATCGCCCCCGATGGTCGCCAGCACGGCGCTGATCGACGGATCGGCGAAGGCCTCCATCAGGTCGGCGGCCCGCGCCTGCGGGCTGGCATCGAGCAGTCGCGTGGTGGCGAACTCGACGGGCTCCAGCCCGAGGTCGTCGCGCAGGACGCGCATGCCGGCCTCGTGGACGGCTGGGAAGGCACCGGGACCGGCCCATGACGGGGACACCACGGCGACCCTGTCGCCCGGCCGGCACTTGGGCGGGACGGTGAGGGTCGGACGTGCCAAGGGTCAGACCACGCCGTAGAGGCGATCGCCCGCGTCGCCGAGGCCGGGCACGATGTACCCCTTCTCGTTGAGCCGCTCGTCGAGCGCGGCCGTCACGACGGTGACCTCGACGTCGCGTCCGGCGAACGCCTCCTCCATGTGCCGCAGCCCCTCGGGCGCGGCGAGGAGGCAGATGGCGGTGACGTCGCGTGCCCCCCGGTCGAGCAGCAGCGAGATGGCTGCCACGAGCGTGCCGCCGGTGGCGAGCATCGGATCGAGCACGAACACCTGGCGGTCGTGCAGGTCGTGGGGGAGCCGGTCGGCGTACGTGGTCGCCAGGAGCGAGGTCTCGTCGCGGACCATGCCGAGGAACCCGACCTCCGCGGTGGGCATGAGCTTCATCATCCCGTTAAGCATGCCGAGCCCCGCGCGCAGGATGGGCACGACGATGGGCCGGGGATCGGCCATCTCGACACCCGTGGTCTCGGCGACCGGTGTCGTGATGGTCACCGGCT
>Ga0075156_10001450_pt1 | contig 12920 bp, 7 predicted proteins | sample JI81AbrownDNA_FD_70966 | JGI IMG/M metagenome (GOLD analysis project Ga0075156, IMG submission 70966) | Wastewater effluent complex algal communities from Wisconsin, to seasonally profile nutrient transformation and Carbon sequestration -... | ecosystem: Engineered > WWTP > Effluent > Algae...
CAGGCGGGCGCGGGCCAAGGTGCATCAGGCGCATCGTCTGCAGCGAGGTCGGCGCGACCGCTGGTGTCGAGGGCCGCGGGATGACGATGAATCGCTTGGGGCGTTGCGGCAGTTTCATGGTCAGTCTCCTCCTGGGTTGCTCTTGTGGGTGGCCGGGCGACAGCGCACGTCAAGAAGTGTCGACCATGATGGCGCGGAATCGCTGGTGGCGGCCGGCACGATCAACAACAACCAACGGTCAAGGTTAGTCCTCTTTGCGCCCAGCCTTGAGGCTCAAGCCAGCACTGCTGTGGCTACGTACCTGCCATCAACCCAGTCGTAGAGTTGGACACGTCCGACAGCATTTAGGCGATGCCCCAGCACCATTGCGAAGTGCGAAGGCGCCTTGATGAACAAGTGAACCTTCTCCAGCTGATTTCTCGAGCGGAAGTGGACCAAAGCTGACTTCGCCTCAGCCACCGCCTTGTTCAAAGCGAGAGTCCCGTCAATGGCCCTGCCGCTGACCAGATCCAGCCGCGGGGCGAGCGCAAGACTCGCTCCGATGGCTCCGACAACGTCCGTCGCCGCCTCGGTCGGAAACGCAATCGTCGCCACGCCTTCCTTGAGGCTAACGTCCACGGGTCCTGAGGTCACGGCAAAGAACGGCTCGAACATCTGCGCGTGTTCATCGGTGCGAAACCGCCCGCCGTTGTGGTCGATGTCAAGGACGAAGCCCTTTGCTGCGGAGAAGGTGTAGCCCAGCAGGCAGGCGAGCGACATGCGTTGCTTTCCAGAAAGCGCGATGCCCATGCGCGACCGGCTGCGCTTGATGAACTCGCCGAGGGCTTCCCCGTTTGCAGAAAGGAGCTGCCAATTGGACGCGCTCAACGTGGCCCGGCCCGGCCCATTGAAAGGGTCGACGTCAAGGCCGAGCTCGAGCGGCGGAACGGTGCCCCCAAGCGCCAGCGCTGTCGGTGTTCGCGTCCACAGTGATGCATCTTGGCCCAGGACTTCAACGAGGGCAGACTCAATCTCGCGGCGCGAAACTGGCCCTCGGGCAGACCTCGTGACCATACCCACGCACTTCTCGCGAAAGGCCGCGGCGTCTTTGGCCCGGAGGTTGATGCTGGGGAGATGCCGCTCCACTTCGCCGGGAAAGGCCGAGTGCGCGTTCTCGTCGGCGTAGGTAACGAAATCCACCCGGTCGACCACGAACTGCGCCAACTCGCGGGACTGCTTCTTGTCCACGACCCACTGGAGGATTTCGTCCCGGGTCTGCGCGAGCAGGGGAGAGGTCGCGTCGTACGAACTTCCCACACCCCGCAGGCGCGACACCATCGCGACCAACGGCGCCGTAGTGCTGTTGAAGTCGCGACACAGCAAGACGAAGTGAGGAAACTCCGCGGGCGACGTTTCGTGGACCTTCTTGAACTGCTTGATTTCGTCCCAGAAATCGCCCCACGACAGCGCATAGCCCTTGGCTTCGATGAAGGTGCGCACCGTCGTGCCGCCCTGGCCGAAATAGCACACCTCGATGTCGCCTATCGCCTCGCTCACGACGTGGCTGAAGGCACCTTGCGCGAGCCAGCGCGGCAGATGCTGCAAGACAAATGCATCTTGGTAGCCGAACCCGTCTCGGGCGATGGCACCACCGGTCGATTCACTCGCAAGCAAGCTGGCTTTCATTCGAAACTCTCATCCAAGTCGAGGTTTGATGGGTGCGCGCTGCCGTCCGGCAGGTACGTGTGGGCACTACCCTCAAGTCTCTGCCCTTGAAGCCGGAAGACCAACAGAACCAGGAAGTTCGCGCCTACGCTTCGGTCGGTAGCCAACTCGCGCATGGTGGCGTGGTCCTTGCTGCTCGGCTGCACGCTGAACAAGGGATGTGAGTGCCACTCGCCGAGGTAGTTGAAGCGCGTGTAGTCGTTGCCGTTCGAACAGCAATATGCCTTGATGGCCTGCACCACGCCGCCAAGGCCGCGGACAAACGCAGCAATCGCCCCAGGCTTTTGCACGGTCAATTGGCGCACGACGAAGTGGTTCTGGCCAACGTGCTCGCCCATCAACACACCCCCGCACTCGCGAGAACCGGCGCGCGTGAGGGCCATCACCACCGTCGCCTGCACATCAGGGGGAACTGTTACCCGCAGCACCTGCGCTCCCCTGCACTGCGTTCACGAGTTCGCCAAGCGCACTGACTTCGTCCTCGGACAGGGCATGCGCTGGCGCTGCTTCCGAGGCACCTGGGCACTCGATGGGGATGGTGTCGAACGGGGCCTTGAATTCCCAGAACTTCTTGAAGCCCAAAAGGTAAGCGGCCACCGGATATTCCGAGGCGTCGCGGCTGCAGACCGCGTCCACCGCAAACGCCGTCATCGCCGCGGCCAGGTGGCTCACCTCCGCATCGCCGGCTACCAGAACCCTGCCGGCGACATCGAGCGCGTAGCGTCGGGCCTCAACGCGCGGCGCCGGCTGCATCGTGCCCATGGTGCCGAAGACGTGGGCGCGGATGCTCAAGGGGTCGGCGTCTAGCCCAGGCCGGCTGCGCGCCATCAGCGCGCCGAAGCCCCCGGCGAAGACTTCACCCCAGACGAGCGCCACCCCCGCACGCTTGCAAAGCGCAGCGAGCATCACAAAAGTGTCGGGGTTGGCGGTCGCGTCCACGACGAGGTCGCAGGTTCCGATGAGCTCGGCGAGTCGCGCGGTGGCATGCGGGTTTTCTTGACCGGCCACCTCCAGCGACAACGCCAACACATCAGCGCCCGGTGCCACATGGCGCATCCGCTCGGCCGTCGCCTCGACCTTGGCGAAGCCTACATCTCGCCAGTCGAGGTCGTTGCGCACAAGGTTCTGTGGCAACAGAACATCGGCATCGAGCAAGGCGAACTTGCGCGCCCCCGACCGTGCCAGGGAGACAGCAATCTTGCTGCCCAGCGACCCCAGGCCGACCACGGCAATCGTCATTGCACCGAGCTTGGCGTAGTCTGCGGGCAACCGGCTCGCGTCGACCGCGCTGGCGTCTATGACGGCCAATTCGCTGAGTCCACCGCTCGCCGACAAGGCGAACGCTCGGATGAACTGACTTGCGCTGCAAACGACCACGGTCTTGTTGTGCAAGTCGTCGGGCAGCTTCCCCGCGCCACCGGCAAGGGCCGCCAGGTCGGCCAGTGTCGCCACCTTGGTGCGCGGCAGCTCCTGCACGGCGATTGCCCAACCTCGACCTGGCTCGGCGCCGGCCACGGCCGGCGCGTAGGTCAAGCGCTGCAGCGGCTCCGCGCCCACGGCGGTCGGCAACGTCACTTCGGCATCACCGAGCCTGGTCGTCGCCGTTTCCAGCTGCCAGAGCGAGCCCGGCGCTCCAGCCGCCACATACTCTGAGAATTCCGATGTCAGCAGAAAGCGGCGGGGCTCGCCGCGCACCGATTGACCGGGCGTCAGGTGATGCCGCGAAGGTGCGGGCACCGCATCGGGAAGCAGGATGTGCAGCGCCTCACTCCAGAGCAGCTTGTTGGCACTCCGCACCAAGTCGACTCCGGTAACGCTCGGGTCCCAATTGTCGGGGCCACGCTCCAAGCACAGCACCCCGCTACCGAGGTATTGATGGCCGCTCCAGGACTCACCCTTGCGCAAGGGGCGGATGAACGCCGGCACATCGGGGAAGAAGCGCGGGTAAGCCAGCACGCCATCAAACGTGCCGTTCAGCAGCTTCAACGTGAAGCGCACCTCCAGGTCGCCGACCGCCGTGGCGCCCCATTCCTGCATGCAAAACCACGACTCGCCGCGCGCCAGGGCCTCGAGCTGCCGCTTCTCTCGGGCCATGCGCTGCGGTTGGTCGTCCAGGAGGCTCATCAGGCAAAGCCGGCGTGCTTGTTGGGCAGCACCGGGGTCGCCGGGAAGGTCAGGCCTGCGCCCACAGCCGGGCGCAGCAGCGAGGAAGCGAACGCCTTCGACGCGCCCGCGGCAGCAGGGAAGCGCTGCCCCAGGATGGAGCGCCATTGCTTCAAAGCTTCATCGTCGTCGATCTCGTCCTTGGCTTTGCGGGCCAGGGCGGCGTGCTCCTTGACCTTGGCGTAGAAGGTCTTGAACTCGTCGAACGTGACGTTGGAGAACACGTTGCTACTGGGGACGCCCGGGTCTTCCAGGAACGGCACCTGGCCCAGCGTGACGTAGATGGCGTAGGTGTCGCGGATGGCCTCGAGCACTTCGACGAACAGCGTCTCGTAGTTTGCCTGCGAGTAGTTCATGTGCTTGGCGACCAGGCACTCGAGGATGAAGCCCTTGGGCCGGCGCATCGCCGACAGGTGGTACCGGCGCCACCACTTCACCAGCTTCACGAGCGGCTTGAACCGGCCGGCCGCCTCGCGGTTGACGTCGACAGTCCACTGCGTGTGCGCGGGCGGATTGGTCGGCAGCCAGTCCTTCAGTTCGATGTCCGGGATGAGGTAGGCGTCGCCGTCTTCGATGACCGGCACAACGTCCATGTCGACGCCGGCCAGCGTGACGGCGATGGAGCGCCGATTGACCTTCAGGTTGGCGTAACCGGCGTCGACCAGCGCTTGGTGCAATGCGTCGAGCACGTCGTGGGGGTCGTCATCTTCGGTGTGGTTCGTGACCACGATGATGTCGACGTCCGGGCGCTGCAGAACCCCGTCAATCTTCTGCGGCCGGATGGCCGTGTCGCGCCTGTAGGAGCCCGACAAGAAGGTCTCGACGTGCAGCTTCGAGAAGTTCTCGTCGGTGCGCAGCGCCTCGCGCAGCGTGTTGTGCGCGCTCGAGCACGCGTCCACCGTCGAGGTCGACGGCTCGATTTCCCAAAGGAAGTCCAGAAACTGTTGCTGGGTGGTCATACGGGTTCCAACTGGCGATTGTTGCATCCGGGACCGCGCTGTGGCACAGTCTGTTGCTCTATGCAAGCAACGCGGTCCAAATACGCCAGCCGGCGGATTCACTCTAGTGAATCCTGGGTTCCGTTGTCTGGCTAGACAACAGTGTATCACGACATCTGGTGTCGATGCGAGGGCCCCCTTGCGCTCGCATGCTTGCCCGGCGCCTTCCGCTTGCTGGTCGGCCGACCGACGACCTCGGCCGCCGTGGCGCTTACTCTGCGGCCGTTGGCCGGCCTCACACATTTAGGAGACTCCCGTGGCACAAACCGGCCTAGGCGTGGCCCTGCGCACGCTTCGAGAGCGACGAACGCTCTCTCTTCGAGAAATGTCTCAACTCTCCACCGTCGACCATGCCTACGTCCATCGACTAGAGACTGGCGAGAAGGACAGCCCTTCGCAAGAACTCGTCGGCAAGCTGCTGAAGGTCTTGAAGGCGACCGACCGTGACGCCGAAATCGTGAAATGGCTTGTGGAGCATCCTGACGCCGACCCTGACTTGGTCGGCTACGTTTTGGGAGAGCCGGATATCAGCGTGGACATCTTTGCGGCAGCAGCTGGCGTTCGGCATCGAGGCAATGCACGGCCGGACCCGGCGACGCTCATCGCACGCATCAAGCGCGCTTTTGAAGACGACGAGTGAGCGATGGAAGAAGCCGAGGTCCAGCAGCGTGCCCGGTCATTCATCTCCGGCCTGGACATCAAGGACGTGCGGGACGACCTGTCGGTCTACGTGAAAGCGGCCAACGCCAAGGTAGTGGAAGAAGAACTTGGCGAGGGGGAGTCCGGCTACACCATTACAAAGCCAAACGGCAAGCACGTCATCACCGTCAACTCGCTGGAATCGCTGCAGCGCAGGCGCTTCACGATTTGCCATGAGATTGCCCACATAGAACTTGGCCTGCCATCGAGCCACCAAGAAGTGCCGTCCTGGTCGTACGCGAAGCGGCACGTGAACGAGGTGATGTGCGATGTCTTCGCCGCCGAGTTGCTGATGCCCTACATGCAGTGGCGGGCGCTGGTTCCAAAGAAGGAGCCTTCGCTGGAGGTTATCGAGTACATGGCCGCCGAATTCCGGACATCCTTCCCGGCTGCCGCGTCGCGCTACGCGAATCTTGCCGACACTCCCTGCGCCTACGTCACTATGGATCGCGGCCAGGTGCGCTATGCCGCGCGGTCAACGCCGCTGCGCAAGGTCGGAGCTTGGATTCCACCGAAGTCCCCCATCCCGCCTGGCTCGGTCGCATACCGCTTGCGGGAGACCGGCGTCAGCCAGGTCGAAACGGATGAAGTCCCGCAGGACGTGTGGTTCGAGAACTGGGACAAGGGCCTGGACCTTTGGGAGCTCGCCAGGCACTACAGCAAGACCGACACGACAGTCGCGCTCCTGTGGTTCCCCGAGGAGGACCTGCCTGAAGTCGAAACCACGCGCTTCGGTGTTCGAGTCTCGGAAGATGAAGGTTTGAGCGAACTGACTGGAGAGTTGCCCTGGCCCGGGAAAGGCCGTCGGCGATAGCTTCTTCCGAGCCGAAGGGGACTTCTTGCGTGCGGCGTCAACCGGCTTCGAACCGAAGGCGCATGCAAAACGGCCGTACTGATGGGGGTTAGGTCACGCCCAACCGAAATCCTCGGCCGACCAGTATTGCGCGAGGAATCGAATGGCTGCTCATGGTCGGTCTTGCCAGCTCGGCGGTCGACGACCTACGGCTGCGATGAGACGCCTAAGCATCCGTCTTGGTGGTTGTGACTCGATCAACTGCAGCTGATCGATGGCGAAGTCTTCATCGATGAAAACCACCAAGGACGGAGCCGCCGGGCCAGCAATCTCGGGGGCCCGTGGCTTCCTGGATCAGCGTGTCCGACCAGACCTATCGAACGAGTCGCCCCGTTCTTCCTGAACGATCGACACCGATCCCGCTTCACGCGTCTCCCCACTCGTTTCGACTCAACGAGTGCCGTCGATTCGGACATGCCAGCGCTTTCGATCGGCCTGGTTCAGATCGAAGGGCCCTCGGCATCGACCCGGCCCGGCCCAGGCTGGATCGATAGGGCATGCCACCTCGGTCCAGACTCTCGCCTGCTGAAGCAGCCACCGACCGATCGGACGTCACGCAGTTGCCAGAGCGGCTGTGGCGTGGCACGCACCGATTCTCAAAGCGGCGCAATCGATCAGTGCCATTCACAATGCTTTTGGCCCGATCGAACGAACCGCCCCGAGAGAGCGTAATCGACTGGTTCCGAACGAACGACGCGGACTGCCGCATTCGCGAAGACGCCCACTGCGTCTGAGCCCATCGGCCCGTTCTTGCATGCCGCACTGGGCCGGGCCGGGCCTGACCGGACCGACCCAGGACGGCAGGATCGAACGGACCACCGCATCGACAAGATGCGGCCGGACCTCGATTCACCCCCGACCCTCACCCTCGACCTTCACCATCTCTCGTCCAGCCCGAACGCCATAACCCACGCGGAGCCAACGGCAGGGATACCGCTTCCGTTCCATCGGGGTATCGATTCCCGCACGCCGTCGATCCGTTCCCGCAAGGGAGTTCCGCTGTAGAACGACCCGTCAGCGTCCCAACCGACAGGCTCCATCGACCCGAGTGCTACGGCGGAAGGACCTCTGCCCCCAGCGAAGCGCATGCGGGATTCCCGAAAACTCTCACCTGTCGAAGGCCCGCAGGCGCCCGTGTTCTGGTCTCGCGGGGGCGCGACTTCGACCCGGCCTGGCCCGATCGAACCCTTCCCCGAGAAGCGCCCTCCGCCATCGACCCCTCCATCCGGCGCGACATCGACTCGTTCCAGCCGAACGCCGAACACCGGAAGAGCGCCTTCGTTCCATCGGCACGATCCTTTTCCGCAAGACCCTGCCGGGCTCAACTGCAAGTTCGGCGCAACGCCTGCACACCACCCGGCCCGGTCCCGCTCAAAACCCACCCAGCCCGGCAGGACCGTTCCAACGGAACGAGCCAGGACGGCAGGGCGATGGTTCGGCGGGCAGTCCTCGACTGCAAGACGGCCGCACCCAAGATGACGCCGAACACGATCCGTTCCAGCCGAACGACCCTCCGCCCCCCGATCCGGCCTGAGGCCCGATCCAGCCGGATCGCACCGACGCGCTGCGCGAACCCCACCACCAGCAAAGGCATCGCCCCGTACCCACTCACATCGTCCTGCCTGGCTTCCGCCTCACACCATCTCGCACCCAGCCTCGTTCCATGAGAACGCACCAACCGAGCACCGCGCCAAACACGATCCGATCCTGCGTCGTTCCCGCAGAACGACATCGCCACGTTCCAGCGGTGCGGGACACCCCACCTTCAGGCAACCATCGACTGTTCAAAGTCTTCGACTCGTTCAATCCGAACGCCAAGCCAGTCGATCCGACCTCGGTCCGCCACCGCACTCCAAACACAAGCCGCGTTCACTGGAAACGATCCACACCCCGATCCGTCGGAACGCCTCCAGGCGTTCCATCGATCCGACTTGTCCACATTCCACCAACCTCTCAACGAGCGACCCGCCAGACCTCGCAGACCTCACAAGCCTCCAAACCCGCGTACCTCCGCAACGCTCTCCACACGCCGTACCGCTGGAACGCACCGATCAACGCCACCGCAGCCTGAACGCCAATCGCCTCATGCCGTCTTCACCGTCTTCACGAAGGCGCGAAGCCCGTCATCCTGCAATCGACCTGCCGACGAAGCCTGAGTCTGTCCTGGCCATCTTCATCGACCAACCTGCGGAGGCTCACATAGATCGGTTCATTCCGGCCAACGTCCAACCGGTCTGCAGAGCCGGAGTTCCAACCGACATGCTGTACAAGCATCGGCGTAGGCGCACTGTCGATCCGTTCATCCAGCCATCCGCCTGTGCGGTGAAGCCGGAGTTCAGCCCTGCCGGGCTGGGTGGTTTTGTCTTGCGGCGCATTCTCGACTTCGGTCTTCCTTCATCGACCTGGGCGGGGAAGCCGCCTGGGGTTCGGTCGTGCTGGATTTGGTTTGCCTCAACAGCCGAGAAGCTGAACCGCACAACAGACGAAATTCACTTCAAGCTAATCCGCGGATCAAGCCAGCACGCATTCCCGCCAGCGCGCAAAGCATGTCTTTAGAACATCCAGAGCGCAGCCTCACCAACTGGTTCTTCGCGCGGCCAGCTGGGCCGCATCGAGCCGCCCATCCGAATGGTCGAAGCGCTGCTGACAACCCCGCACCTCTTGCCCTCGAAATTTGCAGCTCGCGCACCTGTTAGAAGTAACGCCAATGCAGAATTCGATGACCGCAAGCAGCGCTACTACTTGTTGGGTCTTGATTTGCCTGCTGCCGGAGAAGACGTCGGCTCGCCCTGGATTCGGGTTGTGCATGACTCCGGCGCGAGGTCATCCTCAGATTGCCAGGAAACCGGTTTCGTACGCACCACTCAGATTCACGTCAAATCGCACCACGCCGCCCACCGTGCCGACCATTGGTTACCCATCCGATACATCGCTGGAGTCGCTGCGCGTACCACCACGCGCGACCTCAGGCCATCGTCTCAGGGACCCATTCATGGGCGAACCCAAATCTTGGCCCCACCGGGAACACTAGGACCCCATACCAAGGTCGCCGTTTGCGGGTGACCGATGCTACTAGCCCCCTATGCAAGACACCCCTCCCAGCCTGTCTCGGCGACCACAGGCGCTGAGACAGGGGGTGAGACAGAGCGAAGTATCAACGCTGACAGCACCTGAGAACTAACTTCGATATTCACCTTGAATACCGCTGAACTACATTCCGTTCCAGCCGCCGACTATGCGGACCTGAAAGCCCTCCACTGGATATCCAGATTCGGCTGGCTTCGCTCACGAGAATTGGGCGCTCTCATGTGGCCATCGCCAAGTTCAATCGCCGGTGAACCGCTCGTCGGCGAAGCAAAGGAGAAGACGCAGCGCTGGATGGCAAACAGAATCCTTCGACGACTTCGAGAGCAGAAGTGGGTTTTGGAGCGCCATCTTCCGAAAGCAGGGGGCCGTGCCCACGTTCTTTCCACTTCTGGCGCCAGATACCTGCAGCGTGCGTTTAACGTCCCGGCCAGGCCGGGAGACCATTGGGGCCGCGCGCAGGGCGGCACCTGGATCGCGCCGACCCAATGGGAGCACGAACTCCTAGTCACGATCATTCTTGTCCGCGAACTCGCCAACGGCTGCGAAGTCAAGACCGAGTTGGAGATCCGCGCTGAGAACGAAAACAAGAAGCTGAGAAAGTACCCGGATGGACTGATCAGCTACTGGACATCCAACGCTGGCACGGGGGTGAAGGAGCGCGTAGTCCTATGGCTCGAAGTTGAATCTCACGACAAGTCGGGTGCCTACATGCTCTCACTCGCCCGAGCCCTCTTACGCGTTACTCGTCATGACGCACCGAGGCTTTGCGGATGGGACCCAAATTTCGCGCTCGTTGCGTATCGCGCCGACATGTTGAGCCCCTCCGGAAAAGCGGTGAACCACAAAGTCAGAATCACGAACGCCATCAAGCGCCACATCTTCGCCGACATGACCGTGTACTTTCAGGAAGTCAAGGTCCGCAATCTGGCATACCACGTGGACCTCGATGAGCCGAAGGGCTGCGTCATTCACCCGTTTGACATGAACGACAGAACGCCGCTGGCGAATAGAGCTTTCACCGCAATCGCTCACAAGACTTTTATCAACAACCCGATCGACAGCAGAGACCAAGTCTGGACTCTCAAGGTTTACGCTGACGCCGGCCGGTATCGCTGGGAAGTCTGGGATTCCGAGAATCCGGACTACCGACAGGGCCAACCTCGCGATTCCTTCTACATCGAAGACATCGAACACGGATTCCGCATGGCCATGGATACGTGGCGAACGAAATACGCCAACCTCAAAGGGAGCTGAAGTTGCAACTTCAGGGTCGGCCGTCAATCCGTCCTCACACTCAATGATCCATGGTTCATGAACCATGGATCATTGGCACCGCGAGGTTGCATGAATGGGCTGGCGTCCCCAGAAGCGGCGCCTTGTGGGGAGGAGGCGATCTAGGCGCGCAGTCAGGTGTCGCTGCAGACCTAGTAGCGCTGGTGCCTACCAATCGACGAGCGTCCAGGCGCCGATCCGGCCCGATCAGCGATTCAGTCACTGGAACAGTGGTCCTGCTGATCCGATTGCTAGCCTGCTCTACCGCCTCCAGAACGCATCCACAGCCTTCATTCGACGGCGCCTCTCCGTGGTGACGTAGACCGTCGTGGTTGCAAGGGACGCATGCCCCAGGTTCTGCTGGGCGATCTCTATGGGCATACCGCTGGCGATTGCGTGGCTCGCGTGCGAGTGCCGCATCCAGTGCGTGCTGGCACTCGTGAAACGCTCCGCACCCTTGGCATCGCCCTGCCCTCGCAGCACCCCAGCGCAGTCCTCGAAGAACTTCTTGATCTGGTCGTAGAAAGTCGTCGCCGCGATCCCCTGCCGCGGGTCGATCACCTGCCCGGTACTCAACCCCGGTGCGCGCTCAGCCGCGTCGCTGGCCTTGCCAAGCAAGAACGCTCCCTGGTTGCCGATGTCCTCAGGGTCCGCGTCGAGCCCACGCGAAACCAGGTACCTGGCCAGCTCGCCCACGACATCGGCCGGTATCGGCACCTCGCGTTCCTTCTGCCCCTTGCCGATCACCCGCAGCAACCAGCCTTCCATGGGCTGATCATCTGACGCATCCGCCGGGTACTCGACCCACTGCAGGTCGTCGACCGTGGCCGCCACAACTTCCGAGAGCCGCAGGCCGGTCGCGTAAAGCAGATGCAGCCCAAAGGTCAGCCGCTGGTTCGCCGAGGTCGCCGGCAGCATCTGCAGCTGTCCTTCAATGAACTGCCATTGCGCCAGGCTGAAACTCCTTCCGGCGTTCACCTTCGGCCCCGAGGTCCGCGGCACGCCGACCGCTGACCACGGGTTTCCCATCAGGTAGTTCTGGTCCACCAGAAACCCGTAGAGGTTCTTCAGTATCGTCACCGCGTGCCGCTGCGCCGACGCTGACAGCGGCCCCTCGAACGGCCGCCACAGCGGTGACCAGCGCTCGCGCCCGCGGTCGCCGCACCACCGGCTGCGCGGCTGCGGGTCGGCCAGGAAATCCCGGTACTCGATGCAGTCCTCGTTGCTCATCGAGGACAGGGCCTTGCCCTTGTGCGTGATCGCCCAGAGCAGGAAGCGCTCGGCTTCCTTGCGATACGCGCGTTGGGTGTGCGACAGCGCCTGCAGCCAATCCATGCCCTGCTCGACACCAGTGTCCCGCTGGCGCCGGCGCGCCTTGAGGTGGGCCTTCTGCTCGAGGGTCAGCCCGTGCTTGGTCCGCAGCCAGGCGAGGATGCCCTGGTAGTCGTTGGTGGCCTTCAGCAGGCACTGGGCCTGAGGGCGGCGGTACAGGCCGCGCGTGCCATCGAGCTCAGCCGGCACGATAAATTTCTCCAACGGGCGGATGTCGGTTGCCGGGAGGACCACGGCCTGGAGCTCGTGCGCGTAGAGCTTGCTGCGCGGCATCGCCACATGGCGGCCGAGCTGCAACTCGATGCTGTCCTGATGCTCGCGGAGCCACTCGACGATGCGCAGGGCCTTGCCCTCCCCCATCGCCTTGATGCCGGCGTGCCACCGCCGGCCGACTCCGTTGATGCGCTCGACCAGCTGGGCGAGCGTGAAGATGTCGGCGGCTTCGAGGTGGCTGGCCAGCGTTGGGTTCAACCAGGCGGCGACCGAGTCGCCGGCCTTGGGGGATTGGGCGACCAGGCTTTCGAGCCAGCGCAGCGCTTCGAGCTGGCGCGCGATCAATCGGGCGCGCCGGCGCAGCCGCTGCGTCGCGCGGCCGTACTCGGCTTCGTAGGCGGCGATCTGGTCAGCCTGACGCTCGTCTTCGAGTCCATGCGCTTCGGCGAAGGCTTCGAGGCTGGGCAGTTCGAGCGACGGGTCGGCGATGCGTGTGGCGTCGATGCGCACCAGGCGCGCGGTACCGAACCGGTCCTCGCGCTTCGCCGCGGCGGCGAACTCGTCGCGGATCCAGGCGATGGTGGCGCGCACGGTGCGCT
>Ga0075156_10001457_pt1 | contig 12904 bp, 10 predicted proteins | sample JI81AbrownDNA_FD_70966 | JGI IMG/M metagenome (GOLD analysis project Ga0075156, IMG submission 70966) | Wastewater effluent complex algal communities from Wisconsin, to seasonally profile nutrient transformation and Carbon sequestration -... | ecosystem: Engineered > WWTP > Effluent > Algae...
CAAAATACGTCGTATCTTTATGTTTGATGAGCTTTACGCCGTAGGACGAGCGTTTAAGCGACACGCTTTCGCCGGGCGTGATTTCTTTTTGGATGAGACCGTCAGCGACGAGGAGCGCATTACTTCCGGTGGAGGTCAGCTTGAGCGTAATTTCCAAGCTGTCGGGGATAATGAGCGGACGGAGAGTCAAGCTGTGGGGAGCGATGGGCGTAATGCAGAATACTTCAGCCGATGGTGCGATAATCGGACCTCCGTTGGAGAGCGAATACGCGGTTGAGCCGGTTGGTGTGGTCAGCATGATGCCGTCAGCAGAGTAATCGGCGATTAAATGTCCATCGACGGACGCGCGGATCGTGATCATTTTGGAGGAATTGTACTTTTCGATCACGAATTCATTGAACGCGTAAATCGTTTCATCCTTGTAGGTTGTTTCGATAATCGCTCTATCGACGATTCGATAATCTCCGTTGATGAGCGAAAGAAGGGAATCTTCTAATTCCGTCACCGAGAATTCAGCCAAAAACCCCAATTTGCCGACATTTATTCCCATGAGGGGAATATCTCCGCGGATGATTTTCTGGGCAGCCGAGAGCATCGTACCGTCCCCGCCAAAACACACCACCACATCGGCAAATTTCTCAAATTCATCGACCGAGACTTTCTCGACCGTGGCGGTGATGGCATCCGGAAGATGCTCTGCCAAGGTATTGGAAATAATACACCGCACATCCTGCGTTTGCAGAAAAAGCAGCGCCCGTGATGACCAATGAAGCGCCTGCTCTTTATTGGTATTGGCGTATATCGCGATCGTATTCATTACGCAGCGGGAAAAGATGGGCTGCCATTAGCCGAATCCGACTCGGCGACGTAGTTTAATTTTAGGTCTTGGAGAGAATATTGCATGAGGCGCTGCTCAGCATCGGTGAGATTACCGCGTGTTTTTTCTTCGAGAATGGTCAGTAAGTCGATGACAAAGCTCGCATGGTCGAGATTTTTTTCAATTGAATCGGAAGCAGGATGCTTGATCTTGCCAAGGGCGACAAAACCTTCCATCTGGAACATCTGGATAATACCGGAGAAATCAATTTTCATTGTATGCCTTTCAAAATAAGATAAATAGAAGAATAATTACTGTTGGCTCGAGTGTGTGCCGTGCAAAAACATCTCCGCTTCGAGCACATCATCCGGACTCCCGAGGAAGACGGGAGCACGTTCGTGAATACTGGTCGGAGTGAGGTCGAGAATACGTTCGGTGCCATTGGTCGAGCGTCCTCCTGCCTGCTCAATGAGCATCGAGAGAGGATTAAGCTCGTACATAAGGCGTAATTTTCCATTCGGGAAAGCGCTGTCTGCCGGATACATGAAGATACCACCGTAATACAGGGTGCGATGGACATCGGCGACGGCAGTACCGATATACCGCAACGAGTAAGGCGGCTTACCGGGGACGTCTTTTTTGAGGTAATCGACATATTGCTGCAGGTTTTTGTCCCATTTATGGTAATTGCCTTCATTGATACTGTAGTAAGTACCTTTGCGGGGGATTTTTACTTTTTCATTGGTGAGCAGGAATTCACCGATGGTCTGGTCGAACGTAAAGACATCCACGCCGTGACCGCTGGTATAGACCAAATTTGTCGAACTGCCGTAGCTTGCATATCCTGCTGCTACTTGCTTGTATCCGGGCTGAAGTACGTCGTCCAACGTACCGTCGGTGGTTTCGTTGGGCTCAAGGCGTCGATAGATGGAGAAGATGGTGCCGATGGTGACGTTGACGTCAATATTTGACGAACCGTCGAGCGGGTCGAAGACGAGCACATATTTTCCTTTGTGATAATGATCCGGTATATGAATCAGACCTTGCGACTCTTCGGATGCCATGACGCAGAGGTGACCGCCGTGATCCATAGCGCGGAAGATGATTTCGTTGGCATAGTCATCGAGCTTTTTGACTTGCTCACCGTGCACATTCTGTGTGTCGGTCATGCCGAGCACGTCGTTGAGTCCGGCGCGGCGTACATCACGTGCAATCATACGGATAGCGAGTGTCAGGTCACGGAGGAGGCGGGAGAATTCGCCGGTTGCCTCGGGATGAAGGTCTTCTTCTTCGGCAAAATGGCGCTCGATGGTCACAAGCTTGGAGGTACTAAAAATTGGCATGGAAGCGTTCGGAAAGTTCACGTAAATCAATCGCCGTGGCGACTATTATCTGTTAATTTTTGGCAAAATAGCACAGAAAATTGATTTTAGAAAGGGAAAAGTAGGTTTGGCAGCATTTACAGAGGGAATTGAGAGTATTTCAAAAATAAAAAAGCGTGATTGAATGTATCAATCACGCTTGTCATACTGTTCGATTCAGAAGATTAGTGAGGCTTTTTAGCGTCTGTTTTAGCTTCTTTCATGTCTTTTTTAGCTTCTTTCATGTCTTTTTTAGCTTCTTTCATATCGTGCTTTGCTTCTTTAGCTGCTGCTTTGTCGCCTTCTTTTTTAGCTTCTTTCATGTCTTTTTTAGCTTCTTTCATATCGTGTTTCGCTTCTTTAGCTTCGTGTTTCGCTTCTTTAGCTTCGTGCTTTGGCTTGTCTGAAGCGAAAGCGTTGACCGATACTGTGACTGCAAAGATTACGGCGAGTAATGCTGCAAATTTACGCATGTGTTATCTCCTGAATACAAATTAAAAATTGTTGAATAGTTACGCTGCAAAAATACGGTCTGTAAATGAAACAACAATTAAGCATTCCATGAAACTTTATTCATTGCGCCTGAAATTCCTCTTCCGCCTGCTGAAATCGCACCGAACTGCATGGTATGTAGCCGGTATGTATCATTTGTGATGAATTGATAATCTTTCGGGCAAGGCGGCTTGGACGGCAATGGGTGCCCGCAGACGAGGATTGGAAGATAATCAAGGGATTCATATATCTTTCTTTCTGCTTGGTCAAGTATAGAGAGAGTGGTATTTTGCAGGAGTATTACATTGTATTATTGCGGGATTGATGGTGAACATGAAGTATCTACGTATTCTACTGTTTCTGTTTGGGCTGTTTCTATTGGTTGTATGCTTGCCGGTATCAGCACAGCCGCCGACGATTATTTCCGGTGTGATTAATACGTACACCAAAGTAACGGCGGTTGATTATTGTTCGAAAACGATCGGTGTCAGTTCGAGCGCCGGATTCGCAATCGGCGATCGGGCTTTGATTATTCAGATGCAGGGTGCGGTGATAGACACGTCTAATACGTCGAGTTTTGGAACAGTTACTGCGCTCGGAGAGGCGGGTAACTGTGAGTTCGTCACCATCGAGGCAGTCTCTCCCACCTCTCTCCGGCTTAAATACATGCTCGTGCAGAATTACAATCCCATAGGTGCTGTACAGCTCGTACGAGTACCGAAATACGTCACCGCGTGGATACAAGGCGCGCCGTTGACTGCCCCTGCTTGGGATGGCACGACGGGCGGAGTATTGGTCTTTGAAGCTTCGGGTGCCGTCGATATTTTGAGTTCGATCGATGTTTCCGGCAAAGGGTTCAGGGGGGGCGTACCGAATTCAGGCACCATTACCGAATATCATCTGGAAGAGTATTACACCAAGCTTTCTGACAGCAAAGGCGGCGGTAAAGGTGAGGGAATTGCAATAATAGATCCACTCCGAAATGCATCACGAGGAGCAAATGCCAATGGAGGCGGTGGAGGTAACGCGCATAATGCAGGTGGAGGTGGTGGCAGTAATTATGGCGCAGGCGGCATAGGCGGCAAGGAGTATCAGCAAGGAACGAGTTTGAATAACGGAGGAGTCGGTGGGATGGAGCTCCACTCCACCGGCATCTATCCCAAGATTTTTATGGGCGGCGGCGGCGGTGGTGGACATCAGAATAATAATGTAAGCACACCGGGCACAGCCGGCGGGGGAATTGTCATTATCAAATCGGGAGTACTCGTTGGCCGGGGAAATAGTGTTATTGCCAGTGGCATTGACCAAAAAAACACAGCGCTTAACGACGGCGGCGGAGGAGGAGGTGGTGGTGGAAGTGTGTTTTTAGATGTTGAGAGAATTACATCACCCGTAACTATAGAAGTTCATGGCGGTAAAGGTGGTAACGTCAATGCCCAGCCACATGGACCCGGCGGCGGCGGCGGCGGCGGTGTTATCGGTGTACGCATTCCTTCCACCCTTGACAGTGTAGTCGCTGATGTAGCAGGTGGTACTTTTGGTTTGATTCTCAATACATCCAATCCATGGGGCGCAGAAGCAGGAAAGCCGGGAACGACGAAAAGTGGGGTTAGTATTCCCGAAGGAAACGAGAATCCTGTCGTGGCACAGTCTTCAAGGGATACTACGATTTGTTTAGGCGGTGTTGCTGTTATCGGTCGAGCTGCATCCGGCGGTCGCAAGCCATACAGATATTCGTGGAGTCCGGCACAGGGACTCGACAATTCATCAGCAGAATTCCCACGGGCAAGTCCTGACGTAAGTACCTTCTATACCGTCACCGTCACCGACTCCGCCGGATGTGTCTCCCAGGCAGCAATGTGGGTGAATGTGTATCCAAAACAAGTCATTTCAGCGGGAAGTGATACGGGAGTGTGCTTAGGGTCATCAATTCAATTACAGGCAACCGGAAAAGGACGATTTGCCTGGACACCCGGCACCGGACTGAGTGATTCGACAATTCAGAATCCGGTGGCATCTCCACAACGCACGACAGTCTATACACTTACCGTGACAGACTCGAACGGCTGTACAAGCCGGGACAGCGTTACCGTACAGGTGTATGATCTGCCAACAATTACCATCGGACCCGACGACTCGGTCTGCGACGGAAATGCACTCTTTATCTATAATATAGAAGCAAAAAACGGTACACCACCCTACGAATACCGCTGGTCGCCGAGCGCCGGGGTATCAGATGTTACCACACCGGCACCGGTCTTCTCTCCGGTTACAACGACCCGCTACACTCTCACGGTCATGGACGCTCACGGCTGCATGGCGGCCGATTCATTCACCATTGTGGTCAATCCACTGCCGATTGCCGATGCCGGCACCGATCGCGCAATCTGCAAGGGTGATACAACCCGTTTGAACGGCGCGACATCGACAAAAGTATGGTGGACTCCCGCCCTCGGTCTCAGTTCGACGACCATTCCGGATCCACTGGCTTTCCCCGAGCAATCGACAACCTATTATCTAACTCTTGAAAATGAATTCGGTTGCATAGCCACCGACAGTGTGCGTGTGACCGTTCATGTGCTTCCACCTGCGCCTTTGCTTACCCTTTCAACGGATACAATTTTTTCTTCATCGGCCGTGCCGGTGAGGGAATACAAGTGGTATCGCGATGGAGTAATCGTTGCCGGAGCTACATCGTCCATCCTCGTCGCCACGGAAAGCGGAGATTATACCCTGACTATCATCGATTCGAACGGATGCGCTGCGTCATCAGCGCCGATCGAAGTTATTCTCGGACGCGCTACCCTCAGTATCGATGATTTATGCGCCTATCCCGGTGAAATTGTCGAAATTCCAATCCGCTTGGTGAATGCCGAGAAGATTACCCAATCACGGACGGTGCGATTTGACCTCACGCTCAGTTTTAATGCCTCTCTGCTCGCGCCAATCGATGCCGGACTGTTGGAAAATACCGTTCGAAACGGTGTGCGCAGTATTCGCATTAATGTACCTTTTATCGCCGATTCATTCCCAATACTTACTACGTTACGATTATATGCAGGACTTGGAAACGATACGGTAACTGACCTTCGGCTCACAAATTACACCTCCATCGGCGGACGCGTGTTCCTCTCCGACAGTGTCGGGAAATTCTGCATCAAAGGCGTGTGCACCGACGGTTCGGTTAGATTGTACCGTTCCGGGGAATTGTCGGCAATTACCAGTATTATTCCGCAACCCGCCGGAGACAAAATAACAATCGATTATATCAGCGGTGAGGCAGGCACAAGCACGCTCTCGCTTGTCAATGTGCTCGGGCAGACCGTGGCAACGTTCGTTCGGGGATATCAACCTGCGGGCATTCAACGTGTCGAAGCGGAATTGTCCAATTATAATTCCGGCGTGTATTTCGTAGTATTACAAACCCCGACTGAACGTGTGGTGAGGATGCTGGAAATTCATAAGTAATACACTGAGAAACACAAATGTGGTAAAGGAGTCCATCATATCTTCCTCGTCGGTTGGCACCGGACTCTCTCGCAAGATGCACGCGAATTACCGTCGTTGTACCCTACCAAGCTCAGCAATAAGCATATTTTCCGATAATCCGTGTATTCTTATCAAGGTGGAACCATCGATAAAGGTAATGAGGAGTATGGCTATATCCCTTTTATTTTTCTAAGGTTACATAACCGAACAGGTAATTACGAATTCCCTACGTAGTGCTCATGTGTGAATCATACAACTCTTTGTGATTGAGGTGTAATACACAGATAAGCAGGGTGGCGTAGTTTTGCACCATACTTATTCGTTCTACCATATTATCAAAGGAATGTATCATGGATACCAAGCGCATCTCAATCATCGCGGCCTCTAGTGTGGCTGCTGCCGGCGTCATTTTCTCTGCTGTTACGCTCATTGCCAAGAAGTTTAAAAATAAAAACTCGCCGGACATTACCAATCGCATGAAAATCATGACGCATGACCTCACGCTCACCGACGACCAAGTGACGAAAGTACGTCCTATCGTCGAGGCGCACTCGAAAGAAATGGAGAGTATTCATCATGTTCGTAAAAACAATCAGGACGATGCCGACAAAGAACTCAAAGCACAAACCGAAAGCTTCGAAAAAGAAATATCCGAGATCCTCACGCCGAGCCAATCGACGAAATTTCAGCATTCGCTCAGCAAAAAAGAAAGCACACGTAAAGCCAATACCAATCATACGGTTGCTGTGTGAAATTGAGGGAGAAGTTGATCTAATTATCCACTCGATAGTACAAGAGAGAAATCAATTCAACACCCAAATGCCTTAACACAAAAAAAGCCCGCGATACTTGCGGGCTTTTTTATGTCGTGAAGTCAGGAATCTCTGCCGTTTATTGCTTCACAAATTTACCGGTGAACACTGCGCCGTCTTTCGTGCTGACTTTGGCAAAATAAAGTCCGCTTGATAAGCCCGAAATGTCCACTGTTTTTTCACTCGTTTCCAAAAGTACATTACCTAAGAAATCTACAATCTTCATCGTGCTCAAGGGTGCATCGATGGTGAGTGTTATGCTGCTCTGAGCAGGATTCGGAAAGAACATTCCATCGACGGTGCGGGTTGGAGTTTCCTCGACGCCGGTGGGAGAATTCGCGCGAAGGGCAATAGCATTAAAACAGTTTTGTGTGCTTCTCATCATATCAAAGGCAAATGCGCCTCCGGTAAATGATTTCGCAACAGAGGAGGTGATTTGTCCGGTAACTAAAGATACACCGACTATTTGATTTCCATTATTAAAAAAGTAGGTCCTAGAATTCGGATCAATAAACGCTCCACCGGTTAAATTCCCTCCCGCACTAAGATTATCCTGTGATATAAAGGTCACTTCACCCGTTGTAGGATTGATTCTTGAAAGTCTAAATGTCGTGGAATCGGTAACGCTAATAGAATCCATAAAAAGACTATCATAGACAGTAGAAACATAACTTTGACGGGTCAGACCATAAATAGAGGTGTCAACGCAACTATAGGCAATATTTTCAAAAATTCCGTAGGGAGGTAGTTGAATGGGCACCGCGCTGTATTGGGCACCGGTGTAGAGGTCTATGCCAATCAACGTGTCAACGGCGGAGTAGTAATAAATCATTTGATAGGGGTCAATCGAGTTGCCGGCGAGAGTGTAAAGATTGCTAAAAGAAGAAGTGCCGATGATGGAGTATTGTCCGGTGGCAGGATTGATGGATGCAAAACGAATCTGAGTAGAATCAAGGACTTCAATCGAATCCATGACAGTGCTATCAAAATAGCGCGAATAAAAATTATTGGGTATCATACCATATATTGTCGAATCACTCTGATTGAAGCGAATGTTCTGAAACGAAGCAGAGGGAAGTTCTCCGGTAATCGGAACATTATTGATAATACTCCCCGAGTTGATATCAAACGTCAGCAAATTAAACCCACTGCCGATGTAATATCTTTTCAAATAGGGGTCGATTGTTGCACCATTAAGATTAATTCCGGTCTTATATTCTGCATCTCCTATGTTGGTCACTACGCCGGTTATTGGATCAATGCTCCCGAGTCTGATAGTAGAGGAATCGAGCACTTCAACATCAATCATTAAGGTGCTATCATAATAAGAAGAGAAATAATTTTGCCTGACGATACCCACATGTTGCCCAAAAGCACTGCCGACAGCAAAAAACAGAGCGAGAAAGAAGATGTATTTTTTCATAAATGTAGAAATAGTTGTGTAAAAAATAATTGAACGGGCAGGCAAAACGCAGCTTACCATATATTATTTGAGGGCTACAGCACGATGGATTGCGTAATTTCAAAGAAGAAACATTTTTTTGCAAATATTAACGTTTGGTAGTGTATTCGGTTCGCTGAGTTGTCCTCATTTACCCCCGCCATATACCGCTACAACGACTGCGTCAGAGATGATCGAGCAAAATAATCGTGTGTATTTCCAAAGAAGTCGTGGGGTGATGACCAAGAAACTATCATACGGAGAAGATCCGGGGGAGGTGGTGCATCCTGATGGGCAGAGTTGTAGGAACTGCCGCATGGAATTCAGACAAAAGATTCCACACCCTATCGTCTGTTGAGTGGACAAGGTATTGTAAATCAATTACTTACTATAAGTGTTCTGCACTTGAGGTAGGAGAGAGAGTGTGGGGGCGAAGGTTGACGGTCGCCGCTGTTTGGTTCCAACTGACAAAGTAGAAAGACGTTACAGCACGCCATACAGCTATGAATATTCTAAACACCATTCTGAATGACCGACCAAAAAATCTCACCTCAAAAAACTTCAGCAGATGCTTGAGATGAGCGGGGAAGTACATCAATGATCATCCTCGGCAAGCACAATGACTTTATCCTCTTCGAAAAACGTAATGAGCTTGGACTTTTCAGGATTGACAATCACACCCTGTTCGAGGGCATCTTCATCAAAGCGGGAGAGCAGGCGGCAGCCGATGGCGATTTCACCACGGCGGCGGGCAGACTCAACAACAGTATAAAAATTAACCGGCTTGCGCAATTCTACATAATCACTGGCGGGCTTGAGATAGACTTCTGACCCTTCCGACCGGAACAAATCCTCAAAAACATTCGATAAGTCTTTGTTTTCGGAAACTTGTGAGAGCATAAGCGAATTAAGCTTGTCACTGACGACGAAATCATCAGCCCGCGTCACATTGACGAGTTCGCGATTACGCACATCGAGTACCTGACTTACCATTGTGAACGGATGGCCCATGTGGTCGGCAAGGTCACGCAGGTGCAGAAGCGTAAAGATAGTCCGCGCATCGGCCTCCTGGATTTTCTTGCGGTTGGCATAGCTGAGTATTATAATGTGATGATAGGTATGGCAATTCAAGCCATCAAGAGTTCGGCGGCTGCTGGAGTCGCCTTTTTTGAACGTTACCATGAGATTATCGAGATTCACACATTCTTCAGCGATGATTTGTTCGGCATCCTGTGCATCAGCGACGATATGTACTTGCGAACCTTTCGAGACGTAATTGTTGAGTTCGCGGATAATGGTGATTGCCTGCCGATTCCACCCTAAAATCAGCGTTCTTTCCGGCTGAGGAAACTTCTTAGCAGATGTACGGATGACGGTAGCATCGACAAGCTGCTCGGGTTGATTAGTCGGGAGTAATTTGAGTTCATCCTCAGCGACAAGTATCAGAATATCACCGCGATCGATACGGGTTTCGAGTGGTGGATTGAGCTGGCTGCGACCGTCAGCATAGCGGATTCCGATCGGAGTGGCCTGTTGATAGGCAAAAAGTGCCTTGCTGAACGGCTTCCCGACGAGGGCATTTTCTTCATGGAAATAGAGTTTGTTCCGTTTAAAATCAAGCAATTCATTAAACACGACCGACAGCCCGGGTTGCCTGCATGTCTGTGCAATGATTTTTGAAATGACATCTTCGACCAAAATAATCGACACTTCATTTTTGCCCACTAAATGCGCCACTTCGAGGTTCTTGGGGTCACGGATTGCCGCCACAATATGATAGCGTTCCTGCCTGCGCTGCGGATTATTGGTAATCGCGAGAATCATTTTAATCATCTGTGAGTCGGAGTCATCGGTCTCGGGCGGGAGAATAATAATCGATTTGGCAGTGTGGGGATTAATGATTTCGAGATCAGTCAGGTCGATAGGATTACCGCGGCGGCAGACGATTTTAATCGAACCAGTCTCGCCGAGCTTCATGCGGATCTCATCTTCCATCTCGACTTTGTCTTTTTCTGCAAGAATGGAAATGCAGGCATGTTTTTTACCCTGATTGGCAGTGACAAGCTCCGCAATAATATAGAATATCTGCGGTGACCATCCGAGGATAATCGTGTGTCCGTCCTCGATGACGAGGGAATGTCCGCGGCGCAGCTCATCTAATTTCTTGGAAATTCCACTGTTGAGCACGCCGATGAGAATACTCAGGAGTACCATCCCGCCGAGTGTCGCGGCAAGCATCAGCAATACATACTGCCAGGAGCCGGACTGCGTGCTGATGACACCGCCGTCAAGCGAATGCGTGAGAGATGCCCAAAAAAGTGTTAAAAAACTGACGTGGTGCTGGTCGGTGCCGACACCAACCTGAAGGAAGGTAGCAAGAAGTGCAATAATGACGACAAAGAGAACAGAAAGCAGGAATAATCCAACTACTAACGTTACAACACCTCTGGATAGAAGATTGTCAAATTTATAACGAATGTAGGTAGTAAGTTTTACTTTTCTCATGCTTTTGCGTTCTTAAATAAATCGTTTGGATTTGTACTTCAGGTAACGCAAAATAACACTTTACTTTTTATTTGGGTGCAGGATTTTTAGCGGGGTTATTCTTCGATTCAATGACATCGCCGTAAATATCATGAAATACTTCATTCTTGTCATTTTTAAGAGTTTGCTTGGCGGGGCGCTGTGCAATCCCTTTTTTGAGCTGAATCTCAGGAGGTGCGATATTAGTAGGAGGCGGCTCGACAATAGCGGGTACGGGAACCGGCTTGCTGTTTCGTGTCGGGACTGCAAGCTCGGCTTGAGCGCTGTCTTGACGCAATTGGTAGGTAGCAATACCGATTGCAGCCGATGCAACAATCGAAACGGTCAGCGAAAGGATAGCGGACTTGCTGCCCCCGCCTAAGAGTGTCGATGTGAAGGATTTTGTCGTCGTCGTCTTGGCGGCTGCCGTTGCCGTACTGCTTGCGGCTGCTGTAACGGCCGTCGCTGCGAGCCCTGCAATTAAGAAGGAATACGTAGAGGAATGGTCAATCGAATCAAGACCCTGTCGGTCAGAGATAACAGACTGCTTAATCACACGCTCGGCCTCAACTAACCGGCGCAAATCAGCATCTGATTCGAGCTTTGTCAGGAATTTCTTGCGCTCGGTAGGCGTGAGCCGACCCTCAAGAAATTCGTCGAGTAACAGGTGGTTGTTTATATTCATAAAGGTTGGGATAATTTAGTGATAATCTCGCGTAATTTTGCTCTTGCGCGGGAGGCACGGGTCCAAACCGCGCCGGGAGAAAGTTCTAATAACGTCGCAATTTCGTCGAATTTATATCCGCAATACATATTGAGCACCAAAAGCTCTCTGTCTTCAAACTTTAACGCATCCAGGGCTGTCATCACCAATTCTTCCGTCGAAGTCATACCCGGGTTCATCGCTGTGGGTAAATACCGCTCTTCAATTGTATCCAAGCTCACCGTCCGCTTGCGTACCTGTAGTTGATTAAAACACAAGTTACGCGTGATGGTAAAGAGAAAACCCGCCGGGTTGATAAGCTGTCGGGGCTTGGTACGCAGGGCAATTACCCGCTCCCAAACTTCCTGACAAATATCTTCTGCCTGCTCGCTGTTTCCTAACAGCTTGGCGGCGTAGAGGAAAATTGAACGGTTGAACTTCTTAAATAAAAGTATCGCCGCCGAATCGTCGCCACGCATGAACCGTTCAAAAACCGCAATGTCTTCGTTCGTTTGAATGGTCGCCGCTTCTTCCGGCTTCACCTGTTCTCGAGCGAGGACAGTCGTAGATATTGATGATAATAATGACATCGGAAAACTATGAGTAGTTTAGAGAAAAGACAAATGATGTGTAAATATCCTTACACTCTTGTCTCAAAATATAAATAAATTAACAAATCGAAAATCTGTGAATCCATGAAATCATTCAAGACTATTCATTGGGAATCAACAAATTAGTCCTGATCGTCAATCTGCGCTTTCTGAAGGCGTCCCGAGTAATCAATATAGACGGTCTTCCATTCAGTAAAGATTTCGAAGGCAGTCCAGCCACCCTCACGATGCCCGTTGCCGGTGCCTTTGATGCCGCCAAACGGCATGTGTGCCTCTGCGCCAATAGTAGGAGCATTGATATAGGTAATTCCCGCCTGTATATCCCGCATCGCCTGAAAAGCAGCATCGACATTGGCCGTATAAATCGATGAACTGAGCCCATAATCACACGTATTTGCCAGCTCAATTGCATGCTCTAACGACGTTGCTTTGCTTACAGATAGCACAGGACCGAAAATTTCTTCCATAAATATACGCATTGTTGGCAAAACATCAATAAAAATTGTTGGTTTGAAGAAATTTCCATGGGCAAGTTCACCATTCGTATCCCGGTCTCCGCCGAGAATACACAAGGCGCCTTCCTCACGACCAATCGCCACATACCCCTGAATTTTTGCTAATTGACGTTCATTAATCACCGGACCTACCTGGGTCG
>Ga0075156_10001459_pt1 | contig 12901 bp, 7 predicted proteins | sample JI81AbrownDNA_FD_70966 | JGI IMG/M metagenome (GOLD analysis project Ga0075156, IMG submission 70966) | Wastewater effluent complex algal communities from Wisconsin, to seasonally profile nutrient transformation and Carbon sequestration -... | ecosystem: Engineered > WWTP > Effluent > Algae...
GAGAACGTCCTCTGCCTCAAGTAGAGGGGGGGACTTCGCCTTGGGCATCGTTCGGTCGCTGGTCGCAGCGTAATCTACCGGGCGCTGATCCGCCTGGTCATCCGTCGGGCGAGCGCCTGGATCGGTCTTGCTGGCTTCGCTCTTCGGCTCCTGTCGCGGCCAGATGCCGTGCTCCTGGGCATACGAAGTCGTATAAATGAACGACTGCTCGTCGACCTTGATTTCGGCATGCGGGTCCCCCTTGCCACGCAGGAGGTCGCCTGACTGGTAGACGTAGTCATCCTGCTCAATACCCAGACGAATGCCTTTGATGAACACCTCGTCACCGACGAGCATCGGCAGGGACGGGTCCTGGCGGAATTCGGTGCGCAGGGCGGCAGTGGTGATCTGGCCTCTCTTGAGGGGAGTGCGGTCACGCACGTAGACCGGTGAGTCTGGCTTGTCGGTCGGCAGGCGCAGTTTGCCGGCATTCTGGAGTTGGGTGACGACCTGGCGTTGGCCGTCGCCCGGCCGATCCGATGCCGTCTGAATGTCGACCACGGTGTGTGCCAGGTCGCAGTTGGCCCCGTCGAGTCGATTGCGTGACGGGTAGAAGATGTGTCGGAAACACTGCTGCACGGCCAGGGCAAGTTCCTGCTTGGAGCGTTCATGCAGTTCCTGCAGCTTGGCCACCTGATAATCGGCCAGGTCCTTGAGCTTGCCGGGTTGCCGCAGCGACTCCAGAGCGATGTTGCGCAGCATCTTGGCCTTCATGTTGGGCACCCCGGCCGCGTCTGCCAGCAGGAAGACGAGATTGTTCCGGTTGTGGCGCCAGTCGCTTCCACCCCCTTTGTGCAGAAAGACTTTCTCGACCAGGTTGTCGACGGTCACCGCGTCGCTGAAGACCTGGGTGGCTTCGTAGCCGAGCATCACCAGGTAGGGGCGTCCGCTGCCGTCGTCGTCGGGCACGTCGTGAGGGCCGGAGGCGAAGGGGATGAGATTGAGATTGGGGCCGGCGAAGAGATCGCGGATGAAGCTGTTGAGGCGGGTGCGGGCCTCGTCGCGGTCGGTGTTGGTTTCTTCGCGCCGGATGATCTGGGTGAGATTGGCCTCGGCCAGAAAGCGCAGCGGCGCGCCCGGTTTGTCATCGAGATACGCCGAGTCGGTGGCGAAGCGTTTGCGTGCGTCGTCAATGAATGCAACGTCCGTTCCCGGGCTCAGGATGGCATAGCGCAGTTCCTCGGCGTTCAATCCGCGCAAGGTCTCGTTGAACGCCAGGGTGTGCATGAAGGCGCAGCGGGCGACGTACGATCCGTACTTCGGCAGGCCCCTGAACGGCCCTGCGTCGAGTTGTTCAGCCAGCGCGGGAGTGGTTTCGACCGCGGCAATCTCGGTCTTGATCGCCGGCACGTAGATGTCCTGCTTCAGGCGGGTGACGAGTTCGAGGCGTATCGGCTCGAACCCGAGGTCGATGTGATGCGTGTGTATCGCGTAGGCGTCGGCGGGGCGCGTCTGCCAGACGCGTGCAACCGTACGCGCGAGCAGACGCAGCATGCCGCGTACGCGCTGGAAGTTGCCCAGGGTACCGGTCTTCTGCGTCAGCACATTCACCAGTTCTGGGTGTAACGGATAGCCGGCTGCAAACTCGTCCAGGCGCCGGTCCTCGGCCGGGGCCGGTGGAAGCAGCTCCCGGTTGGCATCCCACAGCGACTTGTACGCGGAGATGACCGCCCGTGCCTTGTCGCGGTCGATGCGGGTGAACAGCCGTCGGCAGATGACCTTGACGGTCTCGTCGTCCTCGGTGGGGTCGATCACCGTCGCCTTGCGGGCGGCGACGCTCTCGGCCTCGGCGAAGAAGGCGGCGATGTCCTGTGTCTCGCGGCTGTAGGCGTCCGAGGCTTTGCCGTCACGGCCGACCGCGAGCGTGAAAACCAGCGCTGCATAGGGGGAGCTTTCCACCGCCTTCATCAGCGAAGTCATGAAGGCAAGAAGCTGTTCGCCCGCTCGCTGGGCATTCCGACCGGCCACCTTGCGCAGGTAGGGGGCGATCTCGTCGATGAGGATCACCGCCGGCTCGCTGCCGATCAGCTCGCGCAAGGTGTCGGCACCCGGCGCGATTCCTTCGCGGTCGCTCGCCTCGACCAAGCGATACCCGGGCTCACCACGCAGCGCATAAGCCAGCTCCCCCCATGGCGTGTAGGCGCGCAGCGTGTCGCCAATTCGGTGCCCATTGGCCGGATCGGCATTTTCGCCATCAAAGGCGGCAATGCGTACCGGCGCCGAGGGACGCAAGCAGGCATCGAGAAACTCGTCGGCGTTCGCCACCTCGGAGAGGTCGCGCATGGCGTGCGCGAGCGCAATCAGAGCGTGCGTCTTGCCGCCGCCAAACTGGGTGTCGAGACGAAAGATGGCGCCAATCTGGTCGGAATGGCCACTGACCCGCAGCGCAACCAGCTTGAGGACGTTCTTGATGCCCTTGGTAGGGTAGGTGTTGGCAAAGAACAGCTCCGGGCGCTTGTACTCGTCGGGAGCGTCTCCCCGCAACACCTGCGAGAGGTCCGCAGCAAAGTCGCTTTCACGCAACGCACCTTGCAGAACATCAGGTCGCGGCTCACAGATGGAGAACAGATTGTCGGTCATGGCGTGCCTGATTGTCTGTAGGTGCGTAAATGTATCAAGAAAATGTATCTGATGACATTCCTGCCGGAAGAAGGCGGCCATCTCCCAAGCTGGGTGGCCGCCCCACTGCCAAGTGGCCTGGCCTCTCCCTGCCAGGAGGCGGAGCCTACCGACCCCACTCTCCGCCGACACTGCACCCGGTCTTAGCCATTTGGTGACGATCCCTGTCGCGGCGATGAACGCCGAATGGGTAGCGAAAGCCGTGGGCGACGCGCACCCTTGAAGTGGTGGCGAGGCGAGTGGCCTCGATCTTGAACAACCTGGGGCCCTACACATCTTGGCAGGCAACCATCAGAAGGCTCGTCTGCGAACAAAAAGCGTTCTTGATGTAAGCCAAAAAATTACATTTATCTGTATAGTAACCACATAAAACTACGGTAGGAATACATCTTTCTGTGTCAATTATTCAGAAAACCTTGAACGAGCTGCAGCGACGGCTACAAGTCGTGCAGGGCAAACGCCTGATCCAGAAGGAATTGGCAATCCTTGCCCAGACCAGCGACCGCACTATCGCGGAATGGATGCGGGGCGCCACCTCCCCCCAGGCCATGGCAGCGTTGCTCAACCTGCTGGTCGAGTTGCCGCCCAATGAAGCCACGGCCGTTCTTGAGTACTGGAAGGTGCACGCCCCCAAGAAGAACCCGCCCCGTTGTAGCGCGCAAAACCAGGATCGTGCGTCGGCCCATCACCAAGCCTCACCGAACGTCCAAGGAGATCTCATGAAGGAAATCCGTTTTTACCGAGCCAACGAGAAGCCTTATGGCGCATTCAGCAATCTTTACAAGAGGGAAATCACCTTTGAGGGCGAGGTGTTCAAGACCGCCGAGCACGCCTACCAAGCCGGAAAGGCCAGGAAGCCCGAAGTTCGCCAGTGGCTGATGGCAGCTCCGTCCCCTTCTTTACTGGCTATGGCTGCGCACGGTTTGTATGTGTGGGACATTACACCCGAGTGGTCGAAGATCAAGTTCGATCGCATGAAGGGAATCCTTGTCGCGAAGTACACCCAGTATGACGACCTCAAGGATCTGCTGCTCAATACAGGCGACGCTAGGCTTATCGAATCCGCGACGGTCGACAGCGCCGTGAATCGCCTCTGGGGCGAGGTCAACGGCGTAGGGCAGAACAAGCTTGGCCAGCTGCTGATGGAGGTTCGTGAAGAGTTGCTCGAGGCGCAACACCAGTTAATGAGCGAGTCCACGACACCTTCGACGCAGGTTGGCACGACGAAAACATCGACACCGAAACGGCGCTCAACGACGCAGCCTGCTGCCTGATCCTCAGGAAACGACCCTAGGTCATGTCATGCGAGTCGGAAGCTATATGTCGGCCACCTTCCCGAGGTGCGGCACAGGCATTGATTCGCGTGCTGGGTGACGTATAAGACACTTGGTTAAGCGGTCATCAAAAAGTCCTCCGTGCTTCCGTGCCCGGTTTTCCGAAGCCTGGAGCCTTCTGAAGATCGGAGAACTTATCCGAGAGCGCTTACTAGGTTCTATAGGCGTGCGACACCTTCGGTCAGGCAAATGAGCCTCCATCAAGAGGACTGCCAGCGAGTGAGAAAACACGATGGGTAAGCAATACTCGGAGGAACTGAACGAAGTTCCGGGCACGCTGCAATGGGCAGCCGATCGAGCTATAGATCAGTCGATGGCGCCTCCTTGGGACCAGCGCCCCATTATCGTGATTGGCTCCGGGGGGTCGTTCACCGCAGCTGACTTTGGCGCAAGGGCTTTCCAAGCCCAGAGGCAGCACCTATGCATTGCTGTAACACCCCTCGAATACCTTCAGCGCTCGACAGAATTCGGATCACACCACCTGGTCCTGCTTTCAGCCGAAGGCAAGAACTCGGACATCCGTAGCGCCGCCGCCGCGGCCTTGCGCGAAGCTCGCACGACGACAGCCATCACCTTTCAGGCATCAACTCCAGTCAGTGAAGTGTTAAGCGGGCATCTCAACGCACGACTGATCGAAGCCAGGGCGCCTTGGGGCAAGGACGGCTACCTAGCCACCAACAGTCTGGTTGCCAGTTGCATCGTACTGGCTAGCGTCAGCGGCCTAGAGATCAACATCAGCGCCGCCATTGATCACCTCCATCGCACTCGCCGACACTTGAGAGAGCATGGATTCATCGGTCATGTCGTAAGTGGACGAAAAATCCTAGCCATTCATGGTACAGCTGGAGCGCCCGCTGCAATCGATCTAGAGTCCAAGTTCGCCGAGGCGGCATTCGGAACCGTGCAGCGAACCGACTTGCGCCAGTTTGCACACGGTCGCCACATCCAACTTGTCCATGGGCAGGAACGATACGCGGTGGTCGCTTACGTCAACGGTGCAGAGCTTGACCTGTGGGCTGCCGTACAAGCCCATCTACCGGAGGAAGTGCCTGTCTTGACGTGCGTGCTACCAACTGGATTAGCCGATGCAGCCGTACAAGGCCTGTTGTTCTCATTTGCGATGGTCGAAGCCATAGGCAACGGGCTAGGTGTTGACCCCGGGCAACCCAAGGTCCCGGAATTCGCGCGTCAGATCTATGCCCTAGAGGCATCCCGCTATATCCGGCGCCCTGATTGTCCGACCGAGAACGCCAAGATTGTCGCCCTTTTCAATAAGGGCGTTGGGGTCGAACGGCTCGTCGCGGCAATGGACGCTTACGTGGCGCGCCTCGCTGACGCTCGCATTAGAGGCCTAGTGCTCGACTTCGACGGAACGTGCTGCGAAACTTCTCGCAGGAGGGAAGGGATTCAGTCCGAGTTAGTAGCCGAATTGGAGCGATTGCTGGACGGGGGTATGGTCTTGGCGTTTGCGTCTGGGCGAGGTGATTCTCTCCACACTGACCTTCGCAAGAAGCTGCCTGAGCGTTTCTGGGACAGGGTGCTGCTCGGATGCCATTCCGGCTCGTCCAGAGTACGCCTTTCCGAGCCATGGCAGGAAGGCAAACAATCTTCAGAGATTACGTCCGTCGAAGAGGGACTGGCTCTCCAATGCGTTGACGGCAAGATGTATACACTCCGCATCCACGCCGGCCAGTTTACGATCGAATCCGCCTGCGAGCAGGACGTTCAACGCGCCTTCTTAGCCGCCAGTGGAATGGCGCGCACCCACCCTGGTTGGCGCACTTTTCGCTCTGCGCACTCTATCGACGTTCTCGCACCAGAGGCTAACAAGGTCGGCGTAGCTCAGTGGCTGGCTCAAGAATTGGGAGCCGACAGCGGGACGGAGCTACTGCGCATCGGAGACCGGGGCGAGGCATTCGGCAACGACACTGAATTGCTGGGCTCGGGCCTATCTCTCTCCGCGGACGGTGTATCGCCCGACGAGGACGCATGTTGGATTTTTGGAGATCCATATCACTCCGCTGCTCAGCGCACTCTGGCATACTTACAAGCCATACAATCCGTCAAACACGGAATATTCGTAATGAATTTTGCAGCACTGTCCAATTGGTCACAGGAAGCAAAGATCAGCATGAAGCGATTTCTGGGGACCACTTATGAAGCCGGCGCAGGCTAGAAAGCTTATTGGGGAGATCCTCGACTGGTCAGACGAGGTGGCGACGCAGGAGTTTCACTGGCTTGACCTGATGGCGACGTACAAGTTTGATCATTATCAAGGCTACGGCCCGGGCCGACGCTTTTACGTCACGCTGCTGAGATGGTTGACTCAATTCGAGCAGCCGGACCGTGGGACAGCGTATCGGCTGCTTCGCAATCACCTGGTTTTCGTCGGTCAGCCAGAAATGAATCACTTAGTCGGTTTGTCCGGCCCCATGATCCAGCGAAAGATGCGGTGCCATGTTGCGAAGCTGCTCGGTATCCCAACCTACCAGGTAGATGAAGAACCCGAGGCGCTGCGCCGGCTCAGCTTGCTCCAAGAGCGTACGCTCTATGTTGGCGTCAGTGACGGCGCACGGATCGATGTTTTTCGCCGCTACAACGAAGGCACGATCAACAACGAGCAAGTGGTGCCGATGGCCGAAATTTCCGATACGAAGTGGAAAAGCCTGCACAAAAAGCTGGCCGAGCGACTATCGAGCAAAGGTCATGGCGAAGCCGCCGCAGAGTTTGAATGGGTATGTCTGATTGACGACTTCACTGGCTCAGCTCGATCCTCACTCTGGTATGACGAGGCTGCATCGAGGTGGGACGGAAAAATCGGTAAGTTTGTCATGTCCAACGTGGAACGGAATATCCACAAGCTTGCGCCGAATGCTTGCATCCACGTGCATCACTACCTAGCGTCAGCCGCCGCCAAAGAAACCATCGAAGAGCGGCTGAAGGGAATTCACAGCAAGTATTCAGAGCTTCAATTCTGTTCGACCTTCGCCTATGTGCTCCCTGAATCGGTCCGCCTGCAAAGCAGTGACGACGCAGAACTCTTGAGCCTCCTTGAGCGCCATTACGACAAAGATATCGAAAACACACATTTAGGCAACGACGTCTGGATGGGATACAAGCAATGCGGTCTTCCACTCGTTTTGGAACACAACACGCCGAATAACTCTATTGCCGTTCTCTGGGCTCGAAGCCCAAACGCTCATCCTTCCTCTACCGGTAGCTCAAAAATTACGATGAGTCCGCTTTTCCCGCGACGCCAACGACATCTGGACGTTCGATGATCAACCCTTGGCATAAACGCGCAAACGAGCTGATCCGGGATCCACTTGCACTCCTACCGTTGATCAGCCCACAACCTGTCAGGCAGTTCTTCAGTGGTGACACAAGCTCACTGTTCGACCGGTTCGTGGTTGTCATCGGCTCTCCAGGCTCGGGCAAGACTACGCTTGCCCGACTGCTGGAATTCTCAACGCTATCGTCTGCTCTGGACGCGCACGATCGCCCTGAGTTCAAACCGCTGATCGTTGCGCTCAACGAAGCACAGGTCATCTCCGACCTGAAGCCGCGTGTGCTCGGTGTGCGCCTGCCGGCCAACGCCCAGTACCGGGCAATCTGGGAACTGCCATATTCAGAGGTCATCCGCCACAAACTGCTGCGGTCACTGCTGCAAGCTCGCACCGTGCTCGGATGGCTGCGACAGCTCGAAAGTGAGCGTGTTAAGCTGGAGCAGATCAAGATTCTGAGCACGGGAGTGGGCGAAGCGGAGCGCACTGCGATCTTTGCGGATTCGCCTGCGCAGTTCCGAGAGTTGGCCCGCGAGACAGAGATGAGAATCTTCAAGCTCCTCGCGGCGCTGGTGCCACCTGCAGAATCTGAGCTCGTCGACTACACCTCTTCGATCACCTATGACCCATTGGGTGCGCTCTCCGAAATCGTGGTCGAGGACTTCCGGGGCACAGGTGCCTCGATCGAACTGCGCCCAATGTTGATGATCGATGACGCCCACGAACTACATGCCTCGCAGTTCCAGGATCTCAATGTCTGGCTGCGAAACCGTGAAGTGAGAATCGCGCGCTGGGTGCTCACGAGGGTCGATTCGATCAGCCCATCAGAATTTCGTAGATCGCAGCTTGTAGACGAGATCGAGTCCCCGCTACCCGGAACCACTCATGGCCGCGACCGCCTAATACGGACTCTGCAAGGCCGCGACCACAACCGACAGAAGTTCAGGGCGGTTGCCTCTGACATCGGTAAGCGCTACCTCGCGCAACTGCCCACATTCTCCAACAAGGGCATCGTGAACCTGAGCGATGCCCTTTTGGATGCACAGCCTCAGATGTTGGCCAACGATACCAAGAAGCTCAAGGAGCAGGTGAAAACCCTGTCGAAGGAAGTTTCTGTTTCCCAAGTGGCACTTGATGCGCTGTCCCAGGTGCTCCTGGAGAAGGCACCGGAGGATCTGCGCTTGGGCGTCACTCGCATTCTGCTGTACAGGGAAGCGGCGCGCACGCCACAGCGCTCACTGTTCTCCGGCCTAACCGACGACGAACAAGAGGAAGACGATACACCCAAGAAGATCAAGACCTCAGTCGTCACCGGCGCTGAGATCCAACTCTTGCACGAGTTCGATCGTCCTTTCTACTACGGCTTCGCCAAACTCGCGGATGCCTCGAACCAAAACATTGAGCAGTTCATCAGCCTTGCCGGAGTCTTGGTTGACGAACTCGAAACGCTGATTGTTCGGAACAAGTCACCGCGGCTAGACGCCAAGCGCCAGCACACTGCCTTGAGAGCGCGTGCCAAGAAGATCATGAATGAATGGGACTTCCCATACGCGCCGAGGGTGAGGCTGCTGGTGGACTACATCAGCGCGCGCTGCCTAGAGATCACTCGCAGGCCAAGCGCACCGCTGGGAGACGGTGCAAATGCCTTTGGCGTGCCCCAGGAGGACCTAAAGCTTCTCGACCAGAATCCAGATCTCGCGCAGATTATTCACTACGCCTTAGCGTACCAAGCGATCGTTATGGTGGAAGAGTACCAGTGTAAGAATAAACAGTGGTGTCTTTTCGAGCTAGGCGGCATTCCATCGATCTCGGCAGGCTTGACCCTCAATCGTGGCGGATTCGTTGAAGGCCGCCTGTTGCAGCTCGAACAGCAACTGGGTAGATAACGTGGGCTTCGATCCCGTCAAATCCGCCCTAACGGGACAGGACGTCATTGAGTACCTGGACGCTTACTTCCGACCGGAGGCTAAGGTGCTGTTCATCGGAAACATGGGCTTCAGCGTTGACGCAACCTTCTGCGCACGCCGTCTCGCAGCGAATCCTAACGTCGACTTCAGATTCATATTCGAGCGGCGGCCGGATGTCCCACACGAAATCAGGTCTTTGGCAAAAGCGAGAGAAGAAGAACTTCGTGCGGTCCTTGGCCCCAGGCTTGTGATCGAGCCCATTGACGTTTGCGCGTCAGACGGAGCCCCCCTCGCAGGTCGAAATGCCTGCCGACAGACACATCAATGGTTCACATCGACGAAGTACACCGACGTCGTCGTTGACGGCACGGGCATGTCGCGCAGCACTTGCTTCCCGGTGGTCAAGCAGATGATCGCATACGGCCGCCGTGACAAGATTCGAGTTCACTTGTTGGTAGCCGACAGCGATGGTGATGGCTCGGCGGGCATTGAATCCGTCTCTGGCGAGCGGGGAGACTGGATCCATGGATTCCAGGGCGAAGTAGATACCGACGGAATGTCAAAAGCATTGCGTCTTTGGGTCGTTCAACTGAAGGAAGGTGCAGGCCCTGTTCTGAACCGGTTGTTCTCTGATCTGGATACGCCTAGCGAGGTCTGCCCCATTGTGCCGTTCCCAGCAGCGCTACCAACTCGTGGCGACCGTCTTCTGTTCGATTTGCGTGAACGTTGGATAGACGATTGGGGAGAATCACCCCTAAGCCTCATCTACGCCGACGAGTCCGACCCCACCGATGTGTACCGTTCGATTGTTGAACTGCACGAGGCCCGCCAGGAATCTCTGAGCGGCGCTCAGATCAGCTCTGTTACAATCCTGTCGCCGCTCGGCCGTAGATTGCCTAGCATCGGCATGCTGCTTGCTGCGCAAGCATATGGGCTTCCGATCTACTATCTCGAGACCGTGGGGTATAAAGTTAACGGAACCGTCCAACTCGCGGCAAGCGCCGAGCCCGACCACCTTTGGTGCTTCCGTTTCCTGCCCCTATGACCATGAGCACTCTTCACCAGCCAAAGCGACCGACGCTCGTCGGATGCGGCTTCGTCGCTTGGGACGTGGTCTTGAGTGATAGTTTATCGGTGGCGTATACCGGTGTGGGCGGTACCGTCGGCAACGTCATGTCCATCATGGCGTTTCTTGGGTGGCACACGGTGCCCGTTGTTCGCTTGGGAGACGATAGCGCAGGCGTCAACATTCTAAGCGAGTTGGTCGCCCTGGGCGTCGATATCCGGAGTATCTCTCTCGATAGCTCTCTGACCACGCCAGTGGTCTACCAATACTACAAAGGAAGCTCTGGCGACCATGATTTTACCTTCAAATGCCCGCATTGCGGACACGCGCGCCACTACAGCGACGCCTTACTTTCGGATCTCGATCCGTCGGTGGAGTTGCCCCTAGGAGGCGGTGACGTCTATTTCTTCGACCGCCTGACTGAAAGCTCGGTGTCTTTGGCAGAACAGGCAATAGCCAATGGAGCGCTGACGGTCTTCGAGCCATCAGCGCTGGGCAGCGACAAAGATTTGTTCTTGCGTGCGCTGCGTGCTGCTCAGGTGGTCAAGTACTCCGGAGAGAGGCTTGCTACTTCGGCCATGCCCGAGCTTGGCGCAGGCTTCGTGGAAATTCAAACGCTAGGGGCGGCCGGTTTGCGTTTTCGCATGCGTTCACTGGATCCGACGTGGGTGACAATTTCGTCAATCCAGCTAAGTGCCGTAACGGATACCGCAGGAGCTGGTGACTGGTGCACTGCTGGCTTTCTTCATCTCGTGAGCAAACACCTGCGAGGCGGCATGCTGTCCGACCTCAGATACAACCACGTTTACGCTGCACTGCGCGCTGGCCAAGCCCTAGCGGCCTTAAATTGCCAGCACACGGGCGCGCGCGGGCTGATGAGGCACACGGAGTCCGCACGGATCAGAGAAGTGCTCTACCAGCTTGAGCATGACGCAGCTCAGACCGTTTCCCGAGACAGCCTCTCCGACTGGTCCGACGCCGTGGCTGCGCAGGTCTATCGTTTCACGATAAGCGACGTTGCGGCTTATCGCAAACCTGCGGCAACGGCACTTCAATGCTGCTACGGGAACTTTGGCTTTGCGAGGAACGCAGTTGCGTTTGGGGTTTGGGGCGATCGGCATAGGGGGCGACCACTATAGGCCGCGCCCCTGCCACACCACCCGGCATGCGGGTCCGCACCGAGCGGTTTGAGAAGTTGAGGTCATGAGAGCCGAGAAACCCAAAGGCGATCAAAGTAGGCGGTGGTCAGCACGGTCTTCAAAAGCCTGTCGCTGTTACGCCACCAACTATGCGAGTTTCCGGCCACCCATCGTGCCACCGTTTCCGGCGCACCAGGCGCCTTCACCTCGCGATACATGGTCGTCCGCGTCTCCAATGTTTGAGCTGAATCGCCCGTTCCGCTAGGCTTCACAGGTAGTTCCCCACCCGCAGAGGAACAACACCAAGAGCAGAATCAACCGCAACACCGGGGCAGTGCCGTCCAACCACTTTAGTTTCGCTCAGCTAACAATATCTTCCCCGGAAAGCTGCTTCGCTTCCCGCGTGGCAAGCTCGTTCTCCAAGGTCCGGATGCGCGCCTGGAAGCCGTCGATTTTGGCCAAAGCATCGTCTGACGCCCGCTGCCAGCGGCTGGACTCTTCCGCCGCCGCTTCGGCCTTGCCGCGCCAGAACGCCGCTTCGCTTTCCGCCCGGCCGGCTCGAGCCTGGAAACTCTCGGCGAAGACTCTGGCCTCCTGGAGTTGTTCCTTGAGGACGGCTTCGTTCGCCTTTGCGGCTTGCCGGATCTCATCGGTCTGACGCATCAAGTACTGGCGTTCGCCGGCGGCAATCTCCCGCTCCCGCTCGACCGATTCGTGCGCCCGCTGCCGTTCGGCGTTCACTGCTTGTTCGTGTCGGTCACGCTCGGCGAGGAGTTCCGCCTCGTGATTACGTCGCTCACTCTCCAGGGTGTTGGCAAGCCTGGCGCCATCTTCGCGCATCTGGCCGATCTGCTCGTCACGGGCCCGAAGGAGGAGGGTGGTATCGGCCAGGCGTTGCCGCAAGTCTTCGATCTCGGCCTGGCTTCCCTGGAGTCTCGCCTGAAGGGCTTGCCGCTCTCCCTGCAAGGAAAGGGCTTCGCGCTCGAACTCCGCAGCGCGTTCCTGAGCTTGCGTCACCTTGGCTGCCATGTCGACGCGAGCCTGGTCGAGTCTGCTGCGTTCATCGGCGTACGCGGCATCGGACTTTTCCAGCGCCAGGCGCCAGACGACGGTCAGCACCTTGTCGGCCTCGGTGATCAACGCTTCCGGGAGATCGGGGTTGGTACGGCCGGCCATGAACCGGTTGGCCATCTCTTTACGCCAGTCGGCAATCATCCCCTGGACGACCTTGGCGCCGCCCTTGCGGCCAATCAGCTCGTAGACCGATTCGAACGACGGACTCTTGCCTTCGAGAAAGAGGCTGGAGCAGGCCTCGGCGACCCGCTCGTACTCGACCGCGCTAGTGCGTGCCACAGGGGATTTCGGCAAACTGCCGGGCGTTGGCCTGCAACGCGCCGGCGATCTCGCCCCCACGCTCCGGCGCATTCTCGGCGACGCGCCGGTACAAATCGCACAGCAAGCCGCTGAGGTCGTGGATTTCCTGCTCGATGATCTGTGCCTGCGGCGTATCCAT
>Ga0075156_10001462_pt1 | contig 12896 bp, 10 predicted proteins | sample JI81AbrownDNA_FD_70966 | JGI IMG/M metagenome (GOLD analysis project Ga0075156, IMG submission 70966) | Wastewater effluent complex algal communities from Wisconsin, to seasonally profile nutrient transformation and Carbon sequestration -... | ecosystem: Engineered > WWTP > Effluent > Algae...
CAAGGCGGGCGCGGCCATCATCGCCAGTTTGAACTTGTCCATCGGCGCGCAGCACGGTTCCTGAGGTGGCGGGAGCAAAGTTTGGGTCAGATGCCTGTTTTGCATCCACTGTACCTGAAAGTTCGCTCAGCGCTGCAGCAAGCGGCGATTGCGCTGTTTTTTGTACCTGAGGTTGACAACTTGCAATAAAAACAACCATCGCGATGAGAATTAACAACAAGACTGTTTTTTTCTTCATAATTTTCTCCAAACATTTAAACTTAATATTTTTATCAACAGTTATCTTACGCTTTCCATTACCAATATGTAGTTTGTTTGACTCATCCCGTTTGCATTCGCTTCAGACAAGCGCAAAAGGTAGGTCTGATTCGCTGTAATGTTCAGCAAGCGCTTTTCTGTGCATGCCAATAAAAAAGTATCAGATATCGTGCCATTGCTTAGTAATTCTACTTGCAGAGACCCATCTGAACAAAATAAGTGGATTGCAATACTATGAGTCCAAGATGTAAACTGAACCCAGTCCTCGAAATCTCCATTTATTGAAGAGATGCTGCTTTTGATTTGCGCCATGCGCGCTCCGAGCGGCGAAAAGTTTATACTCGTCAACGGGGCTTCCATCGAATCCATGTCCGGTATTGTGGAAGATGCGGCATTGGCTTGCGGTGTGTTCACGCTTTCAATCTCTTCAGATGTTGCGTTTGCTGTTTCGATCACTGGCAGCGAATCCATTTTTTCAACTTTCAAAAATTCCAGCGCTGCCCAGCCTTTTCCATCTGCTGAATTCGTAAACTCAATTTGTACCCATGTGCCGCTTTCATCTTTTCCAGAAATAAAAACAACATCATTTGGATTTAACTCACCGAGGGTCTGATACGTTGTACCTGGTCCGCTGCGCACGTTGATCTTTTGGATGACAAGCCCGCTCACGCCCGCCCCGCCGGTTGATACCGTTTCAACGACAGGGATCTCCGCTGCGACATCCACTTGTACGTACTCTGCGCGAATCCAGCCTATGCCGTTTGGTGCGCCTGCATAAATGATCTGATACCAACTGGCACTCGCATCCTTCCCGATGATCTGCACCTTCGAGAATTGTGAGATTGTCCCAAGATTACCGCTAGCCGTGGATGTCTCTGCCCGCACATTGATTTGTGAGGTGGTCGTCCCTTCAGTGGGCGGAATGGTCGGCACCGGAGTCGGCGGGAGCAGTGTTAACGTTGGCGCAGAAATTGCTGTAGCTGGTAAGGTGGCTGTGATGAATGCCGCAGTGGGTGGGACATTTTCCGTTGCGATGTTAACGCCGCAGCCTGTGAGAACAGCCAATAATAAAACGAGAAGGAAGATGATGGAATATCGCACTAGTCTATTGTATCTAAGAATTATGTAGAGCGAAATGAGACAAACGGGTCGAAACAAAAAACCGCCCACAAAGGCGGTTATCTTTTGTGCCCCCGCGCAGGCTCGAACTGCGGTCCTCGGCTTCGGAGGCCAATACTCTATCCACTGAGCTACAGGGGCGGGCAAGCCAAATTTTACCATAGGCAAAGAAAAAGGCTGATGAAAGAGTCACCAGCCTTGAGATTAAGAAAGAGGCGAACTTTATCTGGCAAGCGGCGCAAGAGTCGCTAATTCCTTGCGCAGGGCTTCGATCCGCGCCGTGTTGCCGCTTTCATCGCCCAGCCTTTTTAATTGTTCTTTTTTGTGAGCCAGTTCGCCGCAGAGATGATAGAAGCGTGATGTGGCTCTGCCGCTCAGGCTGGTGGTGGTTAGCGTCCAGGGAGATAACGCTTTTTGATATTGCGCCGGTGAGATCAGCCCTGAGTTCATTTCTTCAACCAACTGTCTTTTGACGATGCCGCGCTCGTACCCGATCAGCCAGATGATGAAGCCGAGCATGATTGCCCAGCCGAACCAGTCGAGCAGAGAGCCGAGGGCAAGACCGCCCAACCCGCCGATAAGCCCGCCGAAGGTATTGTGAAATGCGTGAATGGAAATTGCAATTCCAAGCCCAACGAACGGCGCCGCGATCTTGATGAGTATATTCCTGTTCAGGCGCGCAATGGCAAAGCCAATGCCCGTGAACGCGGTGAAGAAAGCGTGCATCCACCCGACCACAAATACGCGAATGAAGACCAGCAGGAACAGCCCGCCCCAGCCGCCTTCCAGATAGCCGTTGCGGTAAATATAAAGTGTGTTTTCGGTGGCTGCGAAACCCAACCCCACAATGCCGCCGTAAATAATGCCATCCAGCACTGAGTCAAATTCCTTGCGGAACATCAGAAAAACGATGCCCACAGCGAGACCTTTGAGTATCTCTTCCACGAATGGCGCCACAATGGATGTGGTTCCAAAATCTGCTGCGGCTTCTGAGTTGGTGAAGATGTAAATACCCATGCCAAACATGGTGTTGATAATAAATGCTCCGCCCGCAGCAATGACCACACCCCAGAAAAATGCCGCGCCTAAAAGCGCCTTGGGTTCTTTTTCGTAGCGATCCACCCAATAGACAAATGCGGAATATAAAAACATGGGCACGAAACCAAAAAAGAGGGATACGAGAAACGCCATTTTTATTTCCTCCGTTTACTTCTTAATTTTCCAAACCTGCGGATGAACAATTTACTGCTGAAAGATCAATCGAATTCTTTCCACGCGGGTGTATTCGGGCAAAATATCCAGCGCGTTTAACACTTCTTCGGGGCGGCCTGTGGCGCCATCGCGTGCGGCAAGGGTCATCTTCAACCAGACTTTTCCGTTGGCTTCGGTGATGACGCTTAACATCTCGATCAGTGGACGCAGGTCGTAGGTTTTTCCGCGTCGTTCACGGATGAGGGATTCAGACATCATCAATCCCTGAACCTTGCGCGTCAATTCTGCGCCGTCAATGGGTTCCGTCAAATGGACTTCGTACGCCGCTGAGAGCACTTGCGTTTGCAAGGCGGGCGCGCGTTCCTCCACCGTTTCAATGCCGGTGATCTGAATATCCACGGGCAGGCTGCCTTTTAATCTCGCAGAAATATCCTCCAGAGGGATGTCTTCATTCAGGCGCACATCCAACATTTCGGCGCGGGATGAGAATCCCAGCGGCAGGGCGGCAGCAAGACTCATCTTCGGCTGGGGGTGAAATCCCTGTGAATAGCTGATTGGCAGCTCGGCGCGGCGCATGGCGCGCTCCCATAGACGGTGCAGGTCAAGATGACCGGTGTATCGCAATGCACCTTGTTTTGAAAAAGTAATGCGTACTCTCATTTTGTTATTGTTCCGAGGCGATCTGTTTGAGCCAGCGGTTGATCTCTGCGCTGGTGCGGCGATAGGGCTTGTAGGTATGTTCCCCGATGCGGTGGAAGAGGTCATGGTCAAGGCATTGATTATGTGTCAATTGCTGAAATAGCTCCACGATGCTGAGGTAGGTAGCCAATTCCTGCTCGACAATATCATCCATGCCGATGTTCTTGAATTTATGCACGACCATGTGATTGGGCTTATCTTTTTCAAGCAGATTTGATTCGTAATCAGGGTAGCCGTTGAGTTTATGAAAATTTTCAAGCGCTGTAAACGATGTGCTTGGCGCGTATGCTTCGCCATTTGCAATTTCAGAAAGGCGGTCTGCAATGAACTGTTCACGGGAGAGCACATCTGCCAGCAGGTCTTTGATGGACAAATTGCCCAACACGCCTTTCATCGTTAACTGGCGTGAAAAACCAACCCGATTGAGCAGGTTTTCAAATTTATCCCGCTCATGTTGCAGGCGTTCAAAAAAGATCGACTTTTCCATGAGGTTTGGAGGCTAGTCTCCCACCACGGGCAGTTCAATATCAATTTTGCGGGCGGGGGTTTTCACATCGGGGCATTTCCAGCCTTCGCCTGGGTTATCGCGGCGCAGGTTTGCAAAAGTCGGCAGGATGCCGCAGGCGTAGCAATTCAAGCGGCAGTCCACACGGATCTGTCCTTCGAGCGACATGCGGAAATCCTGAAAGAGGAAGTTCTTGCGCACGGCGGCGGTGATGTGCTCCCACGGAAAGACCTCGTCTGTGCGGCGTTGGCGGTGGGTATAAAACGCGGGGTCAAGACCATGTTCCTCAAAAGAGGACAGCCAAGCCTCATGCTTTTTGGCTTCATCCCACGCATCAAATTTCGCGCCTTTCTTCCACGCGCTGTAAATCACTTCAGACATTCTTCTGTCGCCGCGAGAAAGCCATGCTTCCAACAAAGAATCTTCGGGCTTCGTCCAACTCAACTTGATGCTCTTATCCTTTAATAGCTGGCGTTTGAGCAGAGCTTGTTTATCGAGAATATTTTCGCGTGTATCGCAGGCCACCCACTGGAACGGGGTCTGCGGTTTCGGCACAAAGGTGCTGACACCTGCATGTAGTTTTACTTTCCAGCCCGCCACTTTGCGGCCTTCTTCAATTACGCGGCGGCACAGATCCACAATGGCTTGCACATCTTCCAGTGTTTCGCTGGGATGCCCGATCATGAAATACAGTTTGATCGTTGTCCAGCCGCGGCTATAAATTTCACGCGTGGTGTTGATGATGTCTTCGTCGGGGATGAATTTGTTGATGATGCGGCGCATCCGTTCGCTGGCGGCTTCGGGTGCGAGGGTGAATCCACCGGAGCGGTGCTGCTTGAGCTTTTCCATCAAATCCACTGAGACTGATTCGATGCGCAGGGATGGCAAATTGACCGTCAACTTGCGGCCTTCAAAGCGCTTGCTGATCGCATCCACTAGATCGTTGATGTAGGTGTAATCGGAAGAGGAAAGCGACATTAATGCGATTTCTTCAAACCCCGAAGAGCGGATTGCGTCATCGGCTGCGTCCACCACCTCTTGCACGCTTCTTTCCCGTACGGGACGGGTGATCATACCCGCCTGACAGAATCTACATCCTCGGGTGCATCCCCGCATAATTTCCACAGAGACGCGGTTATGGATGACTTCAATATTCGGCACAATGAACTTGGTCGGCGGCGGGGGCAGCTTTGCCACAATGCGCTTGTTCACCGTCTTTGGCACATCCGGGATGATCGGTTCGGTGACGGCTACAGTGCCATCGTCCATGTAGGTGGTGGCGTACAGGCTGGGGACGTAGACGCCGGGGATTTTGGCTAGTTCAAGGAGCAGAGCTTTGCGAGCGTCGAAAGAGGAAAGATGAAAGAGGGCATTTTTTTCTTCTTTCCTCTTTCCTTTGAACGTTTGAATTGCATTCACAATGTCGTGAATGACTTCTTCGCCTTCGCCGATGGTGAAGGCGTCAATGAAGGCGTGCATGGGTTCGGGGTTGGTGGTGGAATGTCCACCGGCGATGATGAGCGGGTGCGATTCGTCTCTGTCTGCGGTGCGGAGGGGAATGCCTGCGAGGTCGAGAATGTTGAGGGCGTTGGTGTAGAGAGTCTCGTAGGGGAGGGTAAAGCCGATTAGGTCGAAGCATGCTAAGGGGCGTTTTGATTCGAGCGCGTAGAGCGGAATCTCATGCTCGCGCATCAATTCTTCCATATCCAACCAGGGCGCGTAGGCGCGTTCGGCCAGCGCATCATCCCGCTGGTTGATCTGGTCATATAATATTTTCAGTCCAACGTTTGATACGCCAATATCATAAATATCGGGAAAAACGAAAGCTACCTTTGTTTGAGCCTTGTCCCAATCTTTGCGGATGGAGTTGAGTTCTCCGCCCACGTAGCGCCCGGGTTTTTGTACCTTTAAAAGGATGCGGTCTAGTTTTAATTCGATCTGTTCAGGGGTTAACATGGCGCGAATTATACCTGATAAGAATTATCGAAAAAGATTAGAGTTTTTAGTACTCAAATGCATAATCTTTGCAGAAATGAAAAGAGAAATCGTTGTAAATAGCCCAAACGGACTAACAGGTTACAGGCGGCGATGGCGTACAATCTTGAACAAAAAGGAGAATGACATGAGAAAATTTTTATTTATATCGCTGGCTTTAATGCTGGCTGCTTGTGGGGTGGTTCAGCCTGTACAGCAGGAACTGCCAACCCCCATTATTGCGACTGTGCTTGTGACCGTGATCGCGCCGACTGAGGTTGTTCCGCCAACGGCGGTTCCATTGCCCACCGAGGCTCCAACTCTGGTGCCAACGGTGACTCCTACCGAAACGCTGGTTCCTACCGTAACCGTGGCTCCAACCGAAGTTCTGCCCACTCTTGATTCTTCTACATCTGCGAATACCTCAGATCTTGTACCTGTGAATGTTGACAATACACTTGGCAAGGGTGTTTTCACCAATATCACATTTTCCAGTGACCTGTTCTCCATGCGTTGTTACCCGCGCGAGATCACCATCAATATTACAGCAAACCTTCCTGAGATCGTAGATGCAGTCATGTATTATCGCGTGATTGACAACCCTGCCGGATTGTATCCATCTGAATGGCAGAATGTTGGCGAAATGGTAAGTGATAAAAATGGTGGTTTTTCCAAGGTCTTTACAGGCTTGGATGTGAATCCCAATCTTCGCCTTGATAAAGCCTGGATTGATTTCCAATTCATTGGCATCAACAAGGGCGGCGCTGTTGTAGACCGCACTCAGAAGATCGAGAGATTGGTCACTTATCTCAAAGATTGCCCATAGTTTTCATTTTCATAAACAAAAAGGACAGGCTTCACAGCCTGTCCTTTTTGTTTGAAGTAGTTACGCCGCAATCTTGCGGGCTTGCCAGAGGTCTCGTCCCCACAGCCATAAAGCGCCCAAGCCAAGGAACATTACTAACAGACCGAATATCCAGCCGATAAAGGGCAGGGCAACTATCAGCGCCACGATCACCACACCTACGAGCAGCGGCCAAACTTTGTGCTCAGCCAATGCAGGGTTGATGCGGCCCATAATCCACTTGCCTCCCAGCCACGCTACAGCGATTTTAGTGAAGAAAGCTGTGACGAGCACGAAGCCGACAATGAGGGCGAAAATGGACAGGATGCCGAGCCATACGATGGTGCCGCTTACGCCGCCAAGAGTTAGGGCTCCGAAAATAACTCCACCGATAATCATCATTGTAAAAATGACGAGCAAGGCAAAGAAGAACGCGGCGTACGAGATTACTCCCCAGCCCAGGCTGGCGGCAGGGGCAGCTTGGATTTTGTCCATCACTGACTGCGTGAATTTCGGAGCAAGCCAGCCCAGAAGCAGACCAAACAATACGAGAGTGACAATACTGCGGAGCAGGTCAAATGACCAGGTGGCGGCTTTTTCTGCTGCGGTGGGCGGAGTGTATTCCATATTCACATCTGCAACAGGTTCCTTGCGGGTCACTTTTCCGCTGACCACATCCGCAGGGATTTCAATATCCTTGGTTTGGGTATAGGTCAGGCTCCCGCCGATCTTTGCATCTTCTCCAATGGTGAAACCGGGCTCCACACTGGGCACAGAAATTCCCGTCTGCCACATGTAGGAGGATGGGGGAGCGCCCGCATCTTCTGCGCTGCCAACCTCGGCGGTTACATTCCCACCAATGGCGCCGCGCAATTCAAGCGCGCCAGCGCCGAACATGGCATTGCCAGTTACATCGCCTGCCAAAAGAGCTTGTGCGCCGCCATAAAGAAAGTCGCCGCCTACAACACTTCCCTTTTTGGTTTCCATGCTTGCAGACCCGCCCAGCACATCACCGCCGATGTTTGCATTTTCGCCAAGCTGCAACCCCGCACCTGCGATGCGCACATCATCCATAACGGTGCCGTTGATGGTTACACTCTGCCCCATCGCGAACAAGTCGCCTTCCACCGTCCCGTTGATGACGATAGTCTCTCCTGAGACGATCAAATCGCCTTTGATGGTACCTTCCAGGGTGAAGCTGGTTGCGCCAACATACACATCATCTTCGATGACTTCGTCTGCTTCGATGACAACATTTTCACCGCTGCGGCCATCAAACGCCATTGCATTGGATGTGACACTCATGGTCAGCAGGGCGAACAGAATAAAAACTGAAAAAACTTTATTAATTGGTTTCATGGGATCTCCTTTGAATAAAAAACTTCCCAAGAAAAGTATACGACTTTCTTCCGGGGAAGTTGCAAGTTTCTACAATGTACGCCTCTTTCTGCGCTGGCGCTTGATTCTATCCATTTGAAATTTCCTTCCCGCCACCCCGCGCGGGGATGAACCCCCGCGCTACGCCTACAAAGCCCGCTAAAGCGGACTATTCCCCCTTCAGCACAGTCAACTTTGTTGGCTGATGAAAATACCAATTCATAATCTCGACAAACCAGCCGCAAAATATCCCTTTTTCATTTGATATTCCAGCTTTTATCTCTTCCATGCTCATGTATCTAATTTCCGAAATTTCAACAGGGTCAAAGCGAACTTGCTCAGGATTCACCCTGCCCTCGTAGATTCGGCTGATCTCGTTATCGTTGGGGCCATATTCCATTTTGATGGTGACCAAAGGCTTGAGATCGATTCCCTCCACGCCCATTTCCTCTTTCATTCCGCGCATCGCTGCCTCGAGATATCCTTCCCCAGCTTTGATATGCTCCGAAACCGAGCAATCCAGCATGGACGGGGAAGAGGCGCGGTCTGCGCTCCGTTTCTGGATGAGCATTTTCCCGTCCTCAGAAAATAGAAAGACATGCACGCCGCGGTGCTGCAATCCCTTTTGGTGAACGGTGGAACGCATCTCCTGACCGATCACAATATCTTCGTCATTTACAACGTCGAGCAATTCGTCTGCCATTTTGATAACCTCAAAAAATATGATTTATCCGCAAATGATGCAGATTGAAAAGTTTTTTTCTTTTTCTGCATAATCTGCGAAATCTGTGGATTTGATCTTCCTCTAAATCTTCGTGTCTCAGTGACTCTGTGGCGAAAGTTTTTGATTTTCACAAGGGGTCTATTTTATAAATTTCGCAATTGACCTTGCCGCATGCCTGCCTTCAATCGCGCAATGATCTGCCGTTTCCACACCGCGCAGGAGATTGCCCGCCACAAAAACGCCATCCACCGACGAACGGAAATTTGCATTGATCACAGGCCCGCGTGTGACAGGATTGATCTGCAATCCGCCCAACCGAGCGATCTCGTGCTCGGGAATCCAATTGCCGGTGAAGATGACCGTGTCACATTCCACAAGTTCGATTTGTCCATTTTGATGGGTGATCTCAATCCCTTCTACTCGTTTTCTTCCAAAAATATTTGTGACCTTGGTGTTTGTCACAATTGGAGTTCGCGTGAGAATGTCGGCGATTGCCCATTTCATTGCCACATACGGAAATTCGATCTGGTGATTTGACTCTTCTGTGACCATCATCGCGCATTTGACGTTTGCGTGCATGAGCGTCATCAACGCCGATAGACTCACCAATTCCGCACCCACAATGACAGCGCGTTTTCCAACAGGCAAATTTTCTTGATACACAAACCGTTGCAGCGAACCCGTTGTGAAAACTCCCTGCGGACGTGTGCCGGGAATCATTCTCGCCGCGCGCGGTCTTTCACGTACGCCAGTTGCCAGCAAAACCGCTTGCACTTCTATTTCGCCAATTCCGCTTGGGGAAGTGAAATTTAATTTGGATGAACTTACCCATCCCAGAATTGTTGTAGATGTTCGCACTTCCACATCCATCTTGTCTGCGAGGTCACGATAATATTTTGCATACTTCGGTCCCAGCCACATACGCCACAAGTCTTCACGTCCAAATCCTGTGTGGTGACAGAAGCGCGGCATTCCGCCTGCTTCGGGCTCACGGTCTACAACCAAAATGTTTTTGATGCCTTGTTTCTTCAGTTCAATCGCCGCTGAAAGCCCCGCAGGCCCTGCGCCGACAATTAACACATCACAAGTAGTGGCGACTTTAGTCGCCATGTTTGTACCAGCGCTGGCGTAACGACTGAAGTCGTTACTACGGTTTTCCAATGCCGCATGACAATTGAATCCCTGACAGCGTCCCTGTGATGCACGAGTGCGCCGTCGCAGCGCATCCAAACTCGTTGCAGGGATCGGCGCCTTCAATGCATCCATCAACTCGCCGCGCGAGACTCTCTCGCAATGACAAACCATTTCGGCATATGCAGCGTTTTGTTTGATCATCTCCGCATTCTGGTGCGGACGAATATCCGCCTGCCCGATGGTCGGCAATTGTACCGATTTGAATTCATCTTTCAACTTCAATTCCAGGCCAGCATCGCGCAGCAATTCAACCCCGTATTCGGCAATGCCCATCGCGGCAGAAATGCCCGTTGACCGAATCCCACCCAAACACAAGTAACGAAGCGCTGCATCCATTTCAATTTGATAGTCGCTGTGTTCCGTCGCGGCGCGCAAGCCAGAATAGGTGGCCGTCACTTCTTCATCCAACAATTGCGGCAAAATATCGTGCCCCTTCTCCAACAAAAACTTCAACCCGTCTGCTGTTGTTTCGGTAGCAGTTTTATCGGGTAAGTCTTCAGCCGTTGGCCCCAGCAAAATATTTCCGTACACCGTTGGGCTGATGAGCACACCTTTTGTGATGGACGTGGGCACAGGCAGCAGCACATGATTGGCCAGTGGACGCGCCAGCTTGTCGTACACGATCAACTGTCCGCGCCTCGGAACGACCCCGAAGCTGGTCTTTCCAAAATGAGCATTGATCTCATCTGAGAACAACCCCGCCGCGTTGATGATGTAGCGTGCCTCGATTGTGGACGATTGCGAAGCATCCCTGTGGGATTGACCATTGACGATAGACCACGATGGTTGTCCGTCGTCTGTGGTCTGTGGTCGAATCTCCTTCACCTGAAAATTCAAAAACAACTCAACATTATTCAACACAGCTTGGTATGCAAATGCCAGTGGGACGGAGAACGTGCAAAGGATTCCTTCGCCGGGGACGAGCAACCCACCCAATGCACCATTGTTGATGTGCGGCTCACGTTTGTAGATTTCTTCGGTTGAAATGATTTGCACATCCATCACCCCATTTTCGTGTGCTTTCTTTAATAAGGCGGGCAGGGCGTCTAACTGAGCTTGATTCCACGCAATGAGAATTGCGCCCAACCGTTCATGAGCAATATTTGCTTTCCGCAGGTAGCTGTCCATTAATTTGTAACTGCGGCGCATTAGTGTGGCTTCGAGTGTGCCCGGCTTTGCGTCAAACCCTGTGTGCCAGATGGCGGTGCTGGCTTTGGATGTTCCCATGCCCACATCTGAATTCGCTTCCACCAAAGCGACTTTGAATTGATAGCGGGAAAGCTCCCGCGCGATAGCCGAACCAACCGCTCCCGCCCCAATGACTGCGATGTCGTATGTTGTTGTCATAGCTTGAGTTCCGTTCAAAATAGTCGAAATAAAAATCGAAGACAGGTAAACAAGTAGACAAGTACACATGTACACATGTTTACTTGTTTACCTGTTTACTTATTCTCCATGAAATACTTTCACTGCTTCCAGCGCCTTATTCCACTGCGTCAGCTTCTTTTCTCTTTCTTCTTTCTTCATTTGAGGCTTGTATACTTTTTCCGCTTTCCAGTTCTTTGCCAAGCTTTCAAGAGTTGTTCCCAAAGCTGAAACGCCAGCGAGGTTTGCAATCCCAATAGCGGTGGCTTCCAATGCGGCGGAGACATGCACTTCCAAATTGAGCAGGTCTGCGATCATCTGCATCAGGTAGGGATTGCCCGATGGGCCGCCATCCACTTTCAGATGGGGAGGAGGCGTGCCTGCGTCCTGAGACATGGCAGTAACCACTTCGTAGACACGGCAGGCAATTCCATCCAGCGTGGCGCGGACGATGTCATCCGAGCTGGTGCTGCGGTTGAGACCGAACATTGCGCCTTGTACGTCTGTGCGCCAGTGGGGGGCGGCGAGTCCTTGCAAGGCAGGCACAACCACCACACCCATGTCTGTGGACCTGTTTGCCGCTTCGTGACTGGAAGCAGAATCGGGAATTACTTTCAAGTTGTCTCGCAGCCATTGGACGGCGGAACCTGTAACGAAGATACCGCCATCGAAAGCATAGGCTGTGTGGCCGTCAAAATTCCAGCCGACGGTGGTGAGTAGTCCATTGTTGGAGAGTTGTGGTTTGCCGCCAATATTCATCAAAAGAAAACTGCCTGTGCCGAAGGAACATTTCATTTCACCTGCGTTGAAACATGCCTGACCAAATAATGCGGCTTGCTGGTCAACGAGAAGGGCGTGCAAGGGTAGCGGCTTGCCATTTCCAAAATCTACATCGCCGATATAACCTGAGGATGGTTTTACTTCGGGTAACATACTGCGGGGAACGTCAAATAATTTCAGTAAATCTTCATCCCACTCGAATTTGTTCATGTCAAATAACAAAGTACGCGAAGCGGTGGATGGGTCGGTGATGTGCAGTGTGCCGCTGCTCAGTTTCCAGATAACCCATGTCTCTGTGGTGCCGAATTTCAATTTGCCTGCGTGAGCTTTTTTACGAATCTCTGGATCGTTTTCAAATACCCATTTGAGTTTAGGCGCGGAGAAATAGCTGTCGAGTAGCAAACCTGTCGTTTGGCGCAACCAGTTCAGGTCCACGTTTGAGGCGAGCGAGTCGCAGACGGATTGTCCGCGCGTATCCTGCCAGACGATGGCGGGAGTCACCGCTTCGCCTGTTTCCGCATCCCAAACGACAAAGGTTTCACCCTGGTTATCGAAACCCACAGCGGAGATTTCATATTTATCAAGCAGGGGCGCGCAAGCCTCTTTCACTGTGCGGACGATGTCGGCAGGTTCCTGCTCCACCCAGCCTGCCTGTGGAAATCTTGCTGGTAATTGCGCGGAGTTCTTTTCGAGCATTTTGCCGTTTTCGTTGACGATGACGGCGGTGGTTTGTGTGGTGCCTTGGTCAATGCCGAGCAGATATTTCATGGTGGCTCCTCGATATTTGAATAAGAGCGGTATCCCTTGCGAGATACCGCTCTTAATTTTACCTGCAAGAGATTTTT
>Ga0075156_10001468_pt1 | contig 12872 bp, 14 predicted proteins | sample JI81AbrownDNA_FD_70966 | JGI IMG/M metagenome (GOLD analysis project Ga0075156, IMG submission 70966) | Wastewater effluent complex algal communities from Wisconsin, to seasonally profile nutrient transformation and Carbon sequestration -... | ecosystem: Engineered > WWTP > Effluent > Algae...
TTCTGGGGGTCGCTGCGCACCGCTCGTTCAAGGCAGTGATCGATATGGTCGTGCACCAGGGTCTTCTTGGCATTAGCCACTGCGCTCTCAACGGCTTGCAGTTGCTGGGCGATCTCCAGACAATTACGGCTGTCTTCAAGCATCGTGATGATGCTCCTGATGTGGCCTTCCGCCCGTTTCAGGCGCTTGACGATTTCCGGGTGGGAGGTATGCGTACTCATGTACCGTTATCCTATCCAGGGGGATAGGATATGTCAAGATTAGTCGCGACCAAAAGAATGGCGTTCATTTGAGGCAGTGGCGGGCAAATTCCGTCGTCCACCAAGCCCGGCAGGTGCTACTTCTGCATCGTCGGGCTTCCCAATACACGGGTAAGCGTCTTGTCTGGCCGACTCGGAGACGAGCCTCGCAAGGATCCTAACGGCCGCTTAGGGATCGGAAAGCTACCATGAGAGTTGCGAATGTCATCGGACAGATCAGGGGCGGTTGCGGTTACCACCCCGTATGGATCAGGATGCCGCCGATCACTCCGGCTGGGTTTCCTCGCCACCAACACCAATCCGCTCCCGTTGCTCCTCCCACAACACCGGCGGACTGATCGCAAGTTCATGCACAGTGACGTGCGGAGGCACGGTCTCATCCAGGATGGCCGCCACGATGTCGGGCGCCAGCGTGGTCAGGTTTTCCTTGCTCTCCGCCGGAGATGTGCCAGACATCCACGAGTGTCTCGATCTGATACATTATGAATCAACAGCTTACACGTAGTCCAATCAAGCGATTGATTCGTAGCATTGCTAGGCGGTGGAAACAACAACGCCAGTCCAGCGAGCGAAAGATGAAGGATCTCTGGCTGGCAAGCAGCGTTTGCCCATACCCCGACCTTCAGTGCCGCCGTCGCGAGCGTCTGCTCGGTGGCCAAAAGAGCCGCTCTAGCCCTATCAGCCGTGATGGAGGCGACTGTCTGCTTTGAGTTAACGCCAGCAAGTTCCCTCAGCCCCAAGTGACAACTCCGAAGATGCGCTAGATTGGACGCTAAACGCTCCCATGCAGCAAGTGCCACCATGCACCCTTAGGGGCAGTCCACTTGTTGATCATGCGGCCCACCCTATGCGCTCGTCTATGACAGCGGGCGAGATTGTTGCGTAGGCCAGTTTTCGGGCACAAGAGCTGGTGGCTTGGTCCAGGGTTGCTCAACGAGTGCATTCTGGAACCATTGGTCCCGCAAGTTCGCATGTTCGGTCACTATGAGTTGAAAGCCGGGGACATCCTCTAAAGTAAACTTCAACAACAACTCGAACAGTCGGCGAACGGCTGCCAGATCAGCGTCCGCTTCCGTCTTCTGGACTGAGCCATCTGCCGCCTTATAGACCTCTTCCGAGGGGAAGTAGACCTGAGTCGGCTGGTCGATCAGGAGGAACTGTGGAATCGGGCAGTTATTCCTCGCCGCAAAGAAATGCAGTGCCAACAAGGCTGAGAGGTGATAGGCCAAATGATTTGCCCCACCGCCAGTGCGACTCATTGGCACTCGACGATCAGGGCGGTCAAAGATAATGGTGAGATCCTTGAGATCGAATCGCGAAGGAAATTGACTGAACTCCGCATCAAAGGTGCGGATGTACTTAGAAACCTGCGATGAGATGTTGTTTAGGATGGACGTCATCCGCTCGTTGCTGTCATCGGCGCCAATCCTCTTTTCCAGTTCCTCGACCTTAAACTTAAGGCGACGATGCTCCGCTTCAAGGGAGGCCAGGTCCTCATTGGGCACCAGGTTCTCCAGGAACAAACTGATGCGGCCGACCACGCGCGCTGCGGCGTTGTTGCGCGAGCCCATTTGCGCAATGACCTCGTTTGCCATAATCGCGGCAGACAACTCTACTTCCTTATTCTTGATCGCATCCACGAGTTCCTGGACGTTTCCTTGCTGCTCGGCCAGGTACGCCTCCAACTTGGGACGCTGGCCGGCAACGATGCTCATTTCCTCGTCCAGTGTCGCCAGTTCCTTTAGCAGTGCCTTGGCGATGGGAGCTTCCAAGGCCAGGTTCTCTTCACAGAAGGGCCATTGCCATGCTCCCGTCTGAGGGTTCTTGGGAAGGGCCTTGATCGAAGCCAGTCGGTCCCTCTGCTCTGCCGCCTCGCTCTCGAAACCGCCGGCTTTCTTGGAAAACTGGCGCGCGACATCGATTCTCGATTGCAACTCCCGACGGTCTCTTCGCATCTGGCTAAGTTCATCTTCCAGTCGGGAAATTCTGTAACCGTCATCGTCGAGGACTGAAGCGGGTGTCCATTGCAATGCTGTGCGCAGGGCGTCAATTACGCCATCCGCACCGGCCCGCTGGCTTTCAGGATCAACGATGCCGACCGTCTTGGCTTCCGAGAAGAGACTGATTCCCTTCTGGTGGGACGTATCGATGGCATCCCGACCCTGTTCGAGAAGCTTCGCGTTGAGCTTCAGGTCACGCTGCGCCGCTCGCAGCTTAGCTTCCAGTTCATATCGGTCACTGGAAGAAACGCCCAAGAGGATCGGAAGTGTGTCACGTATTGCTTGCGGTTGAAACGCTTCGTTCTGTCGATAGAGAAGTTGATCCTTGTTGGCAACGATGCCCTGTTTCTGGAAAAGATAGTAATACGTGTGCCGGACAGTCGCGTCATAGCTGTCGCGGCTGTGTTCAATAGCGACATCAGTTCTATTCTCTCGGATTCCCAGCAGCCGCGACAGAAGGGTGACAACCGTTTCGTCATCCGTGTTGACTGCGAGTTGTTCGGGGGTCGGCACCGCCAACGTTGCCCCCCGGCGTTGCATGGCGGTGCTGCAACTCGTATTTCCCGCATTCGGAGTTGGTTTCGCGATCAGAACCTGCTCTTGCGGAAACTGATAGATCACGGCGAACCACGCCACCTTGTCGCGGATGACTCCCTCGGGCACGTTGAAGGTCGAACGCCCCATGCAGTACTCGACGATCTCCGAGAGCGCCGACTTGCCAGTCGATGACCGACCTGTTATCACGTTGAGACCGTCAACCTTCAACTCAAGGTCCCTGCGCTGGCCATCGTGGCTGTAGATGTGGATCGACTTGATCTTCATGGCCGTATTCCGAAGGTCGTATACACCGTCACGCGGTCCCCAATGCGGGCAAATTCTTTTCCAATTATCCGCGCAACGCGTTGGCAGGAGATGGATTCGCTTGTACCAGTGAGGGATTTGCGAACCCGGTCAGAGACGGTCTGCAGCCGCCCATCCTGGGACACGACAAAGCACCCTCTCTCCATCAAAAGACCAAACGCCTCGAATGCAAATGGAATCATATCCATTGTGCGGTCGGCGAAGCCGACCAGCAACTGGGGATTCTTTTCGACCGTCTTCAGAATATAGCTGCGAGGACTATCGGCAATCACTTGGCGAGAGTCTTTCTGCAGACACAGAGGCAACACGAGCAGCGCGAGAGAGAAGGGCATGCCCTCGGGGTTTACTTCTTCATATCCCTGCAATGCCCTGAAAAGGACCAGACCACAGAAAGCGGGATTGAAGAGGTTTCTAACTTCGAATGGTCGTTGGTCCCATCGCTTCATTCAGTCGCCCCCAGCAACTTGCCAATGCGGCTTAGGAAACGGGGATGCCAGTACACCCTGGGCAACGGGCGGGTATTCGCGAGAATGTGGAAGCCGCCGCGCAGGACGTACGGCTCGGTCACACGCTCCCGTATGCGAAGGGTGCTGATGTTGCCGCTCGCCATGTCGGCCCACTTGTAAAGCTCTTTGCCTGCATCCAGAAGGACCGTCTCGGCGCTATCCTCGTCCAAGCCTTCAAAGACCACGTCTCTGTAGCGGCTCCACTCATCGGCAAGGCGGTCTTCGTATTCCTCCATTTCACCTGAAACCAGAAGATTCTCGCGCGCCCAGGCCGACCGTTGTTCGAAGGCTCTGTAGTAGTCCAGGATAGCGTTGCGAATTCTATTCGAGGCGACGCCAATCTCTCGTAACTGCACAACAAAAAGCCGTGGGTCGTTGTCCGCATCAATCTCACCAGCGGGTGTCTTCCCCCGAAACGTGATGGGGAGGTTGTCAGACTTGTACTCCTCGGCAAATGCGGAGAACTTGTCGGAGACTTCGTACCCGTAGATCGCTTCTGTGCGTTTGCCGGACAACAAATTGACGATGGTATCGTTCCACCAGCCTTCAAGACGCTCGAAGACTGCTTCTCTGAATTCGCGCCTAATGCTGCGCATGTGCTGATCTTCGATGATCAAGGGCACATCGACGATTCGCGGTTCGCCATCGAAGATTACAATACGCGAGAGAAAATCGTCCTTTTCCTCATCGTTGAGTTCGTGGAACTCTTGGGCAATAGCGCGGATGAGCTTCGACTGGGTCTTGGACAGCAGGTCGTTTGCAAGTTGCGACAGCGAGGATGTTTCGTCGTTCTCTGGAGGGGGATCAGGAAGGAAGTTTCGCAGAAAGGAAGTCTTCGAGACGGCACCTGTCGTGAACAGAAAGAAGCGGAGATTGGCTTCGCTGCGCCCGTCGCGGTTGTAGCGCGCCAGCCAAATCCGAACCGACTTCCAGAAGTCGGTGGATAGGTCGGTAAGGCGATCGCCGACAGCCTTGTGCTTGAGGGAGGCGAGCGTCTTGACGCCGTCCTTGTCCAGGAAATCGAGGTCGTCGTCCTTTTCGATCAGGACGGACGTGCTCTCCGGTAGTTGTAAGAGCCTGAGCAACGCGAACCGTGGTTGGTAGATGTACCCCAAGCCCTGCTCGCCAGCCGAATACTGATCGGCGGAAACATTTGCCATGCTTAAGCCCCCGTATGGGTTTTCCGTTGGCCCCACTGGTCCGTCGACAAGCAATTCTCCGAACCCGGAAGAAACAGCCTTGGTTACTGAAGATGCATAATCATACCTGTATCGCGCCCTTCTCCGGGTATCCGTCGTATGACATCGCGGGGCGGCAGGAGCAGGGCTAGGTCTTTCCTCTTGCCTCCTCGTGTGCTCGGTATGCGACAGTCTGAGCCTTGCTACATTCTGGACGAGCCGACAGGCAGCACGGGGATACGTGCGCCAACCGCCCCTCATAGATCAGAATGCGGCCGATCACTCCGGCTGGGTTTCCTCGCCAACTCCACCAATCCTCGCGCGTTGCTCCTCCCACAACACCGGCGGACTGATCGCAAGTTCATGCACAGTGACGTGCGGAGGCACGGTCTCATCCAGGATGGCCGCCACGATGTCGGGCGCCAGCGTGGTCAGGTTGAGCATGCGGCACATGTAGCTGTTGTCGATCTTCTCCCGGGCAGCGAGTTCGGTGATGGATTTGGCTTCGCCCGATTCGAGCATCGCCAGCCAGCGATAACCCCTGGCCAGCGCCAGTTGCATCGGCGTGGCCGACACATCCCAGGGTCGGGGCTGGTCGGCTTCGCCGTTCGGCAAGGTGACCAGTTTCCGCCCGCTGCGGCGCTTGATCTGAATCGGCACCGACAGGGTCAGCCTGCCGTCGCTGGCCGCGATGACATCCGGCGCTCCGGTCTTGCGGATCCGAATTCCGTTCATGCCAGTACCTCCTGCCGCCGTTCGGCGGGCTCAGGGCGAAGATCGAGCACCACCCGTTCGATGCCATTGGCGCGCAGGCGCAGTTCCATATCGGTGGGCGAAACGATCACCTTCTCGACCAGCAGTCTGACGATCCGGGTCTGCTCGGCCGGGAACAACTGGTCCCAGATCGCGTCGAGGCGCGTCATGGCCACCGTGACCTTGGCCTCGTCCAGGGTCGGATCGAGTTTGCTGGCTTGCGACAGCAGGTCGCCGAGCAGTGCCGGCGCGCGCAGGATGCCTCGCAGTTGTTCGAGCACCGCCGATTCCAGTTCTGCCGCCGGCAAGCGTGGCAAGCCGGACGCGCCCGCCTGCTCCTTGGTATCGCGCATCGGGATGTAATACCGGTAGCGGCGCCCGTTACTCTTCTTGGTCGAGTGCCAGGGGGACAAGGCGCGCCCGTCGTTGCCGAACACGATGCCCTTGAGCAGGAAGGGCACGACCGCCTGAGTGGCGCCGCCGCGCACCCGGCAGTTGGTTGAGAGGATCGCGTGCACGCGGTCCCACAACTCGCGTTCGATGATCGGCGGGTGCGCCGCCGGAACCCACTGCTCCTTGTGCCGCAACTCGCCGAGGTAAGTGCGGTTGTGCAGCAGCTTGTAGATCATCCCCTTGTCGATCGGCCTCCCCTCGCGAACCTTGCCATCCTGCGTGGTCCAGGCCTTCGAAGTGAGGCCGTCCAGCTTCAACTCGTTGAACAGGGACGTGCTGGATCCGAGGTCGACGAAGCGCTGGAAGATGTGCCGGATGAGTTTGCCTTCCCGCTCGTTCGGCACCAGTCGCCGGTTCTCGACGTCGTAGCCCAGCGGCGGCACGCCACCCATCCACATCCCCTTGGCCTTGCTGGCGGCGATCTTGTCACGGATCCGTTCGCCGGTGACCTCGCGCTCGAATTGCGCGAAGGACAGCAGGATGTTGAGCATCAACCGGCCCATCGAGGTCGTGGTGTTGAACTGCTGGGTCACCGAGACGAACGAAACGCCGTACCGCTCGAAGACTTCGACCATCTTGGAGAAGTCCGCCAGGCTGCGCGTCAGCCGGTCGATCTTGTAGATCACCACCACGTCGATCCTGCCGGCCTCGATGTCGGCCATCATCCGCCGGAGCGCCGGACGCTCCATGTGCCCACCCGAGAAGGCCGGGTCGTCGTAGTCGTCCACCACCGGAATCCAGCCCTCGGCGCGCTGACTGGCGATGTAGGCGTGGCCGGCGTCGCGCTGGGCGTCGATGGAGTTGTATTCCTGGTCCATCCCTTCGTCGGTGGACTTGCGCGTGTAGACGGCGCAGCGCACGCGCCGTTTCAGGGCTTCGCTCATCGCCGGGCTCCTTTCCTGGCGGACGGCTCCGGCTTGGCCGGCCCTTTGAGCCCGAAGAACAGCGGACCCGACCAGCGGGTGCCGGTGATCTCACGAGCGATCATCGACAGGCTCGGGTACATCCGGCCGTTGAACTCGTACTGCCCGTCGGCGGTGGCGATGACGCAGTATTCGACGTCGCGGTATTCCCGGGTCAGCACCGTACCCACTGCCGGCCGGGTGTCGCGGTCGCCCTTCTTGACCTTGCCCGATTCGAGGAGTGCTTCGATCCGACGCTGGTTGCGCTCCAGCAGATTGGCGTCGACCTTGCGGAACTCGACCTCCTGCAGCCGGTGGGCAATCCGGCGTTCCAGAAACGGCCGGTTATAGTTGGGCGTGTCGGCGCCGAACAGCTTCTGCCACAGCGCCTTGATTTCAGGCATCGGTAGCTCGGGCAAGCGGGCGATCTGCGCCAGGACCGACGGCGGCGTGGCGGGAATGCGGGGGGACGTGTTCATCATGACTCCGTATTATTCCTTGTGGACGGGGTGTGAATGAACGCGCTGGTGGCCGGAGAAGGCAAGGTCAAACCCGTTCTCTCGGGCCACGTTTATTACCGGCTGAGGCCCACCGGCGCTGCGCAGGCGGATCAGCCCGTTGGCCAGTAACGAGGCGATTTCGCACCGACGCTGCGCCGCGGTCATGTGCTCCGGGGGCAGATGGGTGACTGGGCAGTCGCTGCGCGCCGTTGCGCTCTCGACTCGCGAAGTATCACCTCGTCTGATGTCACGCATGGGTATCGGTCCTTATCCGTCCAATTCGCTTGAAGCGTCATTGTCCGGATGAACCGCTACCCACACCACGAGGGAGTTTCGGGCAGTTGCGGAGCGCTGCGGCGCCGTTTGGAAAGGCCGGTCAGGCGTCTAACGGATGGACCGCTGCCCGCGACGCTCGAACCGCTCGATGGCGCTTTCGAGACCCGGATCTTCCTCTTCTTCCTGGGTTGCCCACGGCTTCCGGTCTGGCATGACGAGCAGCGAAATCACGAAATCGTAGTGATCCGAAACGATGCGCATCTCGCGAAGGGGCATATCGTCAGGCTCCCTGGGAAACCAGATCCGGGCGGGTACCGTGATGCCCTCGCGCTCGTCGACCCTGCGCATCGGACTGGATGCCAGCGACCCTTCGGGAATCGGGATGGTCTGCCTGCCAAACCGGAAGAATGCGCCGGTCTTCAGGGCCGTCTGACTCGACCACGACCACTGGATGAAGCCACTTCGCGAGACCACCATCACCGCACGCTCGGGGGTGAACTCGATCCAGCGCCGGATTACCGCCTGCATGGACGCCCCGTAGCGATCGGCACAAGCACTCAGCACGTCCAGATTGACCGTCGCGCTGGTCACCTGGCGTCGGAAGTCGTCGAAAGGCATCAGCAGCGTGGCGGCGAATTTGTCCGCGTCATTCTCCATGGCCCTGACGCCGCCGCTCCATCCCGCCGTATCCTCGGTCGAGCACAGGAATTCCCCTTGCCCCGGCAACTCGCGATGCAGCAGGTAGTGGCCGAACTCGTGCGCAATGGTGAACTGGGTCCGTCCCGGCGAGGTGACCGCGGCGTCGTAGACGATCAGCCACCGCGTTCGGTCCTTGTTGGGCTTGAGCATGCCCTCCAGACAGGGCAGTGCCGCGCCATGAACCTTGGTGATCGGCGATTTGGGAAATCTCTGCTGCGAATACTCCAGCGCGAGTTCGGCCACCTTGACCGGGAAGCGGTCAGGCCCGAGAACCTGATTGAGCAATGCCGAGATCCCGTTGGCCTCGGCCATCGGCCGTTTGGGTTCCGTCACTCGTCGTTGTCCCAGGCATCGAGGATCTGGCGCAGCCGCTTCTTGGTGTCCTCCGGCATCCCCTGGTATTTCCGGAAAAAGGCCTGATCCAGGACTTGCTGGTCGGGAGACGAGGTTTCCGTGCTGAGCAGGTAATCGGACGTCACGTCCAGCACCGCGGCAATCCTGCCGATCTTGTCGGCAGACGGCTTGGGAACGTCCTTGTTCTCCAACTCCCAGATGTAACTCTTGCTGGAGTCGGTCAGTTCGGCCAATTGTTCGAGGCTGAGCCGCTTTTGCTTTCGCAGGGTTCGCATCTTGTCACCCAGAGGTGATGGCACTGCTCTCTCCTTAAGGGTCCGTATCAGGGACGAAATACTACCACTCTGCCGAACGTTTGCGTACCCGTTTGACAAAACATACGGCGCTCATGGATAATTCGCATGGTTCGGTGCGCCGAACGCAATCGGTCTACACACCCCAATAGCAAGAATGGGCTGCTCGGGCTGATAAGCACCCAGTCAATACCTTTGTGAAGGGGAATGTCGATGAACGATGCAGAAAATCTCTCCAAACTGCTCGGCCACCTGCCGCCGGCGGTCTTCAGTGACTTCATGGTCAGCGAGTTTGATCTGGCGATGCCGGAATTGAACGCGAAGCAGGCCAAGCGGGAACAGCGGGCCGCCATGGATAACGTCCTTTCGGGCCTCGCGGTCAGCAAGCGGCAGCCGATCGAGGAGTTGGCCGAACGACTCGTACTGATGTCGGATGGTGCCGGGCAGGACGTCATCGAGGGATTTCGCGACGACATCTTCGATGACGCCGACCGCGAGGCCTTCGCCGCGATCCGCAACCAGTATGAACGGGCCCTGTGGCTTTACCTCCATGAGCCATCCGTCTTCAAGGAGGCACTGGATGCCCGGCAGGCCGACGTCTTCCGCCAAAGCCCGTCATGCTACTCGGGGTTCATGGCTCCCAAGGGCCTTTCGATCAAGGACGACGAGGCCTCGAGGGTGGAGTTCCATCAGACCGTCGGCGAGCATCTTGGCTGCGCCGTCGATGCGGTGGCTGTCCAGATCTTCAAGCGCCTGCGCCCCGACACACAGACCGGCGAGGACGTCGCCCTGTATCAGGTCAGCATTCACCACAACCGCCCGCCGGAGATCATCGACTGCGTCCAGGACAGCGAACTCTTCGGGCAGGAGGTGATCCGGGCGGTCTCTTCGCATGTCACCTACGAGCCTGCGCACGGTCATCTGGAGGTGCTGACCAAGGACACCGATGGTCGCGAGACGCTGGCCCGGATCGTGGCAGACGCCTTGCTGCAGTCGCCGATCTCCGGCGAGAAGATTCCACTGAAGCAATACGACTACCAGAGTCTCGCGGCGCCGCGCAACTTCGACCTGGCTGGCGAGAACGTGGCATTCGTCAAGGTGGTCGAGCTCGGCTACGCCGGGTCGAACCACCGCTCGCTGGTGGTGAAGATCTGGTCGACGGATACCGAAGACATTCATGCCGCGGCGCGGGCGCTGATCAGCCCCACGTTCGACTTTCGCCATCACCACCTGCACTACGCCAAGCTCTCCATCCGCCTGAAAAAGGTCGGCAACGACCGTGCACGGACGATCACCGTCATCTTGCGCGACGACAACAAGTGCAACATCAAGACCAAGCGTGAGAAGGACCGGGCATTGTGTGACCGCCTGCTCGCCAAATGGCATCTGGTGAAGGAGATCGGCGATGCCCTCAAAGCCCCTGTCGACGCCGTCGCTGCTTGAGTTGCTCGACCTGTTCGAGCGGTCGAGCCAGCCGCTCACAGACGCCGAAGGCCAGCGCCTGCGCGGCGTGCCCGGATGGGACCTCTTCCACAGGACCTCCCTGTCCACCCGGGAACTCGCAGAATGGACGGAGTGCGTCGGTTACTCCGGGTGCTTTCCGGCGCCCTGCGGTGACGAGCGAGTGCCGGTCGAACTGCTTGAGGACAGTGATCCGACGCGCTACCGCTATCGGTGTCCGGAGACGTTTCGCAGAAAGTACGTCGCGGCGACGGACGTGGCGGTCTACGCCGTGCATGTGCCGATGCTCCTCCAGTTCGTCTCCGATCTGCTGGACGTACCGCAAGCCCTTCGCCGGGGCATCGAGTCACCCGCGATCGACGGTGTGCTGTGGAAGATTGGCAAGGCACGGATTGGCGCGGCCCATACCGATATCTGGTTTGTGCGCAGCCTTGCGTCCTGCATCGAGGACGTGTTTCGCCATTTCCATTCGCAGACTCTGCCGGATCAGGGGCTCATCCTGTCCTCCGGCGTGGTGCCACCGGATTTCGTGCGGCCGCCACGAAACTATCGCTTCGCTTCCCTGCACGATGTGATCGTCGACTACCTGCCGGAGCCGCGCATGGACATCGATCTGCTCCATCGCATTCTGAGCTCCCCAGCCGACGGCACGCTTCGTCCCGTCCTGCCGGTGCACTTCGACGAGTACACCCACACTCTCACGATCCGCAGCAGGACCAATCCCTGGCACATCAAAGGAGATCGCCAAGCCGCCGCTGTCAGGTACTTGTACCAACAGGCATGCAACGGACGATGGACGGTTCCGGCAAACGAGATCCTCAAGGCGGCGTCCCCGGACACGGAAACGCCCCGCAGCCGGCGGATGCAGAGCCTGTTCAGTGGGAATGCCTTCTGGGAGGACTACATCGTCAGCGATGGAAACGGGCAGTTCGGCTTTCAGCTCGACTGATCCCGCTATCCGCAACTCAGACCACCGCCTTCGGGCGGTTTTTTGCTTTCTGGAGCACCACTTTTTTCGTTTGGGCTGCGCCCGTACACCAGCCCGTACACGGCGGTGCTAGATGCCCGTACACACACAATTCGACACTGGCAGCACGTTTTCGCAACCACTGAAAGGAGAAAAACGTGCGAGTCAAACACCTCAATCAGCGGGAGCTGGCCGATCGATGGGACGTCAGCGACGCCACACTGGAACGTTGGCGGTCCGAAGGAATCGGGCCGGTCTACCTGAAACTGCAAGGCCACGTGCTGTACCGCATCGAGGACATCGAGGCTCACGAAGCCGCGAGCCTCTACCGGAGCACTTCTGAGCGCGTCACCGAGGGAGGTGCCGCATGAGCTCCCAATCCCTCTATTCCCTCCTCGAAACCCCTGTCGACCAACTCGTCGAGCAGTCCAGCGAGTCGCTGCTTCGGATCAAGCGTAGCGCCGATGAGCAATTCGCGGTCGCCAAGAGCGCCATGGCGCACATCGATCTCGCCCTGGAGCTGAAGTACGGGCGCCGCGCCCATCAGCTGCGCTTGGCCATGGGCAAGGACACCGGCGTCGTGCATTTCGATGATGGCCAGGTGCAAATCACTGCCGATTTGCCCAAACGGGTCGAGTGGCATCAGACCAAGCTCGCCGACATCGTCCGCCGTATCGCCGCCAGCGGTGACGACCCCGCCCAGTTCGTGGAGATCAGTTATCGCGTCTCCGAAACCAAGTTCAACGCGTGGCCGCAGTCGCTCAGAAGCGCCTTCGTACCGGCACGCACCGTCAAGGTGGGCAAGGCGAAGTTCACGCTCGGTCGTGTTGGGGAGGGCCAGCCATGACCGGCTATCCCCTGCATCCCGCCGCCGAGATCTTCCCGGAGATGGATGCACCGGCCCTCGCCGGGCTGACCGCGGACATTGCGGCCAACGGCCAGCGCGAACCCATCCTCATCCTGGACGGGCAGGTCATCGACGGCCGTTGCCGCCTGCGGGCCTGCGAGCAACTGGGCATCGAACCGCTCGTGCGCCACCTCGGCGCAACCGTGGTGGGCGATCCCTACGTGCTCGCGGTTTCCCTCAACCTGCATCGCCGGCATCTGACGGAGAGCCAGCGGGCGATGGTCGCTACCAAGCTGTCCACGCTGCAGCGCGGCCGTCCCCAAGAAAATGCGCAAATTTGCGCATTTTCGCAGGAGCAGGTTGCTCAGCTTCTCCATGTGTCGCGGCGCAGCGTCCAAAACGCCCGCGCACTCATCGACCATGGCACCGCCGAACTGGTGGCCGCCGTCGATCAAGGCGAGGTCGCCGTCTCTACCGCCGCCGATCTGGCCCGTCTGCCCGCTGACACGCAGCGCGAAGTCCTAACCCGCACCCCGGACGAAATCCGCGCCATCGCCCGCGA
>Ga0075156_10001469_pt1 | contig 12871 bp, 11 predicted proteins | sample JI81AbrownDNA_FD_70966 | JGI IMG/M metagenome (GOLD analysis project Ga0075156, IMG submission 70966) | Wastewater effluent complex algal communities from Wisconsin, to seasonally profile nutrient transformation and Carbon sequestration -... | ecosystem: Engineered > WWTP > Effluent > Algae...
CGATACAAATCACTTAGTGGAGGGCAGATGACCGCCAAAGTTATTCTCAACCCATATTCAAACCGTTGGACCTCAAAAGCCCGCTGGCCTGAGGCCGAATCTGCACTGAAAGCTGCTGGTGTGGATTTTTCGTTGGATGTCTCCGAGCGCAAGGGACACATCGTTGAGCTGGCTAAGAAGGCTGTGTTGGATGGTTTCTCTCCCATCATCGCGGCTGGCGGAGATGGCACAGTGGGAGAAACTGTCAATGGCCTGATGCAGGCCGCAGGGCAGACAAAAGAGGCGGTGGGTCCGCTTGGCATCATGCCGACCGGCTCCGCCAATGACGCTGTCTATTCCCTGGGGCTTCCTACTGATCTGGGTGAGGTTGCCAAAGTCATTGCGGCTGGCAAAACAAAATTGATGGACATGGGCGTTGTCAATGGAAAGTATTTCATCAACAACTCCGCGGCTGGTTTGGAACCGTACGTCACCATTAAGCACGAAAAGATTCATTGGATCAAAGGCATCGCGCGTTATCTCGTCGCTGCCGTGCAGGGAATTATGGACAAGCCCGAATGGTACGGGGAGGTTACGTGGGATGGCGGCGAGTACAAGGGCATGTTGTCTCTCATTACCATTGGAAACGGACGACGCACTGGCGGTTTTTTCATGACCCCTCACGCCGACATGTTCGATGGGAAATTTACTCTCGCTTATGGCTATCGCGCCACACGCCTCGGATTGTTTCAGGCATTGCCACGTGCGTTCAAAGAAGGCGCGGGTAGTTATGTGGAGATGGAAGGCATGTTTGAATTAACGGCAACTAAAATTTCCATCAAGCTTGATAAACCCTCTCCCGCTCATACCGACGGCGAACTTTTTCCTGAATGGGTGCAGAACTTTGAGTATGAAATTCTGCCGCAGAAACTAAAAATACTTGCAGGATAGTGATCACTTCTTTCATGGAATCCTTCGATACCGAATCACTTGAACTGTCCTTTCATCCGCTCACGCAAAAATTGTGGCGTGATTTTGAATTACTGTTCGGAAATAACGGAGCCTGCGGCGGCTGTTGGTGTATGTATTGGAAGTTACGCGGCAAGAACTTTGATGAGAACAGGGGCGATGTTGCACGTCAAATGCAAAAGTCTGTTGTCGATTCAAAAACCGTCCCTGGCTTGCTTGCATATTCCGAAGGCTACCCCGTCGGCTGGATCGCCATCGAGCCGCGCAGTGCGTATCCCAAACTTGCACACTCCCGCGTGTTGAAGCCTGTGGACGAACAGGAAGTCTGGTCGGTCACTTGTTTCTTCATTGAAAAGAAACATCGTCACAAAGGCATTGCGGTGGAACTGCTTAAAGCATCAGTTGAATACGTGAAAAAACGCGGCGGCAAAATCGTGGAGGGGTATCCATTGGAATTAAAAGAAAATCAGCCCGATCCTTTTGTTTTCACAGGTACGGCTTCGGCTTTCATTAGGGCGGGCTTTACGGAAGTGGCGCGCAACGCGCCGACCCGTCCCATATTCAGATTCACGATCGAATAAATGACTTTTCAGCCCCCCTCAAAATCTCTTACTTCTCGCGATTATCAATTCATAGCGCTGGTCACGATCCTCTTTTTGGCCGTTTCCACTGCTCTGGTGTATGCCAACCTCACTCTCACAGGTGGCGGTGATTTTTACGTTCATTGGGTTGCAAGCCGCGGATTTATTTTTGAAAAGATAGATCCCTACAGCGGGGAGGTCCCTGCCCGTGTGCAGGAATTGGTGTATAAAGATTCAGCAAAGGCGGGCGACGAACCCTACATTCTGGATACACCCTTTCAAATTCTCCTGCTCTATTTTCCTTTCTCGCTTCTTTCCGACCCGTTACTTGCCCGGGCTCTATATACATTGCTCCTCGAACTGGCATTGTTCGCCCTCGCCTTGCTAAGCCTGCGTCTCACAGACTGGGAAGTGCCGCGCTATTTTTCGATCTTATTTTTGCTGTTTTGTGTTTTCAACTTTTATGCCTTTCAAGCCATCATGGAAGCCAGCCCTGTTCTTCTTCTTGGCTTGATCTACGCAGGCATTCTGTTTGCCATTCGTGCCGAACAGGATGAACTCGCAGGTGCATTGATGGCGGTTTCTTTGTATTACTGGGAAGTCGGCGCGCCGTTCCTAATCCTGGTCGCGTGGTGGTCGTATCGTGAGGGACGCACTAGAGTCTTTGCAGGTTTGGGCATGATCACATTTGTTTTGCTCGCCGTTTCATTTTTGGTCTATCCCAATTGGGTCCTCCCATATTTGCAGGCCGGCATGAACAACCTGCGTGCCGACTTTGGCTATTCTACGCATGGAATCTTTGCTGATCTTTTCCCGTCCACTAACGGACTTTACGCCTGGGTATTCATCGGTATCCTCGTCATTGCCCTCGGCTACGAATGGAATGCCGCCCTCACCTCAGACTTCCGTAGGTTCTACTGGGCAGCTTGTCTCTCACTTGCTGTGTCTCCCCTCCTTGGCTTCCGCTCGGAAATGGAACACCTTTCCGTGCTTGTGATTCCCTTTGCCCTCATCTTTGCGGTAGTCCACGATCGCTGGAATCGCATCGGCAACCTTCTGACGATCCTCTTGTGGTTGATAATTTTTCTGATCCCCTGGGCGCTATTTTTCTTTGCCTTGCCGCGTTTCGGCGAAATTACCCGGGAGATCATGTTCCTCTTTTTACCCCTCTCCACAATTATCGGCTTATACTGGATTCGCTGGTGGGCGATTCGTCCTCCGCGCATCTGGAGTGGTCTCTCGCCTCGGAGGTAGGAAAATTATGTCTTTCAGAACCTATATCCTTCTATTCATCTCAGGCCTGATCTTGCCGATCATCATTGCGCAATTTCAGCCTTTCCCCGGCTACCTTGACGCAGATTACTACTTTGCAGGCGGGATGCAACTCGTCAAAGGGCACGGCTTCAACGAGCCCTACTTGTGGAACTATCTCGACGGCACAACCTCGCTGCCGCACCCGTCCCATACCTATTGGATGCCGCTCGCTTCCATTGTCGCTGCCTTGGGGATGTGGGCTACAGGTCAAACCACCTATGCCGCTGCCAGACTGCCCTTCATTCTGATTGCCGCACTGGTTGTGCCTGTCACTGCCGCGTTGTCATATTCCTTTTCCAAAAAGCGGGACGTTGCGATCATCTCTGCGTTGCTCGCCATTTTTTCTGTGTACAGCGCTTCCTTTGTCGGTGTCACAGATAACTTCAGTCTTTTCATGCTGTTCGGTGGATTGTATTTTATCTGCGCAACAAAACTTCTCGAAGACCCATCCCGCCAGAGATATTGGATTTTCCTCGGTCTGCTCTCAGGCTTACTTGCTCTCTCCCGTAGTGACGGATTGCTTTGGCTTGCCATCACCTTTTTATTCGCATTGTGGCGAGCTCCCAAAAACAGCTTTTCACTTTTTACTTCTTATATTCTTCGCAATTCCCTAGTTGCTCTCCTCGGCTTTCTCGTCATCATGGCACCGTGGTACGCGCGCAACATAAACACATTTGGAACCATCATGTCCCCTGGTGGAAGCCGCGCCCTTTGGCTTCAGAATTACGATGAGACATTTATCTACCCGCCTGAAGACCTCAACATGGAATCCTTCCTGGCAACCGGCTGGAATAAGATCCTGAAAGACCGCATGTGGGCGGTTGGCAACAATCTGCAAAGCGGATTTGCAGCGCATGGCGGGATCATCCTCTTTCCTTTCATTGTAGCGGGCGTCATTTACTTCCGCAGCGATGAGCGCGTCAAACTCGCTGTCACAGCCTGGCTGATTCTGTTCTTTGTGATGTCATTCATCTTTCCTTTTGCCGGCGCGCGCGGAGCATTCTTCCATGCGGGTGCAGCGCTTCAACCCATGTGGTGGACTCTCGCGCCGTTGGGTCTTGATGAGATCCTGCTGCGGCTGAGAAAACGTAACTGGGGCAACGACCAGACCGTCGTTATATTCCGAAGCGCGCTCGTTATGATCGCAATTATCCTCACCGTGTTCGTCGTCAACATGCGCCTGTTCACACTCGGCTGGGGCGAAGGCGAGGATGTGTATCCCGCTGTTGAACAATTCCTGATCGAGGAAGGCATCAAGAGCAATGATATTGTCATCGTTCTGAATGCGCCCGGGTATTATATTGGCACGCAGCGTTCCACCATTTCTGTTCCTTATGGCGGGAAGGAAGCCATTCTTGCTGTGTCAAAACAATTTGGCGCGAACTACCTTGCACTTGAAGAACAAGGGGCTTTGCCGCCAATAAGAGACCTGATCGATGATCCTCAAGGTCACGAGAATTTTATATTTTTAGGTGAAGTCAATGGCATCTACATCTTCAAGATCACTGAGTGAAATTTCGCGGCGCGACCTGCTGATCATTGCCGCCTCGGTGCTGCTGATCGCCGCTGTCTATTTGATCGTCAGTCGTTTCACCTACGCCATCGGCTTTCCATTGGATGACTCGTGGATCCATCAAACCTACGCGCGCAACCTTGCGTTGAATGGTGAATGGGCTTTTCGCACCGGCCTTCCATCTGCAGGTTCCACATCCCCGCTTTGGTCTGCGTTGCTCGCCATTGGTTTTTTACTAAAACTTGCCCCCTACATCTGGACGTATTTCCTTGGCATTCTAACCCTCTTCGCGCTGGCCGTTCTGTGTGAATGGGCTGCCCGCAGTATCGTAAATTCCTATCGCCCGAACTTCCCGTGGGTTGGCATCTTCATCGCATTTGAATGGCATCTCGTTTGGGCTGGCATGTCTGGGATGGAAACCCTTCTGCATGGATTGATCGTCACCGCTACGCTTGTTCTTTTGATGACGAACACGCATCGCTACCTGACCCTTGGCCTGCTTGCCGGTCTATCGGTCTGGGTCCGCCCCGACGGTTTGACTCTGCTCGGCCCCATTCTAATGGTGATCTTCCTCGCAGAAAAAGATCTGCGTTCAAGACTCACATCTGTGGTGCAATGTTTCATTGGCTTTGGTGCATTGTTCGGCCTTTATCTTTTGTTCAACCTGACCATCGGCGGCACGCCGATGCCAAACACTTTTTATGCAAAACAAGCCGAGTATGCCGCCTGGCAGTTGATGCCCATCACAGATCGTCTTGGACAGATGTCTTTGCAATTGTTAGTTGGTCCAAGCCTTGTGCTAATTCCGGGCATTGTTAGCTGGCTGGTAAAATCCATAAAGAGACGCATGTGGGGGAGTCTTGCCGCCATCATTTGGTGCTTTGGGTATCTCGGGCTGTATATCTCGCGTCTGCCAGTTTATCAGCATGGCCGTTACATCATGCCTGCCATGCCGATATTTTTTCTGTTCGGTCTGCTAGCTTTCGCGGAATTTGATGGCGGTAAAATATTTGCCCGGTACCACTGGGTGATGCAGACGCTTTGGCGAGGCAGTGTTGCCATGCTTACATTCGGGTTTATCGTTCTCGGTGCCCGTTCCTATGCTCAGGATGTAGCTGTCATTGAAAGCGAGATGGTTGTCACAGCGAAATGGATCGCTCAAAATGCCCCGCCAGATGCGGTCATTGCGGCGCATGATATTGGCGCATTGGGGTATTTCGATAATCATAACCTGATCGATCTGGCAGGTTTGATCTCCCCCGAGGTCATCCCCTTTATTCGTGACGAACCCCGAATCGCCTCCTTTTTGAATGAGAGCGGCGCCGACTATTTGATCGCCTTTCCTTATTTCTACCCTACCCTTTCCGTGGGGCTGATGGAGGTTTTCTCGTCAAATAGCCAGATCACTCGAACTCTTGGGGAGAGAAACATGATTGTTTATCTGTGGAAAAGCCCTTAATGGGTTAAAATAGTGCATTGCATCAAAATAAATACCATACAGAGAGAGAGCATGGGCTTGGGATGAACCAAATAACACTATTGATCGTCGATGACCATCCGTTGTTCCGTCAGGGTGTTGTAGATGCCCTGTCATTGGAGCCTGATATGCGCATTATCGCCCAGTCTGCAACGGGCGATGAAGCATTGGAATTGATCAAATCCAAAAAACCAACAATTGCTGTTCTGGATGTTAACCTGCCTGGCATGAACGGCCAACAGATTACACATCAGGTTTCCCAGGATAGATTGCCCACTCGCATCATTCTTATGACTGGCTATGATGATATTGAGCAGGCAATTCATGCGGCTCTTGCAGGCGCACACGGTTACTGTTCCAAAGACATTGAGCCCCAATCCCTTTCGCGCATCATTCGTGAAGTCGCCGAAGGTAAATTTGTTTTTGCAAATAATGTCTTTACCCGCCGTGAATTGGAACTCTGGGTCGAGGACAGAATGGAAGGTGCGCGGCGTTCCTATAGTGAACCCGGCACGCCTTTTCATCCCTTATCAGACCGCGAAATGGAAGTCTTGTCCTGTGTGGTGCGCGGCATGAGCAATAAAGAGATCGCCACCTTATTGGGGATTAGTCACCAGACAGTAAAGAATCATGTAACTGCTATCCTGCGAAAATTTGGCGTCGAAGATCGGACCCAGGCTGTTGTGTATGCGTTGAAACGCGGGTGGGTGACATTAAAAGATTCCGACATTCGACCTTTGGAGTGATTTCATGACTGATAACGAGGCTCTTGATTACCAGGGTGAGTTGGAAGAAACACAGCGTGCTTTGCGCGAAGTTAATTTAATGATGGAACAAAGCCAGGGTGAGCTTGCCAAGATCACCCAGCGCAATACAGCGATTTCCTCTCACCTTCAGCAGGTTCAAAAGCAAGGTGCCTCCATTGATGAGTTAAAGATGGCTTATGACTCTGCTTTGGATGCCCAGCAACGCCTTTTTATCATGCGTGGTCAGCTTGAGAAATTACAAAATGATAAGACTCATCTTGAAAAATACAAGACCGTCTTGGATGAAATAGCTTCCAGGGCAAATACCCCCACCTCTACGCCTAGCACCACTCCGGGCGGAAGCCCCAAAAGCCAGATGGCCGGAATTGAAATGATCGTAAATGCGCAGGAAGCGGAACGCCAGCGTTTATCCCGTCAAATGCATGATGGACCCGCGCAGGCGCTTTCCAATTTTATCCTCCAGACAGAAATTGCTATGCGCCTTATGGATATTGACCCGGCACAAGCGAGGGACGAATTGGGGGATTTGAAGGCCTCCGCCATGAGCACATTCCAAAAGGTAAGAAACTTTATTTTCGAGCTTCGTCCAATGATGCTCGACGATCTTGGTTTAACTCCCACGCTCAAAAAGTATTCTGATGCCTTCAAAGAACAAACCGGCCTTGATGTGAATGTAACCGTTACTGGCGTTGAACGTAGACTGGAACCCTATTTGGAAGTCATGATCTTTCGGGCGGTTCAGGAATTGCTTGGAAATGCCGCCCGCCATAGTCAGGCTTCGTTGATCAAGGTTCAGGTGGACCTTGGGACTGATCTGATCCGTGTCAGTGTGGATGATAATGGAAAAGGCTTTGACCCTGAGACCTTGAAAGAGTCATCCAATTTGGGGCTGAAGTTAATTCGTGAGCGGGCGGAAATGTTGGGTGGTAGTTTTGAAATTGATAGTGCGTCAGGCACTGGAGCCAGAATATCCTTTACCGTACAGGCAAGGAATTAGCCTGTACGGGCCTTTCTTAACAAATTTGTAGATAGCTCAAGGCTGTAATACTACAGCTCCCCATAATATGTTTTTGCCATTTTTCTTGTATAATGAACATGTTATAAACTCTATTTGATATATAACTTATTCACTCCATGAGAGGAGAAGATTATGCGTCGTGGTCGAACTTTGATTTTAGTGCTCCTGATAGTAATAATTGGCTTGATAGTAGGTTTTGTAGCCATACGTCAGTTTGTTTTTACTCCACAAACAGCGGAACAGCCGGTTTTCGTGGAAGTGTTTTATGCCGCCCAGAATATTCCACAGGGAGGGGCCATCACAGAAGACGTACTTCTGACGATGAACATCCCTCAGGCAAACGTTGTTGAAGTAATGTATACCCGGGATGAATTACCCCTGTTAACCAATAACAAGGTGGCAAAATTCCCCCTTGATCAGGGCGTTGTCATTACAGAGTCGATGGTTAATGATGCGTCGGCAGCTGTCCCGATCTCTGGTCCGCAGTGGGCGTCATTGATTCCGCCCGGAATGACAGCCATGTCCATCCCAGCCAGCCGCCTTTCATTATCCGGATATGCAATTAATGACGGCGCGCACGTAAATATCAACGCATGTCTTATGTTCGTGGATATTGACCCGACTTTTCAGACGGTATTGCCAAATCTAACAGCGGTTCTTACTGGAACTGGCTTGGGACAGGTAACCGGTTCAGAGGGGACTGGTTATGGTGCTGTTGGCCTTCCGATCCTATCTTTGGGTGTTGTAACGACTGGCGCTCCCCAAGGCCGGTTGGAATTGGATCCATCGCTTCAACAGCCCTATTATCTGGTTCCGTCCGAAGCGCAGCGTCCACGGCTGGTATGTCAGATGTTGCTTCAAGATGTCGTTGTTATGAAGCTCGGCAATTTCTCGCTTATTCCATCTGGAACGGTATCCACGCAGCCTGCAGCAACCGACCCCGCTGCGCAGGAAGCAGCCCCTGCAGCTCCTGATATCGTTACCCTGATCGTTACCCCGCAGGATTCCATAACCCTGTCATACTTAATGTATACCAATGCCCAAATTTCGCTGACGTTGCGAAACCCGAGCGATCAAGCTCGTCAGGCTACAGAAGCATCTACGTTGCAGTTCCTGTTGAGTCAATACAATATTCCTGTGCCTGCGAAACTGCCCTATGCAATGCAGCCAGCGTTGTCCACTCTTGTATCCCCGTTCCTGACCAACGATACGGTTACAGTTCCGCCTCAATAAAATATAACCACCCAACGATTGGATACGGTGTATGGCTTCAGATAAAATTCGGGTCCTTATAGTAGATGACATCGCTGAAACACGGGAAAATGTACGCAAGCTGTTGCAGTTTGAATCAGATGTGGATGTTGCTGGTGCTGCGCGTTCCGGCAAGGAAGGTATTCAGCTCGCACAGGAATTGGACCCTGATGTTATTTTGATGGATATCAATATGCCTGATATCGATGGCATAACAGCAACTGAACAGATTCGTCAGAGGTCACCTCATATTCAGGTTGTGATTTTATCTGTTCAAGGAGACCAAAATTATATGCGCCGGGCAATGCTTGCCGGCGCAAGAGATTTTCTTACAAAGCCGCCCATGGGGGATGAGCTGATCTCTGCCATACGGCGGGCAGGAGAAATGTCTCATGCAGAACGTGCAAAGGGTGTTAAGCAACTTGGCGCTTCATCCACTTCTGGAGGAACGGCTTCGCATGCGAATATTTCACAACCCTCAAAGGGAAAAATTGTAACTGTCTACAGCCCCAAGGGCGGGACAGGATGTACAACTATTGCCGTCAATCTCGCCATTGCTTTACATAATGAAGATACGCGTACCGTTCTGGTCGATGCGAACTTGCAATTTGGAGATGTTGCAGTTTTCCTGAATGAACAAGGTAAAAATACCGTTTTGGAACTTGCTCCCCGCGTAGATGAACTCGAAGCAGAAGTAGTTGAAGAGATATTGATCAGGCATGAAGCATCTGGCATCCGTATTCTCGCTGCGCCTCAACGCCCGGAGCATGCTGAAAAGGTCAACGCTGACCAATTTGCCAAGATATTGCAGTTTCTGCAAGGGCTTTATGCGTATGTGGTCGTTGATACTTCACCAATTTTGACGGATGTAATTCTTTCTACAGTGGACGTCAGTGATGTGATCGTTTTGGTCACTACACAGGAGATCCCCTCCATTAAGAATGCCCGTCTGGTTCTTGATTTATTAAAAACGCTTGGCGTGAGCAAGGAACGGATTGTGTTCGCCATGAACCGCTACGATAAGCGGATTGCGATTACACCGGATCGGGTAAGTGAAAACCTAAAGCATGAAATTTCAGTGACAATACCTCTTGATGAGAAAGTTGTCATTACATCCGTCAACAAGGGTGTGCCTTTCATGCTGGATAATAATAGATTACAGCCTGTAGGTAAGGGGATTTTCTCTTTGGCGGAGGCTATCCGCGCTCGACTAAGTGTTTTAGAAGTAGAAAATAATGCTGTACTCAAGCGTTAAGGAGATTTATTATGTCGTTGCTTCGACGTATTGAAAAAGGTCAGGGTGGCAGTCAGGAAGGCGGTACACCATCGCCTGCAGCGCCACAACAAACCAATAGCGGGGGAGGAGCCGGGCAGGCTGGCAGTGGGGGCGGGAGTGATTCATCCAGACTGTCTTCCTTGCAAGCCAGGCGTGTCAGTGCGCCGATCACATCGCCGCAGGCAGGATCTTATTTTGACCTGAAGACGAGGGTGCAAAACAAGTTACTAGCTGAAATTGACCCTTCAATGGATGTTTCGCGGACAGATGAAGTTCGCCGTACTATTCAAGGGTTGTTTGAACAAATCCTTGTGGAAGAAAACATAGTTCTTTCACGACCAGAGCGGGCGCGTTTATTTGAACAGATTTCTGCTGAGATCCTTGGCCTTGGTCCGTTACAGGCTCTTTTGGAAGATGATACGATTACAGAAATTATGGTCAACGGACCAAAGAATATTTATATCGAACGTAAAGGTAAGCTCCATCGTGTGCCCGTGACTTTTGAAAGTAACGAGCATTTGATGCGTATCATTGACCGCATTGTTGCCCCGTTAGGCCGCCGTATTGACGAGTCAAGTCCGTATGTTGATGCCCGTTTGCAGGATGGGTCTCGTGTAAATGCTGTGATCCCCCCTATTTCTCTCGTCGGGCCAGTTTTAACAATCCGTAAATTTTCAAAGAACCCGATTACTGTGGAACAAATGATTCAATTTGGTTCGATATCAAATGAATCAGTTCAATTCCTGAAGGCCTGCGTGGAAGCGCGATTGAATATCGTCATCTCGGGCGGTACAGGCTCCGGGAAAACTACACTTTTGAATGTTCTCTCCAGCTTTATTCCTTCTGATGAGCGTATCCTGACGATCGAAAATGCTGCTGAATTGCAGTTGCGCCAGGAACATGTGGTAACTCTTGAATCACGTCCGCCCAATATTGAAGGGCGCGGCGAGATCACGATCCGTGATCTTGTTATTAATGCCCTTCGTATGCGCCCTGAAAGAATTATTGTGGGAGAATGCCGTGGCGGTGAAACGCTCGACATGCTACAAGCGATGAACACGGGCCATGATGGTTCCATGACAACTGCCCATGCAAACTCTCCCCGCGATGCGATTTCGCGTATCGAGACCATGTGCCTCATGGCTGGAATGGATCTTCCGATCCGGGCTATTCGCGAGCAGATCGCTGGCGCTGTGGATGTAATTTGCCAGCAGGAACGTATGCGGGACGGTACGCGTAAAGTAACAGCGGTTACCGAAGTAAGCGGCATGGAAGGCGACGTTATTACCATGACTGATATTTTTGTGTTCGAGGCAACAGGCATGGAAAATGGCAGAATTGTTGGACGGCTTAGGCCGACCGGTTTGCGCCCGAAATTTATGGACAAAATTGAAGCTGCCGGTATTCATCTCCCGCCATCCATTTTTGGTATTGGCGAGCGCCGCAGGTATTAAGACTTTCAGTGCTGATCGAGTGGACTTAATCTAAGGAATAAAATGACCTGGATCATTATTATTGGCGGCATCATTCTGATCATTATCCTGATCATTGGCGTTGTCGTTTCTTCAAACAGTGAAAGAGCGCTGGTGGAGGAACGTCTTAGCCAGTATCTAAGTGATGAAAAAGAGGACATAGATCGTGACGCCCAGCGGTCCGTACTTACTGACTGGGTTTCGAGACGGGTCGAAAAGACTTCATTTGGTGATCGTGTTGCTCGCGAGCTTGCACGTGCAGATTTAAAATTTAAAGTCGCCGAATATTTTGCCTTGATCTTAATCTCCATTGTAGTAAGTGGGTTTGTGTTCTGGCTTTTGGGAAGCAGGCATCCGATTTCGGCTGTGCTTGGGGCGGTGGGGGGCGCTTTTGCACCCCGTTTTTATATTAAAAGCCAACAAAAGAAGAGATTGCAAAAATTTAACGATCAATTGTCTGATATGCTCAACTTGATGGTGAATGGTCTACGCGCTGGGTATTCAACGATGCAGGCGATGGAGGCGATCAGCAAGGAGTTGCCTGCTCCCATCTGCGATGAGTTTCGCCGTGTCGTTCAGGAAATGCAGATCGGTATTCCAATGGAGGTGGCCCTTGAAAATCTTTTAAGGCGCATCCCCAGCGAGGATCTTGACTTTGTAGTTACAGCCATTAATGTGCAGCGTGAAGTCGGTGGTAATCTTTCCGAAATTCTGGATAATATTTCCTTTACCATTCGTGAGCGCGTTCGTATTAAAGGCGAGGTTCGTGTACTTACATCCCAGGTGCGTACATCTGGTTCCGTGCTTTCTTTAATCCCATTTTTTCTTACCCTTATCTTATGGTTTCTAAATCCTGATTACCTTTTATCGGTGACGCAAGGTGGAACCTTGTGTACGGCGGGGATCATCTGTGTTGTTCTCGGTTTGATCGGTTCTAGTTACTTTATCATGATGCGTATAGCGGATATCGAGGTGTAATATGACAGGTACAATTATTGCCATTATTATTGGCGCTGCAATTTTAGGTGGAGCGGCTCTTCTTGTCATTGTTGGGATGCGTTATGCCCGACAGGGACAGGAGGATGATATGGATGATGTAATGTCCCGTCTGGCAGAAGCCACCCAACGCGGGGAAACAGTTTCGTTGGAGGATATTGAACTTCAGCAGCCTTTTGTACAACGCGTGGTTGTGCCGCTTGTGAAAAGACTTGGGGAACTTTCGACACGCTTTACTCCTCAGAAACTTCTTCAGGA
>Ga0075156_10001471_pt1 | contig 12863 bp, 7 predicted proteins | sample JI81AbrownDNA_FD_70966 | JGI IMG/M metagenome (GOLD analysis project Ga0075156, IMG submission 70966) | Wastewater effluent complex algal communities from Wisconsin, to seasonally profile nutrient transformation and Carbon sequestration -... | ecosystem: Engineered > WWTP > Effluent > Algae...
CTCGCATGGTCCTAGCTAAAAGGATCTATAAAAGACTTTTATCGGCTTGGCAAATCCAAAATAAGTCAGCTTGTATCATCCAGAAATCCTATCGAGGATATTGTTGTCATATTCAGTACATGGTTACTATTTATTCCGCAATTATGGTTCAGTCAATATTTCGTGGAATTCGCGCTAAATCAATTTTACAGAAGCAAAAAAGAGCCATGACAAAACAGCAGTCTGCTGCAGGGTCTCATCATGCACAAGTTTTTGTGAACCAAGAATGGTGCCAAACTCGATTATCATGTTTTGTTCTATTTTTGCAATCTCGGGTTAGAAAGCAAATTTGTCGGAAAAGATTTTTGATGCTACTTTCTTCGACAGTCAAATTACAAGCTTTCCAGAGAGGTGGTCAAGTCAGGAAGAGTAACAGCATTTACGTTAGAAACGCTGAAATCAGAATTCGGAAAGCCCAAATGAAGGCTAATCAACACCCTCACATGGCACTAGGCTGGCAAACGAGAATTTCCTTAGACATACTTCAAACAAGCATCCGGCTTTGTGAAGTCTTTGAAGCATTGAAAAGACTTGAACTGTCAACCCGTCTATCCCATAAATGTCGTCAATCTTTTGCTTATGCAGATGCTGCTTGCATACTTTATGATCACATGAGACGCTGTAACAGGAGCCTGCCACATGTTGAGCTCATGAAGCTTCTGCTCGCTATTCTGTGCAACGTAACCGAGTGTACAGATTTGATACCAAAAGTTGCCACTGAAAATAGCGTCGATGTTTTGATCGATGTGGTTCAAAATTTCCGGGACAAAGAAGAAATCTTTGGGAGGTCGATATGGATCCTGCTCCAGGTGTGCAACTTTCTTGAATCTACAGGGGTAAGCACATCTTGTTTTAATTTAGTGACCTTTGATTGTTTTGTTACAAACTGTTTGCTTTCCGAAACTCAGAATAAATGTTTGTCCACAGAAAACTTCAAGCGCCTACGAGGGTTGCATGCCATTTTGAAGCGAAAGATTTATTTAGGAACAAACAAAATACAAACAATAGGATACCTACGCTCGAATCATGGACACGGTGAAACTTGGAAAAAACAATCCGGGGTCAGTTTATTAGAATGCGCTTTGACGCTGAAAACTCAGATTCATTGCTCTAAGTAACTTTCGTCAAAAAAATTTCCCTGTAAACTATCTAGGTTGATCATCGTCTTAACTTATCCACTTCCTCATAGTTTGTTATACTCCTTAAAATTCACGCTAAGATAACATAAGTCTAAACATGCTCTTGATTAGGCAAAAAAATATTTTCATGAGATGAGATTTTAGCCTCCAAATCCGATTTTATGAAGCAAATGACATGAAAAATAGTAGAATTTGATTGAGGACTTTGGATATTTCAACTACCGGTAGCGAATAAAATATAAAATACAACCTGCGGATTTAATGGTCTGAACGGTTTTTATTTCGAGGCGATAACCTCTCGGGTAGTTTCCGTACTGTATCTATTGATGGAGGTTTGTACTATTTGTTTTCCACAGCATATTCTCTCATTCTATCAAGCGTCCCGGCAACTAGCAAGATATCACCCAACTGGGAACTTATAAATTGTAGCATCATGCGAGGATATTTGGGAATCGACAATGGCACGCAGGGGCTCAGTGTAATCTTTTGTGATGAGGAGACCATGGCTGTTGTTGCAACAGGAGAATCAAGTTATGACATGGTCGCGGATCTTCCTGAGGGTTTCTATGAGCAACTGACAAGTGATTGGGATAAAGCATTAGGTGCTGCCATGAAACAAATTCACGAAAAAATCCAGAATATAGAAGTTTTAGGTATAGGGATCTCTGGGCAAATGCATGGCGAAGTTTTGGTAGATAAAAATGGGAAATCGCTTGGCTCTGTCAGACTTTGGTGTGATTCTCGAAATGATCATGAGGGAACTGAATTGACGCAATTGTTTGGCACCAAAGTTCCCAAACGCAGCACTTGTGCAAGATTTTTATGGACAATCCGTAACCGCAGAGAAATAGCTGTTAAAACACACCACATTACCACGCCTGCAGGATGGATTCACTATCGTATTACAGGTAAATGGATTTTAGGGATCGGCGATGCTTCTGGAATGTTCCCGGTAGACCAATCCACGTTAGATTACGACAATCAAAAATTGCAAGCATTCGACGCGTTAGTAAAGAAGGAATCTAACGAAATACTTCCATTACAAAGCATTTTGCCTGAGATTCGCAGGAGTGGAGAAGCTGCTGGATGTTTGAATGATGTCGGAGCTGAGCTTTTAGGACTGCCAGCTGGAGTACCAGTCGCCGCTGCAGAAGGCGACCAGCCTGCCGCAATGGCTGGTTCACTCATTGCAGAAGCTGGTATGACATCGATGAGTTTTGGCACATCAGTGGTTGCCAATGCGGTTGGAGATCGTCCATTTCAAGGTGTACATGCTGGAGTAGATCAATTCTGCGCAGCGGATGGAAAACCCATCAACATGATTTGGATACGTAACGGAACTACTTTTATAAACACCATCGTCAAGATGTACGCCAATATTCTAGGTGAAGGAGTCAACGGATTTGATCAAGTTATGCCGAAATTAATTCAAGCAGAGCCTGATTGCGGAGGACTATTGGCTTTGCCTTTTATGGACGATGAACCCGGCCTCAGTATTAAGCAAGGAGGTACAGCTCTAGTAGTTGGTTTGACCACCAAAAATGCAACCGCCGGAAATTTGGCTAAGGCAGCTTTACTTTCTTCAATGTTCAATCTAAAGCTAGGTACTGGAGTTCTGGACCATCAGGGCTATCCAAGATCAGAAATCATCCTTTCGGGTGGTCTTGCAAAGACCGCCGCCTGTGGTCAGATTTTATCGGACGTGTTTAATTGTCCCGTGACACTGTTGGATAGTGGCGAGGAGGGGAGCGCTTGGGGGGCAGCGTTGCTCGGTAAATATCGACACACTTGCGTCAAAGGAAATACTGTGACCTGGGAATCTTTTGTGAGAGCTGTCGGAGTTGAAGAAAGAACAAGATTTGAACCCAATCTGCAAGCAGTGTTACAATACGAAAAAATGTTTGAAAGGTACAAAAAGCTAATTGCGCTTAATTCCGCTTTGTATGAGGCTATCTCCAGTTAATCCATGATGAATACAAATAACAAAATAACTGTCTTGATTATACGAGGTACAAGAAAGTAGATTTCATGGAGATGCTTGAAATTTAATTCTTACAATCAGAAAGGAAACCAGCTTGAATCAATTCTTCCAGTTTCGACATAAATGCTTTTAACCTGGGTATAGGACTGTAAGGCTTCTATTCCAAGTTCCTTTCCATGTCCACTCATCTTATATGGGCCAAATGGCGCCTATGAACATGAGAAAAAAGTTGAGCTATTTTAAGGCGAATATTTTTCCTAGTGAAGAGTACTCACCTCTGAAGGACACAGATTGTAATTGTTTATCCACACAGTTCCAGCTTGAAGGGCTTTTGACACACGGTGAGCTCGTCCAATATCTTTCGTCATTACGCCTGCAGCAAGTCCGTACTTTGTTGAGTTTGCAAGTGCAATAGCGTGTTCTTCATCGTTGAATCCAAAGACACAAGCCACAGGCCCAAACACTTCTTCTTGCATGATTTCTAAATCCACAGAAGAGCACGCAAGAATTGTTGGTTGAATGTAATACCCGCCAGAACCGCAAAGAGTTGGGAATATTGTAGAGGTCGCTGTCACATTGACGCGCTCACCTCCATAAAGCAAGGAAACATGGCTCGGATTTTGTGATAATGCTCTATCAATGAACCCTTTTACCCTATTATAGTGACCTGCGTTATCATTTGGAGGCATTATTAATGGACCGACGTTTGTTTTATGATTTAAGGGATCTCCAACCACTATCTTCTTGGTTCGAGCGATCAATTTGCTTAAGAACACGTCTTTGATGCTATTGTGGACAAAAATTCTAAAATAATACAAGAAAATAAGTGTAGATTCAGTCTAACGATGGTTGTCAGAATATATTGAAAGAGCGACTTACCTTGTACCATTGGTGCATACTTGACCATTGTTTACAAAGTTAGCCATAATTGCTGCACTGACTCCTTCATCCAAGTCGCAATCTTCAAATATAATAATTGGACTTTTGCCGCCCAGCTCCATGGTGACCCTCTTGAGCGTTGTGGCTGCGTCCTGTGAAATTTTTATGCCTGTTTGTGTTGAACCGGTAAAAGATACTTTACTCACAAGATCGTGCTTAGTAAGCATAGCTCCAGTACTGCGATCGCCAGGAAGAACATTGAATACCCCGCGAGGAAGACCAGCCTTTTCGAAAATATGAGCCAATTTGATTGCTGTGATTGGTGTGCACTCAGATGGTTTGAAAATAAAAGTGTTACCACAAGCAAGTGCAGGTGCCAATTTCAACATGAGAATGCTAAGTGGATAATTCCAGGCACCAATGCCCACACATACCCCAAGAGGTTCCCGACGGGTGAAGCAAAAACTTTCTCTCCCTCCACCAGCGTCTGGAGTGTCAACGACGCGCCCTGTGCCTGATATTCCATCAGCTGATGACATAGCTAAGGATGCATAGTACTTGAGGCAGTCAATCGCTGGTCCTATGTGTGCGTCCATTACTTGTGAAATCGGGATCCCTGCATCTATACATTCCCACAGACATAATTCCTCCAACATTTGATCATTCTCCATTATCAAAGCAGCATTATACAAATATTCTCCCCTCTTTCTGACGGGGGTTTGCGACCAAGAATTAAACGCGTTTTGTGAAGATACTACTGCAGCATTTATTTGCTCTTCTGTTGGAATCTGTGATCAAAAATGCACGGCCAAAAAGTCAATCTTATGTTTTGGAGTTAGATTTATGAGGAAAATTAAACACGCACCATGACCTTTCCAAGAATCGCTCCTGAGATAGGTGTTCTATTCTCAAATGTCATACATGATGTACATTTCGTTTGTTCACCATCTATGAACGCTCCTATTTCAGATACCTGCGAAAGGTCAAGTGCAGCCGCTCTTTCTAGAATTTTTGATGAACAGAATTTGATGTTTGTCATGTTTAAGGAAGATTCAACTCTGAATTTGCCCTTTGGAATCCAAATCGAGTGTTTTAAAACTTGGAAAGCAGCACTATTGATCGAAGAGTTCATGTCAAGTAAATTTGCTTGGTGATGCAGTCCCGCAGCTTCCAAGACATGTATGTATTGACAAGTGATCTTGAGCAGTAAGAAAAAACGAGTATCTTGGGTGTTGGTATAAACTTGTGGTTATATTGGAAATCCATGCCACAAAACAGTAAATCTGAATAGACTAAGTGCAATCAAATTCTTCTTGAATAAATTCCCTTGCCAAAATCTCAAGTAATCGATTATGAGGTTGAAAGGACTTTGAAAACGGGTGGCGGACCAACTAATGAACTTTAAGAATTGATTTGAGGCGAAACAAAATATTTGACACTTTAATAGATCACTTTCTGAGGCAAAATTTCAGGTCAAGTCAGAAAGCAATCGAAGATGTATAAGAATCCAGGCAAATGTGCTACAGATAATAATTAAAATAGATTGTATTTAGCTGCCCTCTATAGTGAGTTTTCGGTACTACTTATTATGACAAGTACTAGGTCGAAAACAAACACTCACAACCTTTAAATCTTGATTGAATTGTTTTGTACATAAGTTCAAACAATAATTTATGAACTAAATTCATCTCGCACATCAATAATAATTGTGATTTTTAAATGGAGAGCTTTGAAGGTCCTCATATTTCATCGTGAAGTTTGACAGTAACACTACTGCTTCGATAGATTTGGTCGTGGATATTTTTACGAAATCCCATTTGCGGTGAGTCGCATACAAGTGTCGATCCACGAACGCAACTTCGAGTACTGTACCACTTGAAGGAAGGAGCCTTTTTCGCGCCGCTTTGACTCCGACTTCCGACTTTCCGACTGCGTAGTATGACAAAAGTTCATACTCCAACAATTATGCGTTATTTGAATTTATCTTTATCACGTCTGTTGTAGGTCACCCGTTAAACATCTAATATATTTGTTTGGTTTTTGTTTTTGAAATTTAAGTATCGATCATAATTCTCATTAAACAGACCCCAACCAAAATTTGAATTTTACACTTGTAATATTTTGAGGAACTTCCCTATTGAATCACATAGTAAAATTAAACTTACAAGATTGGAATAACACGCAAATTCGAATTCAAACGTTACGTGATACAAGGTGGTTTAAGAAGTCTAACAAAAATCGTAAACACCGCACTATTTCACCTTCACTTAAGGCAAAATATCGAGCTAACTAAACATCTAAGCAATCCTAGAAACAAGGCTCTTTGGGATTGCTATCATCAACACTCAAAATGATATCCTTACCTCCGACGAGAGAAATAACATCCTCTCCTCACGTCCGAACATGCGGAATCATAGATAGCGGGAATCCGTCGGGAAAAGATGAAAAGAAAGTAGCTTTTATTAAAGAAACACACAGACCGAAGGCCATGACATCGGGTACGCCTCTGAAGACGACTTTCAATACCAACGATGCACCAGAAGAACAGACACCTATGACATCCCAAAGAAATGTTACTCCGTCATCCTCTGCAAATAAAAAGAAGTTTCGAACTGATCAATCTATACAATGGAATCAAAGATTTATAGAGCTTCAGATCTACAAGAAAGCATACGGACATTGTAACGTTCCAAGAACATACCTCCAAAATCCTCAGCTGGGGACTTGGATCAATACGCAAAGGAAGCAATACAGACTCCTTCAACTTGGACAGAATTCACAGATGACACATGACCGAATAATCAAGTTGGAACAGCTTGGCTTTGTTTGGAGCAAGTGTGGAAAATCTGATTGGAGCATGAGATTTCAAGAGTTAAAAGAGTACAAAAAAGAATTCGGGGATTGTCTAGTACCCCAACGCTATGGACCAAACCCACAACTTGGCACTTGGGTTAATAATCAACGTACTCAATACAGGACCTTCAACGAAGATGGTTTGGGTCCGATGACCAGCGAGCGTGTACAAATGCTTGAAGGTATTGGCTTTGTATGGAACGTTACAAAGCGTATTCAGAAGCGAAACAGAGCTGCGGAACATATGGAAGCAGAAGCCTCCAACTACAAGAGAAGAAGTGACTATTCGACGGCAACTCCTATGGATGCGTTGGCTTCACTTTCTGAAGCTCGACTCGATGAACAAAACAAAGAAAATTTTGGTTCTAAGATATCTATTCGTTTCAATCAAGAGGTTGATGCTGCAACTCAAGCAGCGGCTGCTGTCTTGATAGAAATGTAAATATTGGCATTACCAGATCCAGTCCCATACTCTACTGTCCGTGAACTTTGTTACCTACAATTGTCTTAGCCCCGATGGTATCATAATAAATTCATAGATCATTCAAACAACTAGTTAGTCTCTTTTAATACCAAATCTTAATTTACTCAAAGAAATAAATTTAAATAAAAACGACTCTGATCATTCATCACGAATTGAGTATCTCAAGGATTTTGAATAAATGTAGACAGCCTGAATGATGTCTTACAAATCAAAATCCAGTATTTTCTTTTGTGCTGCGGCGACCAAAATTCACAATCGGGATGAAGTAGGCGAGACGCCTACTCCATCTACAATCAATTTGCGTAAATGCTCGTAGCCTGGACCCGGCTCGGTAGCATTCAAGCCTTCCCTGAAAGAGGACTCCATTATGGCTGGGTAAACCTGTCCATCATAGCGGCCTAGGGCACTTTTGAGTCTAAAATCCGAGAAATCTCGGGCATCCACAAGGGGAACCGCATTGGGCCTCACTTTTGCGAGGGAATCCAAAACTGCCGTGCGAACCATTTCAGCCTGGCTAGAGTTCAAGTGCCCGACTTCCAAAAAGTCGCCCATCTCCTTTTCCATCCAATACAATGCAAATAAAATTGCTAAATTCCTCATCACATCAAGCTCGTTCGGTCCGAGGCAGGTTGATTTTCGCTCCTCCTCCTTTAAGCTAGCACTCGTATTTCGCAATATGAGTGTCAAGGCATGCGCACGCGAAACTCGCGCCATTAGAATCAAATTATTATTCCAAGCCTTTTGTTTGTCAGGAGATGCTTGAAGTTTTTGCGCCACATCAAGCAAGAGGCAAGCAGTGCGGTGCTCGAACGCACCCAAGAGCAAGTCCAGATCGAAAAAATCTTTGGTGCAAGTAGCTCCACAAGCTGAGCTCGCTTTTCCACTCATACAATTTTGCAATGCATCAACAAGATATCTAGACTCGCAATCACGGTAGGATTGTATTTTTTTGGAATCGCGAGCGCCAATAGCATGAACAATTTTCAACAAAACTCTTACCGTCTGTTGAGGCAGCATGTGATTATCTCCCTCTACTGTCGGATTCTGAAGGTAGGTTCCTAACATCTCTGGAAGTCCCGATGCCATAAGAAATCCATGTCCTCCACAAGCCTTTCGGCACTCTTCGATACCGTCACACGCCACAGTACTACAAAAGGATTTCAAACAGCTTGTGGAAGCATGCATATCAGAAACAAATTCCTTGGTCACCGAGGGATCACCTGCAACCAACTTGGTTTCTGTCACTTGAAGATCTTGCATTACTTTGAGTCCGGTGAAAAAGAAGCAGTAGCTGGCTGCCAAGAGGGGGAAAATGCGATGCTGTTGCTGTGTGTAGTCCAAAATTTGTACCTCGGCCCCTGTTTTTGCCCCACCGCGACCTTCATCATAACCTTGTCTTCTCACGGCTGAATATCTAACATTTATGGTACACGCCATGGCTAAAATTTTGCCGGCTTCATTAATGATGTGAGCCCTGACCTGCATCATCGTAATATAGGAAATACGAGAGGCAGCTTCCGTCACCTTATTGGCCTTGTAATTTCCGTCTTCATCTACGATTGCGAATCTCATCGCCATGTGACGACGAGGGATCACAACGTTATCAAACTGTGCAAATCCATTGTCCATGTTGTTATAGCCGATTTTGGGACCAATATCTCCTGTCTTGATACCCTTTAGAGGCATGTGATCAGTCATACTTCGTAGGGGAACCAAAAAATTGTGAATACCTCGGTCGATGCCTTTGCCGTCAATTAAACGTGCTATCACCATGGCATGGTTGGCCGTGCGACCCAGCGTACCTGGCCAAAATTTGGTGGAGGTTAGTGTAGGTGAATTGATCACAAAAGCTCCTCCTTTAATGCCACTTTGTGCCTCGGTTTGAAAAGTGGCTGTAGTTTCCAAGGCTCTAATGTTGGAGCCGTGTCCCAACTCGGTTTGGGCATAGCATCCAATAACTTGCCAATCTAAGCATTTAGGCAACCATTCACTTTGTTGTTGGTCATCACACAAACTTTTGATGTTTGGAACAAACATCACCCAATGTAATGCCAAGGGCATATCGTCTGCAACACTTGCAATTAGTGTGCCAAAATCTTGAGAAGCCAGAATATTCTCCTTACTGTCATCTGTGGGCAGAGCCTGAATCATACGACCAATCTCCACCATTCTTACAGCCTTAGCGAGAGCTCTTACATGTCTTTCCTTACGATCCAAGTAATTATTTTGGCTATTATCAAAAATTCCAGTGGGATCTGTAGCCACAATTTGCTCAATTTGACGTCTACGCTCAGTGCGATCCTTTCCTCCATCCAGGAAATAAGTCAACCGATCGGGATCAAAGCTTGCTTTCATCCGTTCATGTTGTAAATCAGGGTGTGCTTCGTGTTGCATATTCATGATCAAATTCTACGCAACTAGATTGTATCGAGATTTGCAAAATATCGCGTCACACCTTACGAAAATGATTTTTAAGCCTTCCTGTGTAGACCGACAACAACTCTGAAAGTGTGAATCTAGATGTAACTAACAACTCACACACAATTGGTATTATACTAAAGCATGTGTACATTGATGAAGTAACCATCGATAATAGTGCAAGTAAATTTAATGCAGCTTAGAATAGATTTCAATCATTGAAGTTCCAATACTAAGATTGACACATATGAGTACAAAATTGAAGATCAAAAAGTTGCTCAAAATTATTAATTAGATCTGAACACCACTCTATCTTGATAAATTACACACCAAGATCACACGCTGCGTGAATTGTGGCAGGAAATCTATGCTAGGTACTTAGCTCTGGAAGAATTTAAGAGACACTCAACTGAGGTAAAATCACCATCTCATTAAGACAAACTTTCAGTTTATGTTAGCAGGTTGATAGCTTGTTTATGTGCAGTTTCTTTATCAGTTTTTACTGTAAAGTGAGATGCTAAATTTTTTCGCTTTGCGACAAAGAATTCTATTACACTGCAATGGTAGCTTCTTCACTTGCACTTGCATGCTTTTCTATGTTTGTACACTCTTCGGGTGTTTTACGCACCTTGTCTTCATGTATCCTCAACACACTCCTTATTCTTATTTCATTATTTTTGTACTTTGCTTTACAGAAGGGCCGAATATTGTAGTGATTGCTTCTTGGTCCGAGTCTCAGTATTTGCAGACACATTATTGCTATCTCCTGTGTCTTGATCTTCATAGCCCAGTTCTGCGCATTCTTCTTTTTCTTCAGGAAAATTGTTAAAGTTGGTTTAAGTCGTGTGACATTCAGGCTCAAAAGGATTTTCTATGAACCCATGAAGTTCAATAACATTATTGCATTGTACTGTTTCAATTGTCTTTGTGTAGAGTAAGACTCAAGAACGTTATCTACTATTGTCGTTTGATGTTGTTTTGTTGTGTGCCATTTTTTGAATTACATTATGCTCTTTCAATCCTTCTAGTGTGGACTGTACCTGCACTCCTTCAATTGGGTCACTCAGGAGAATGTGTGGGCTATAAGATTTGTCTTTAACTTGATTTTCATTTTCAAATTCTTCGCCAAGTTAGAGTTACCTTGCATTCTAATCAATTGAAATGCAAGTTTTTGTGAACTTGTCACCACATCTGAAGGCGTGAGAAAGCTTGTCCAATTCTTCTAGACTAAAACTCTTGCTCGTTTCCAGTGGACATAGTGCAAGGTAGTATGGTAAAAATTATTATATCATGGGATTCATTTGTCTGAACAAATGATTCAAACTCTAAACATCAATTTTTCTTGTAATCACTATTCCCTTCAGTGTTATATTTGCGAGGAATTATTCAATTTGATATGCCAACTGAAATGGAATAATCCTGAATACACTGACATACTGCATCTCAAAGACAAGCCATATAGAGAGAGCTTTGAATGGCAATTTAGGATATGTTTCTCTCTTCTCTCTTTGATGCTTGTAATATGTCTTTCAATATCTGGGACGTTTTCATCATTTGGGGTCACATTTAGAAACACGCCAACGTTAGAAAGAACATTTTTGAGGAAGCGAAAAGATCATCACCAAGTGCAGTGTGTATCATGTCAAGAGCATGCTTTAATGTCCCATGTTTGAGCTTCCTTTTTGGCTTTTTGCTATTTTAGCAGTTCTGAATTTCATATGTCTGGATGTGATGACCAAAAATGCAATTCCATTTCAAAACATGATGTCGATTGCAATTGTAACATTTTTGTGTGATGATATAACTGCTTCTGTTATTAGATCAGGCGATGCGTCAACAAAACTGGTTTTTGAGGGCCGTTATACCTATAGTGATCCAATTTTAGGACAAAATATATCTTCAGCAATGATCATGTATTGTTTGTCAAGAGACAGTCTACTTTAATAATATTAACAAAACCTCATAAGCTGGGCCTTCCAACTGTCTTCTATAGCAGTCTATCTATAGTAGCATATTCATAGTCAGTGACTGTATATTCATATTTCTTATTTACCACAGAATTCACCAGCGAAACAGTTTCCAATGTTCAAATAATGGAGTCGAGAGCTAGGCTGTTTGAAGATGGAAGGGGACCCATCTGACATTTACACCACAATTTGGTTGCCATCTAAAATATCATAAGTTACTTCATGTATGTTTTGACATTTTCCAAATAGAGTATGTTTGAAATTCCATATCAAGACATATCCTTTCAGGTCTCCAAAGAGTTTGGTGTGCATGATGTCAGCATTACATAATGTATCAGCACATACGTTTTTAGTTTCTCTGGTGTTTTTGAGGTTGGTATTTGAAAACACATCAACTGTGGAACGATTATCAAGAAGGATGAAATTTAATCTAAACTTGAACTTGATTGTTTACCTCTTAGTAAAGAATGTGAACTCATCTTAATCTGGATGCTTGAGTCCTCGTGTTCATCAAGAAGCACCTGAGTTTCTCTTTGATCTTGTGATCATGAGTCTGAATAATGTTTTCTTGGCATTTGAAACATGTTGTTTCAAAAGGTTATGCTTGGTCTGCTTATTTTAATAGCTTGCTTCTATCAATGAGTGTTAATGCAATCCCATCAATTTCTTTTACGATAGTCCTCTTTTGTGTTTTGGGGCATTCTTCCAGTTGTTTGAGAGACCAAATGTGCTGATTGTGTTTTGGGAAATATTATCATAACTGGGTGTGCTGGTTTTCAATGTCTTTAGTCAACTTTCCGAATCAATGTTTGTCAGATTGGATTCGGTGTTTCATTATGTAAGTGTTGACCCCAAATATCAGTGTCAAGTGTCTTCATGTTGTCTTCCAGAACTAGATCTTTTTCCTGCATTCATCATCTCTTTCTCTCAGCTCGAATTTGCTGCAGCTGTGGTATAAAGTTGGGAGGTCATTAGGCAACTTGATTGCCAGTATGCAAAGGTCTTCAATGACATTCCAAACATCACTTCCATTCTTGAATGTTGTTGCTACATAGATAGCAATCTCTTTTGTTGTGTTTGTGTATTGGCCCAACCAACTGCCA
>Ga0075156_10001472_pt1 | contig 12859 bp, 15 predicted proteins | sample JI81AbrownDNA_FD_70966 | JGI IMG/M metagenome (GOLD analysis project Ga0075156, IMG submission 70966) | Wastewater effluent complex algal communities from Wisconsin, to seasonally profile nutrient transformation and Carbon sequestration -... | ecosystem: Engineered > WWTP > Effluent > Algae...
TCCATAGAAGATGAGCATGCCAGAGAGCAAACCACCAAATGCATATTGCATCAAAAGCGGAGCACGCAAACGAAAGAAACGGTTGAGACGCTCACTGAATCGCTCAGCAATACCCGCATACAAAAGTATGATGGAAAGCATCGCAAGGAGTACGTACGACAAGAGAACGATGTTATCGAACACTTGATCAACACGATTCAGTGTGAGGTTGTCGACAATGAAACCAAGAAGGAATGCGACCGTAAGCCAGTGGTTGCTTACGAATTTATGCGCTTTCCGATATAGCTCAGATACCATGTCCGTTATTGTACCTTATACACTTTTATACGCTCAACATAAAATGAGCGCGCCGATGGCGCGCTCATTTTATAGTATCTGTTCTTAGACAAACGATTCTGGAACTGGGAACTTGAGACAAAGTGATTCGACCTCACTCTTCAATGCAGCCGAACGAGCTGCATCGTTCATATGGGTAAGTTGGTCTACCATAATTTCTGCGATGCGCGTCGCTTCACTCTCCTTCATACCGCGCGTGGTCATTGCCGGAGTACCAAATCGAATACCTGATGGATCGAATGCAGTACGTCCTTCATCCGCAATCATATTTTTGTTAAGCGTAATACCGATTGCATCAAGTGCGTTCTCTGCCTCCTGACCAGTCACACCCAACGAGCCAAATACATCAGCAAGAATGAGATGATTGCTTGTTCCTCCTCCCAACATGCGAATACCAGATTCCTTAAACACCGCTTCCATGGCTTTCGCATTTTTAAGTATCTGACTCGCATACTCTTTAAATGCAGGAGTGAGCGCCTCGCCGAAGGCAACCGCCTTTGCTGCGATATTGTTCATATGTGGTCCACCCTGAAGACCAGGAAACACTGCTTTGTTGATGCGCTTTGCGATATCTTCACTGTCACGTGTGAGAATCATACCGCCGCGTGGACCACGGAGCGTTTTGTGCGTCGTGGTCGTAATCACATCGAACCCGTCATCGAACGGGTTCCGTGCTGCGCCTCCGGCAATAAGCCCTGCAATGTGTGCCATGTCGGCAACAGCGTATGCGCCCACTTCGCGGGCAATCTCGATAAACTTTGCATAATTGAGTTCACGACTGTACGCAGAGAATCCTGCAAGAATGACTTTTGGCTTATGCTCTTTTGCTACCGCACGAAGCTCATCGTAATCAATTTCTCCTGTGTCGACGTCCTTCATCTTGTAGCGTACGAAATTGAACACCTTATTGATTGCAGTGGTTGGATGACCATGCGTAAGGTGACCCCCATGTTCTAGGTGCATACCGAGGACAGTGTCACCTGGTTCAAGCAGTGCAAAATACATCGCAACATTTGCTGGTGCTCCAGAAAGTGGTTGCACATTTGCAAAACCGCAATTAAACAGCTGCTTCGCTCGTTCAATAGCAATAGTCTCTACAACATCTGTGTACTCTTGGCCGCCGTAATAGCGCTTCCCTGGATACCCTTCAGAATATTTGTTGGTAAATACGGAACCATTCGCTTCACGCACAGCACGTGAGACGTAATTCTCCGATGGAATCAATTCGAGTCCGTGCACTTCACGCTTCTCCTCCCCCTCAAGTGCTGCAAATACTTCTGGGTCTTGCTTCTTGATGAATTCGTACATAGTGAAAAATTGTAACTAAATCGTAATCTTCAATGTATATACGAACGTCAGATCATAAAAATTTAAATACCGGAACTTCCAAAACCACCTTCCCCTCGCTCTGTTTCAGAGAGCTCATCAACAACTTCAATATCAGGATGTGTAACGGTTTGAAGTAGCATCTGTGCAATTTTAGCACCCTTTTCAACCTCATAGGAAACAGTACTGAGGTTCACAACGCCCACCAGTATTTCCCCCCGATATCCGGCGTCGATCACCCCACCGAGCGTTTTAAGGCCTCCTTTATGTGAGATACCACTTTTGTCCCACACCAGCCCTACATACCCAGAAGGTACGGCAATCGCGATGCCTGTTGCAACCTGCGCCCGTCCCCCCGGAGGGATTGAATAGTCCTCCACCGCATATAGGTCCATACCGGCATCAGTATCATGCGCAAATGTGGGCGTTTTGGCGTCTTTATGGAGGAGTTTCACTTGCAACTTCATGGTCTTCCTAGTCTAGCATTTTCTGAATATTCCACTTCCTGTACAAATCCAGTATCATGAGTTGATGTATACGCCTTACCCAGACCGCACCCCTGATGAGCAGTATAAAAATCTTCTGCGCGAGATTCTAGCAAAGGGCACTCGCGTCGAAAGTCGGCAAGGAACTGACGCACTCACCTTGATGGGCGCAACTCCTATGCACTTCAAGTTGCAAAATGGCTTCCCGATGATAACGGAACGAAGCGTCAAAGGATTCTGGAAACAGGCTATCGGAGAAATTTGTGGTTTCATGAATGGCGCACGGACGCTTGAAGCACTTGAATCATTCGGGTGTAAATTCTGGACACCTTGGGGAACAAAAGAAAAAACCGAGAAGCGCGGTCTTGCTGAAGGTGATCTTGGTCCTGGTTCATACGGTGGAGCATTCCACGACTTCCCCACTTCCGAAGGAACTCCCTACAACCAGTTCAAAAATATTGTTGAACAGATTCAAGAATTCCCAGAACTCCGTACGCACTTCATTAGCCCATGGGTACCGCAGTACACAATTCGCGGCGAAGGAAAAACTCAGAAAGTTGTCGTGTGCCCATGCCACGGATGGCTCCATATCCGAATCATCAATGGCAAACTCGTTTTGCATATGTTCCAGCGTTCTGGTGACGTACCAGTAGGAGTCCCTTCCAACATGATTCAATATGCAGCACTCACGATGATGCTCGCGCAAGCAACAGGATACGAAGCATATGAATACATCCACACCATCTCCGATGCGCACATCTATGTAGACCAAATACCGATGGTTGAGGAACTTATTGCACGCGAAACAAAACCGTTCCCAACAGTTACACTCACGAATCCGACCAAAGACATTTTTGCATTCCGTGCAGATGACTTTGAACTCAGTGATTACGATGCTGGTGAACCGATGCGTGGTATTCCTGTTGCTGTATAACTATGTCAAAAACAGGTCTTAACCATAGTGAAGCCCGAACCGAGGAGCAGCGTGCGCTCATGGCAAAAATAGAAGCTGACGGCGTATGTCCGTTCTGTAGGGAATATTTCACTACGTATCATCCAAAACCTTTAATCAAAGAAACGGACTATTGGTTTGTTACCGAAAACATGAGCCCGTATGAAGGTTCATCCTTGCATATAATCTTCGTGTACAAGCCAGCGCATATATCAAAACCTCAGGATATTTCTCCGGATGCAGCGCAAAACCTCTTTAGTTTAATTTCAGAAATAGCTGATGAGCGCGGTATCGAAGGCGGTAGCTTTTTCATGCGCTTTGGCGACCCGAGATGGAACGGCGGTAGCGTTGAACACCTCCATGCACACATGATTGTTGGAACCTCCAAAAGTGAGAATGGAGAAAAAATAAAAGTCTCGCTTGGTTGGAAGGTTGACTAGGTATTGTAATTTCAGTACAGTGCTGCCGAATCGTTCAGGGAGGCCTGTGCGACGTTCATCACATCTAGTCTAAGGAGGGTTCTCCGTGAACCAAGAAGCAGGCACTTCCCCACTCTCGCAAGAACAGTTGTTCTGTCTGGAGGGCTGCCGCAAATACTCGCAGTACCACCAGATGCGGAAGCATTTCGAATCGGGCAATTGCGCGTTCTGCCACCTCGACCGAACGTTCAATCAGATCGTGTGGGAGGACGAAAACGCTCTCGCGTGGCACGTGCCCGCGCAATTCATGCGAGAAGAACTCGCTGCACACTGGCTCATCGTTCCGAAACGTCACGTACGTTTTGAAGCGGACCTGACCAACGAAGAGGCGTTGAGTATCCTCGAAGCGAAACGCTTCATGCGAAATCACTTCGGGTACGTCGGCGGCCTCACGCACGTGCGTGAGGGCGACATGCGTCTCAATGCTGGCACCGTCCCACATCTGCACTTCAACACGTTCGTGCCAAACAGGCAGCAAGAGGTCCGGATTCCTGTATTCAAGGATCCAAAAGATCGTGACACCAATCGCCTGCGAGCAGAGGGGTTCGCGAAAGACTACGAAGCTGGCAAGGTTCCCTGAAGATCCTGTTCCTGAACAAACACGCGTGTCCCAACACGCGTGTTTTTATATATCCGATTGAACGTGCACCGTTTCAATACCCATGTCTTTAAAGAAGTCCTCTCCTCCGAGAACTGCATACCCACGTATGAAATATATTTTTTTGATTCCGCTCTTAGCAATCAGTCGTGCGCAATATGGGCATGGGAAATCGGTAACAAATAACTCCGCCCCCTCGGTTGCGACACCGTTTCGCGCTGCTTCGCCAATAACCGCAGCCTCCGCATGAACGCTCGTTACATAATCGACATTCACCCCTTTCTTGAAAAGCGAACGTGAATCACCAACGATATTAGGGAGCTCCTTCTCGGGCATGTGTTCATTGTGAGCCACCGTAATAAGCGCACCATCCTTCACAAGCGCTGCACCAACCTGTCGCCACCAATCTGCGCTTTTTTGAGCCTCTTGTATCGCACTACCGAAAGCGTTTTTCTGAAATTCAGAAAGTGATTCCATAGATACGCCCGTCGCCTCTTTCTCTGAATCCGTGTTGTCTTGATGTCGTCTCAGAAACACATCATGAGACTGCACCTGATGTCCCCCAAAATAGGTCTCAACAATAAATTGATTTATATCCTCCCGTGGAACATGAATGACTGCGCGCATTTCATGAATATCAAAAATCGTCTTTAGGTTCAAAGAATCAATAGTGAGTGATGTTACCGCAGCAAGTGCCCGCTTCATCTCCTCGTGAGTGAGCGCACGCAGGCGATCTTTTCGATGTATGTAATCAAGCTCTTCGTGCGAAGCGAGTATTTCGTCAGACACGAGATACAGGTGCGTAACACCGAGCTGTGCCAATTCGTTTAGGTAATTCACATAGCCCCGGTGCAAAACCGGTATATATGCAATCGCAATGCGTACATCGCTCATGACTGAGTCTTGCTTATTTGTATGAGTCGAATCTTTGCAGTTGTAGATGTCTCTGACTGCGGTTCGAGAACAACCATCTCTCCGCAATACTGAGCCTTTTCGTCTACCACCCCTTCTTCGAATCCTGTTGATTTTGAAACAACAAGAACATCAGGCTGAACGAGCATGATGAGGTGATTCGGTGCGTCATCGACTCCTTTAAGGGTAATGACATCAGCGTGCCGCGAGTGTGTAAGTATCTGAACACGCTCCATCTCTGGAACAATCGGACGGTGTGGCCCTTTGCGTTGTCGCACCTTTGCATCACTATCAACGCCAATTACGAGAATATCTCCAAGCGCTTTTGCTTTCTCAAGATACTGCGCGTGACCAATATGAAAGAGATCGAATGTACCGGAGGTAAGCACGATACGGAGTCCAAGCTTCTTCCAGTATACAACAAGCTCGCGGAGTTTTTCATGATCATGAATAAACCGATGCTCAATACTCGTGGTGTCTCCGAAGATGCCTGCATTGATTGCCATGCGCCAAGTATAGCGCGCGGGTATAAACCGGCAAGACTGCCTCTTAAGAGACAATGGATTGCCCATATGTCATAATCACCCGCATGAGTGCACGAGTCAGCATTATCGCCGCTATCGGAAAAAACCGAGAATTAGGCAAAGAAAACAAGCTTATTTGGCGTATTTCTGCTGACTTGAAGCGGGTTAAGGAGTTGACCACGGGACACCCAATCATCATGGGGCGAAAGACGTTTGAGTCGATTGGACACCCGCTTCCTAACCGAACTAATATCATCCTTTCTCGAACTCCAATTGAGATTGAGGGGTGCACTGTCTGCACTTCACTTCCCGAAGCACTTGAAACCGCGCACGCGATCGACATAGAAGAGATTTTTATTTTCGGAGGGGGCCAAGTATATGAAATGGCAATATCCTCTACTGACCGTCTGTACCTAACCTACATCCATGAGGAGGATCCCCAGTCTGACGCGTTCTTTCCTCCGTACACAGAATTTACAAAAGTCATTGACTCCGAGGAACATCTTGACCACACACCTCCCTACACTCTTTTAACGCTTGAGCGTACATAACAAAAAACCGGCTGATGCCGGTTTTTTGTTATGTCTCGTAGAGATGAAAATTATTTCACTTCTATCCCTTACAGGGACAGTTCGGGTTGTATGATAAAAGCCGCACTTACGTACGGCTTTTATCGACAACCCGGTTGAAGTAAATTTATTTTACTTCAACCCCCATACTCCGAGCAGTTCCTTCGATGATCTTCATCGCTGCCTCAATATCATTTGCGCTCAAATCCTGCATTTTCTCTTCTGCAATTTCGCGGATCTGTGCCTTTGTGATAGTACCAGCCTTTACCGTAAGGTTCTTTCCTGAACCCTTCTCCTTGCCCATCTTCTTCAAAATGAGACGTGATGCTGGAGAGGTCTTTGTGATGAAGTCGAAACTACGATCGTCGTAGACATTGATCTCAACTGGGACAACCTCGCCCATTCGTTCACGAGTCTTCTCGTTGAACTGATTAACGAACTCGCCAATATTGATACCTGCCTGACCAAGTACAGGACCAAGCGGTGGAGCTGGTGTTGCCTTTCCGCCTGTAGCCTGAACTTTGATTTTTTTAACTAATTTTTTTGCCATTGTGATGTAATTGCGGAAGCCGTTCCATACCGGCTCCCTCTTCTTTGAAGCTCGCGTATCGTACAAGAAATACGGGCTTTTTGCAATGATTCATAGAAAAAGCCTCGTTTCCAGAGAAACGAGGCTTCGAAAGAACTACTTACGCCACTTACGCAGCGAGTGACAACGGGGACGCATGTTCCCATGCGACAAAAGCGATTCCCGGCCTCTGCTGTCCAAGATCGACCGGATCGTGCGTATTGCACACGAACAAGTTCTCCTGACCCAATACCAACCGATGGGAATGCCCCGGAAGCGGCTCGTGCGCAACGACGATGTGCGAAAGGCCCATCGCCTGAAGATGTTGCGAGGTCAGTTGCGACCTCAACAGACATGCAACTTCGGGATGCGGCGCCGCGAGCGGATGCGCATGGAATGCGCGCTGTACCTCGGGAATCTTGTGACGACCAACCAGGTACTTGCCTTTCAAGATTGCAACCATTCTGACGAGTTCATTCGTCGGATGGAAGCTCTTGCTTCGCAACATCTGCGCCGCATCAGGCGTCACTAAGTGGCCACCCTGTACGAGATGCCGCGTCCAAGTCTGGCCGCTGGTACCGTCGCTCCAGGTGAGCATGTAGATGACATCGCCATCCTCACGCCAACCGCGAGACATGCGATTACCTATATGTCGAGCACGTTCCCTACTACTCAATGAGCGCGGGAGTTGGGCCGTTCCGTGTAGCACATCACCGAGAGATGCAGAATGATCTGCATTCCCGCTGAAGTCATGCTGGTGTTGTAACATCAAAGAACTCCTCGTACGTTTTTCTTGCACCCTGCAAGCATGGACTGTAACCGAATGCGGCACAGCCCTCGTCTCAAGAAAATCTCGAAACGAAGGCTGTGCCGCAACACAGCAAATTTTTTGTATTAGACTTTGCGAACCTGGAGGAAGTCCAACTCAACCGGTGTTTCTCGTCCGAACATTGAAACAAGCACCTTTACCTTGCCGCGTGTTGCGTCGATTTCACCAACCTTACCTTCAAGCTCCTTAAATGGTCCATCAACAATCATAACGATGTCCTCAATCGAAAGATCAACGTGATGGCGAGGCTCATCTGCTTTCATGCGAGACATGAGTGCCTCAAGCTCTTCAGGACGAAGTGGAACTGGTTGCGTACCGCTACCAACAAAGCCTGTTACGCGTGGAGTGTTTCGCACGACATACCAAGAGTCATCAGTCACGATCATCTCCACGAGTACATACCCTGGATAGATACGCTCTTCTTCAGTGACACGCTTCCCTCCCTTCACACGAATCTTCTTCTCGGTCGGAACGACCACATCGAAGATTCTGTCCTGCATACCCAATGAGTCGATTCGTTGCTTTAGGTTTCGAGCAACTGCGTTCTCGTACCCTGAGTATGTATGAATTGCGTACCAATGACGCTCGCCGCTTGCATATTGTTTAGCCATAATGATGAGTGATGACGATTACGCAATAAACCAGTTGAGTGCCTTTGTGAAAAGGAAATCGAAGAGACCAGTATAGAGTGCAGTCAAAGCGGAAAGGATAATCACGAGTACAGTGTAGACCAATGTTTGAGAGCGTGTTGGCCATGATACATGCCGCAATTCGGCCATTGTATCCTTGAGGTAGTTGATAAATGTGCTCATAGTGAATTAATTACGCAAAATTAAAACGCCTCACGGGCGATTTCTAATATCATACGCTCCGTACCGGCTTTGTCAACGCGGTACCAAAAAAGCCCCGGATGGGGACTTTTTTGGTACATCTGTAACCGAGGTTACCGAATCTCGTATGAGAGGTTCACCCGAGAGATGATCTGGTTCTCTCCTGCTGGAAGGTTTGCTGCCTTTGGAGCAGCGCTTTCCATAGCCATGTCCATCATGCCGCCGCCCATGCCGTATCCATAATCATATGGATATGCCTGCTCTTCCCAGTAGCCATTCATGCGTACGAGTCGAACACCAAGGCTTTTTGCAAGTGCTTCTGCCTTTTCTTTTGCATCTTCAATCGCGAGTTCACGCGCCTCATCCTTGAGTGCGTTTGTGTCGTCGATTGTCATTTGGATACCGCTTACGTTCTGAGCGCCCTTGCTACCAACCTGTGAGAGAATCTCACCAGCCTTTGCCATATCACGAACCTTAACGGTTACTGACTGGCTCACTTCGTAGCCCTTAAGGGTTGGCTCCCCGTTCTGTGGCGGACAATATCCCATGGTGCAGTACTGCTGTGGGTACTCGTACCACGGAGAAAGATTGTAGTACTCTGTCTTCACGTCCTTCTCCTCAACACCTGCCTCCTTAAGATACGCGAGTACTGAATCCATCATTTCTGTCACCTTGTTCTGAGCAGTCACTGCATCTGCCTCCTTTGCGTTGAGCGTAAAGCTGAACGTTGCGATGTCAGGCTTTGCAAATACTTCACCTTCACCCGTCACGGAAATAGTGGTTGGGCCCTGGTACATGTACTTGGTCTGCTTGATAGCGCTGTATGCGTAAGCAAGAAGCGCGATGATCGCTACAATGCCGAACACTGCTACGATTTTCCGCATATGTGGTTCCTGAAACATGGATTATCGATTATATGAATAGGATAATACCTGTATTCTACGCTACCGGCTGATAGAGGGCAATTACCGGAAAAAAGCGCGCACATACCGTAGTAGCGAAGTCACCACACCACGTTCAGTACACACGCGTACATACTCCGCCCTATCCTCTGCAGTAATGCCGTTTTCAAGGCTTTGTGCCCCCATATTGTGATACATGATAGAACGTTCATCTTCTGTGTGCCCAAGTGAGAGCGCATGCCCAAGTTCGTGTGCAAGTACGATTCTAAGTTCTGTTTCAGACTCGAATTCATAAATATTGATTGCGGTGCGTGTGTAGTCACCCTGCGCAAACTCGTCCGTATGCGCAAAACGGTCATTGTATTCTTCAACGGTCGTATTGTAATCAGAGATGAGTGAGTTCCCTCGTGCGCCAATGCGATTAACTTCATCAATGATTACATTGAGACGCTTCGCAAAGACCTCGAGCTCTTCCTGTTCATCCTTAAGCTCTGCTGCACGTTCTTCCAAATCTCTTCGTGCATCTTCAGGCGCGCCGCCTTGATCATTCCAGTCGGAAACCTCTTTGTTATATTCCTTAAGCTTTCTATCGTATGTGGCAATACGTGATTCGTATTGTTTTTTCAGTGTCTCAAACTCATCAATAAGGGCGTCGTACTGTGCAGCTACCGACTCACTCATTCCCTCTTTCACTTCGAGATTTTCACGAAGCTCCTCTTCCTCATTCGAACGCTCCTGCCGTTCATCGAAGATAAAGTTGACCGGCAAATCACCCTGTTCATCGTAGATAAATAATTCAGTACTGAGTGGTGTCTCCCATACCGATTCAGCAGCGCGCATAATGCGCATTGCTTCTTCCTTCTCGATTCCAAAACGATCATCAATCGTACCGATCCGATATCGAATCGGCACATCGCACGAAACATTCAATTGCCCATACCAAAAAAAGCCGCCGAATACGGCCGCAATGAGCATCAGGCCTAGTATGCTGTGCCGCATAGATTCCCAGTATAGCAAATCCTGCATCGCCCCATGCGATGCATGATATCAACGCGTATTCGTCAAATTACTGCTTCAAAGACGCGAGTTGCGCAACAGCAGCCATGAGCTGCAATAATAATCCAAGCAACTTCTTTAATACCTCAGGATCATTTGTATTGATTGGTTCCGAAAGTACGGTTTTCAATTGTGTTACTACGTCATCCACGTTTGTTGTAGCACCTGGTGTCAGGATTTCTTCGGAAGTGCCTTTTGATGAAGATGAAGAGCGATTCCCTACACGTGTTGATTCAGTACCTCCTTCGTCAGGGCGAGTGATAGTACGCGTAACAGAGTCTGTGGAAGGACCTGAAGTTGAGGTCGCGTTGTCGTATGAGTTAAAGAGAGTCGTACCACTGTCAGTGACTGAGTAGACGAGTTCGTAGGTTCCCGGCCCCTCTCCTACTTCTCCAACCACAATAATTTCTTCTGAGAGGTCGCCGTCCAATATGTCCTCCGCAGAAGCTCCCGCGAATGGATTGAATGATTCGCCCGCTTCGAGTTCGAGAGTAAGTGGTGTAACCATGAGTGACGGCGCAGTGTCGGTTAAGGTAACCGTGCCACAATATACTTGGGCAGGATTTGTGATTACCGAATCAGTTATCTCACAAGGACCGTATGAAAAGAGCGTATTGTTTCCACTGAAGGGACCACCATTTGCGTCGATAGTGGAATTGGCGATAGTGATGCCATAGCTGCCATATACGTACCCCTCAACAGTGGAATCGGTGACTGAAACGGTGTTGTAACTATAAATGAACGAATTCACCTCTGTTCCACTTACAGTGATGGATCCGTCATTTCCGTTCACACTCCCGTCAATAACGGAATCGGTAATGGTGATCTCAGCTTCATCACCATATGTATTTTGCATGATAACGCCAAGCCCGACGTTATAATCCGAGTCTCCACGTATGGTTGATCCCTCTATGAGAATATCCCCTACCGTACCACCTGGTCCTGTGTTGAGTATTCCGACAGCACCAACCGTTGAATCAATGACCGTTACATTTCCTGCGCCATAATAAGAAATAATTCCTGTTGCTCCTCCCACCGTCGTACCTTCGACAATGAGGTCACCTGCTTCATCCGCAGCATACATCGTAACGTGGCCTCCCACTTCCACATTCCGCACCGTGAAGTTCACGGTTGCCGTGGTTGTTGCCGCTACATCTCCCCCAATCGTATACAGGTTCTGCCCATCAAGGATGATGTTATCTGCAGCAATGACGCAGTTACCAGGTACATTGGCATTGAGGAGGTAGGTGGTGTCTGGTTGATCAAGGTCTGTAGAACAGTCGGTCTCTATCGGTGCTTGTGCGAGGGCAGTAGGTACCTCTCGTGTGAATACGAGCGCGTATGCGGTGAGGCCGAGGGCCGAGGTTTTGATGAAGAGAGTTAGTGCTTTGTACATTTTCTTTAGTATAGCATCACACTTTTGCGTGTCATGCAGAATATAGCCCTACCTCACCTTCCCTCCCGCAGCCATCAGCTCAAGGAGCGCGATAATGAGCTGTCGGACAAGATCGATGATTTGTTTCAATGCTTCAGGGTCATTGGTAGATCCTGGTTCATTCAGTGTGGTGCGGAGTGTATCAATGAGTGCAGTGGCGTCGTTAGGGAGTGCTTCTTGTGCAGCTTGTTTCTCTTTGCGGTCTTTGTGGACGCCGACGCTCGTGCTTTGTATTGGTTTTTCATCGCGGGTGACCGTGCGAGTGGTGGTGGCAGTTGAGGGGCCTGAGGAGGTGGCGACACCGTTCCAAGTGAGTACAGTGCCACTATCTGTAACAGAGTAGAGAAGATTAAATACTCCCCCCTCTTGTCCCACCTCTCCGACGACAACGATGCCATCGGAGAGGTCACCGTCCTTGATGTCGTCTGCAGAGATTCCGGAGAAGGGGTTGAAAGAGTCGCCATAGTCCAACGAGAGATCGAGTGGGGTGACGATGAGGGATGGTGGATTGTCGGTAAGGGTGAGATTTGGACAAGCGGCATCCCCATTTACAGATGAATCTGTAATGGTGCACACGCCGTCATTGAACGCTTCAACCAACGCAACGGTTGAGTTCAAGATACTAATATCAGCACCGCTGCTGGCATGAGTTCTCGTCCTGCCGGTAACTGTAGAATTTTCAATATTAACCCCGCCGCGCCCCGCGGTAAAAATGGAAGTCGTGGAATCAATAACATCAAGCACCCCAAAGGCGAAAGTTGTGCCTAGTATAGTTGAATCGCTGATAGTGATATTACCGGCGGATGCTGAGGCACCATAATCACCATCCCCAACTTCACTCGACTCAATAGTAATATCGCCAGTGTAAGATCTTGTAAAACTTACTGAAGAATTTGTAATCAGAATATCTTCAGTTGCTCGTAAATTTCCTCCTATTTCAGAATCTGTGACAACAAGACTACCTAGATGCGCGCGTGCGAAACCGCCTACCGTTGAATTTTCGATAACAACATCCCCTCCTGCACCACTCGGACTCCATGTCATAACATACCCATAGA
>Ga0075156_10001474_pt1 | contig 12844 bp, 19 predicted proteins | sample JI81AbrownDNA_FD_70966 | JGI IMG/M metagenome (GOLD analysis project Ga0075156, IMG submission 70966) | Wastewater effluent complex algal communities from Wisconsin, to seasonally profile nutrient transformation and Carbon sequestration -... | ecosystem: Engineered > WWTP > Effluent > Algae...
AGCTACATGCTCGCCCTCCTCGGCCTGGTCAAGAGCGCCGTGCTCGAGACGAACACCGTCCTGCTGGGCGGCTCCATGGCTCAGTCGATGAACGTGCAGGAGCACATCGAGAACCTCCTGCTCTACCCCCATGCCCCCACGTGGATGATCCAACGCCAGATCCAGACGGAGATCACCTTCGCCGGCGGCAACTGGATCCGCCCCCTGCCGGCCTCCCAGAAGACGGTCCGTGGTCCTCACCCCCACAACACGCTGCTGGACGAGATCGACGAGATGGAGAAGAAGGTCTACGACGCCGCCATGGGGCAGGCCATGCGCAAGCCGAACGCGCGCGGCATCATGATCGACGAGATGGTCGTGGCCTCATCCACGTGGCAGAACCCCGTGGGTACGTTCTCTGAGGTCAAGATGGAGGCCGAGAAGGCCGGGCTGCCCGTGCGGACGTGGTGCTACCGCGAGGTGTTGAAGACGCCCGAGAACCCGACGGGCTGGATGGAGCCGGACTTCATCGAGCGCAAGCGCCGCTCGGTGCCGGTCGAGATGTTCCGCGTCGAGTACGAGCTCGGTGAACCAGCTGGTGGCTCGCGCGCCTTCGACCTGGCGAAGCTGAACGAGTACTTCCAGATCGTGGAGTTCGAGCGCGAGCTGCACAAGATGGACGACGACGAGTGGGTCATCGAGGAGCCGAGGGTGGACGGCTTCTACGCGGCCGGGGCCGACTGGGCGAAGGAGCGGGACAAGACCGTCATCGTGGTCGCCCGGATCGACTGCAAGCCGCGCAAGATCGTCTACCTGCGCAGGGTCAACAGGCGCCCGTGGCCGGACATGATCGGCATGTTCAACAAGACCGTGAACCGGTACAACGCCGTAAGCGCTCATGACGGCACGGGCCTGGGCAACGTGGTCCACGACATGGTGGACGAGCGCACCCACAAGATCATCATGGTGGGCCGCGATCGCACCAACCTGCTGGTCGAGTACATCACCGCCGTGGAGCAGGGCGTCTACGTGCCGCTGCCTCGGAACACCCCGGCCTATGACTCCCATAAGGCGACGACGGTGGACGAGATCTACGCCCCTGGGAAGTGGAACTCCCACCTCGCTGATGACGTGGCTGCCTTCGCCATCATGCACAACGCCGCCGAGCGCCAGCCCCCTCCCGCCTCAGGTGTGGTGGTGCCCAGGAGCGAGTACTCGACGAAGATGGGTCGGGCCTTGAACCCTCAGCGCGGGACGGTCATCATGGGCGAGGTCTCGACACGTGAGGACGACTACAACCCGTACGTCGTCACTTAGGGCCGATTGTGGCCTAGTCTTGGACCGAGACTTGGAGGATGAATGGTCGCCTACACCCCAGCTGGTCGCGACAACGAGTTCGACGTCCCCGACTTCCCGGACACCGCGAACCTGAAAACGCTGTTCAAGCTCTTCGCCGACACTGCGGCCGGCCTCGTCGAAGGCATCATCGTCTGCACCACGGCCACTCGGCCTGCGTCCCCTGTGACGGGGCAGCACATCTTCGACACTGATGTCGGCTCGACGCTGGTGTGGGATGGTGCGTCGTGGGTCGTGATCGCCGGTGGTGGCGGCGGCTCGTCCTGGACCAACACGTTCCTCCTGATGGGAGCCTGACATGGCTGTGCAGACGAAGACCAAGCGCCTGGCTGCGCAGGCCTCGAGCGGGGTGATCGGCACTGCGGATGTCCTGGTCGACAACGGCACCACCGCAGGCGACGAGATCGTGACGTCGACCATCATCGTGGTGAACACGACCTCAGCGGCCCAGACGTTCAAGATGGGCACGAGCACGACGACATCCTTCGCCACGGCCGGCCTCATCGCCCCGCTGAATGACCTCGGCCCGTACGAGTTCTGGACGTTCACCCTCGGTCTGTGCCTGGACGTGTCCGCGCGCTACCTGCTGTTCTCCGGATCCGACGCAGGCGTGGTGGCCCAGGTGCATGGAGCCCGCACGACGGGCAACGTCTAGCCATGAGCGTGATCCGCTCCACCAAGATGGGGTTCGGTGAGCTCGTACGCAACGTCGTCCCCCCTCGCATCAACGAGGCGTCGTCCACGAACGTCACCTTCTCGACCTTGACGAATCCTGACGGGGACGGGAAGAACTACCGACTCGCTGTGTGGAACACCACAGGCACCCTCGTCGTACTGTCAGCTGGATCCGCACAAGCGCTCATCATCGATGGTGGCTGGTCAAGCGCCGGAACGAGCAACTCTGCAAGCGCCGGTGGCAACGGCGGCGATGCCCGCCTCTTGCCGGCCCTCAGCCTCAGCCCTGGCACGATCACGGTGACAGTGGGCGCCGGTGGCACGGGCGTTGTTGGCGCGACAGCGCCTGGCGGAGCATCATCTATTGGGTCGGTCGCCACGACAGGCGGTAGCGCGAGCCTCTTCACTGGCGCTGCTGGTGGGAACGCCGGAGCCGCCGGAACTCGTGGGTTCAGCTGCGGCATCACCGGGACCGTCACTGTCTACGCCGGAGGCGGCGGTGGAGGCCAGAGCGGCCTGGCGGTGCGGGCGGCGGCGGCGGCGGGGAGAGTGGCCCGAACAACAACAACCAGACCGCAGGCACGGCCAATACGGGCGGCGGCGGTGGCGGCCGCTGGAACAACGGAACGGTGTCGGGCATGAACGGCGGCTCCGGCAAGGTCTGCATCCGGTGGGAGGTCTGATGAGCGTCTTCCGATCAGGCCAGGATGAGATCCCCGCGAACGGCAAGTGGGCCGTCATCACAGGCGGCACTGTCACGATGTACACCGACAGCGGGTTCGACTACGAGATCCACGACTACACGTCGACGGGCACGCTGACCTGCCTCAAGGCCGGCTTCGCTGACGCTGTCCTCGTCGGTGGCGGCGGAGCTGGAGGCATCAACGGCTCGGGCGGCGGAGCTGGCGGCTTCGTCTACAAGCGCCTGTGGCTCGAGGTTGGCGCACTCCCTGTGACCATCGGCGCGGGCGGTCCTGCATCTGGTGGCGACAAGCAGCCCGGTGAGCCGACCGTCTTCGCGGGCCTCGCTGCAGTGGGCGGTGGCGGTGGTACTCGAGGGTCGACGCTCACCATGGGCTTCGGCGGCTCGGGCGGTGGAGGAGCCACCGACAGCACCAGCCCAGGCGGCGCAACTGTCGGCCAGGGCAATGTCGGTGGTGCCAAGGGTGGCGTGAACTCCGCAGGTGGAGGCGGCGGCGCTGGAGGTGTGGGCGGCGCTGGCAGTGGCACCACTGGCGGCAACGGCGGGGCAGCGATCTCGAACAGCGTCCGCACGGGCGCGGCCGAGTCGTGGGCTGGTGGTGGAGCAGCTGCTGGATCCACTGCTGTCGGCACCGCGGGCACAGGTGGTGGTACTGCGTCGTGGGCCGGTACGGCCGGCAACGGCACGGCCAACACCGGAGGCGGCGGTGGCGGCTCCTACTCAGGGACGTCTGGCAACGGCGGATCCGGGCGAGCCTTCTTCCGCACTGTCACTGCATCTCCGTCCCCCTCAGGCATCATCATGTCGGGTGGCACGGAGACCACGTACACGGGCGACGGCACGAACGGCGTGCTCGGCCAGGACTACAAGGTCCACGACATCACCTCGAGCATCTCCCTGACCGTCACCCAGTTCCCCATGGGGGCTGTCTGCGACATCTTGCTCGTTGGTGGTGGCGGTGGCGCCAATGGCGGCGCGTCGTGGTTCGGTGGCGGTGGCGGGGCTGGAGGCATGCTCGCTGTCAGTGACGCGCGACTCGCTGTCGGATCGCACTCCGTGATCGTGGGCGCAGGTGGCTCGTACGGCGGAGACAACGTCGGTTTCCCCGGCGCTGCTTCACGCTTGGGCAACTACTACGCCATCGGTGGCGGGCCTGGATCCAACGGCCGTCCTGACGCCGGTGGAGTGTCGGGCGGCTCTGGTGGGGGCAACGGCAACCTGAGCACGGTCACGACAGGTGGCGCGGGGACCGCTGGCCAGGGCAATGCAGGTGGGGGCGGCAACCTCACAGTCAGCAACGGCGCAGGCGGCGGCGGAGGTGCTGGTGGAGCGGGCAGTAACTGCTCGGGGACCGCTGGCGGCAATGGCGGTGCTGGCGCCGTGTCGTACATCACTGGCTCTTCTGTCACCTACGCAGGCGGTGGAGGCGGCGGCGGTGCATCAGGCGGAACGGGCGGCTCGGGTGGAGGTGGGACAGGCGGAACCACGGGCGGCAACGGAACCGCGAACCTCGGCGGTGGGGCTGGCGGCAAAAACGCGGCCAACGGCGGCAATGGCGGCTCAGGCCGCGTCATCATCCGGTACAAGATCTAGGAGAGACCATGGCACACGCAGCACGCATCGAGGACGGCATCGTCCGTCAGGTCATCGTCATCCCCGACGACCTGGGTGGTGACGAGAACGACGGCGCGATCAACGCCTACCTGCACGGCATCGGCCTGGACGGGGACTGGAAGCGCACGTCGTACAACGCCTCGATCCGGGGCAAGTACGCGGGGCAGGGCGACACCTACGACGAGCTGCTCGACGAGTTCGTCTCCCCGCCCGCCCCTGAGCCCATTCCTGATCCCGAGCCGTAACCTGAATCCGCGGTAGACCAGCCGCATACTGGAGGAGAAGCACATGCTGGTGACCGTGGCACGCATCACGACCGAGGGTTGGTTCGACCTCGACGGGAATGGGGTGCAGGAGGGCATGGAGACATTCCTGGTGAACGTCCTCGCATTCGGAGCCGTCATCATCATGTTCGGCGGCCTCATCGCCGTGTCGAAGCGGCTGAGGGCCCCGTTCGTGAAGTTCGGCTGGATGATCAACGACTGGAACGGCCACCCCGGTGACGAAGCAGCTGGTCACCCGGAGCAGCCCGGAGTGATGAAGCAGATCATCGTCCTGCGCGAGAACCAGGAGGAGATGAAGACCACCGTCGACAACCTCGACACCAAGGTGGACCGGGTGGAAGAGGAGCAGGCGAGCGCGAAAGCGCTCTTTCAACGCGGATCAGACCGCACGGCAGCTCAGGACGAGCAGATCGCGACCATCGTGCATGAGGTCACGTTCAACAACGGCGGGTCCGTGAAGGACGCTGTCATGTTCGCCGGCCGCGATGCGAAGGCGGCGCTGAAGGAGGTTCGGCAGATCAAGCGGGCCCTCGAGGCGAAGGGCATCATCGAGCCTGCCACGCCGCGCAAAGCTGTGGCGAAGAAGGCGACACCGGCCCGGAAGGCTGCTAAGAAGGCCCCATGACCATCCACGGCGTCACCACCATGGATCCATTGACCTGGCCCCCTCCGCTGGGGCCGGTGCGCTTGTGGGACTGCGGGGTGACGTGGGCGGACCTCAACCCTGCTCGGGGCCGCTACGAGTGGGCGCGCCTGGACGCGATTGTGGACTCCCTGCCCGGCCGGGACATCATGCTGACGGTCGCCGCTACCCCGCGGTGGGCTGCGCGCGAGCCTGACTCGCAGGGCGCGCCGTGGATGCCACTGGGCTCGAACTCCCCTCCGCACACGATGGCTGACTGGGAGGGCTTCATCTACGCCCTCTCGGATCGGTACGAGGGGCGGATCACCAGCTACCAGATCTGGAACGAGCCCCAGCTTCATGACTACTGGGCCCCCTACGGACAGATCGGCGCTCTGGGCCGGATGACGGCGAAGGCCGCGAAGATCATCCGGAAGATCGACCCGAGTGCTCAGGTGGTGGGCGCCCAGGTGCTGCCCCGTGGGTCGAGTGGTGGGATGCGCCGTGCGTCGGCCTACCTCGAGACCCTGCTGGAGAACGGCTGGCCCATCGACGTCCACACCGCTGATCTGTACCCGGAGCCGGGTCGCTCGGTGTCGGCGTGGTCGAACATGGTCACCCAGTGGAAGGCGGGCCTCGCTCGAGTGGGAGCGCCCCGTTTGCCCCTGTGGGTGGCGGAGACGAACTTCAACCTCATGGCAGGCTCCCTGCCTGATGCGATTGCCACGGCCCGGATCAAGGGCACGGACAAGGCCGCTGACGAGTACCGGATCCGCCGGGTCTACTGGTACGCGTGGGGCGTGCACGGGAATGCCGAGGTGCTTGGGATCGCGTTGCATCAGGGCACGGCGGGCGCGAAGGCCCTACAGTTGCTCTTGGAGAAGGAGGCCTGACATGGCTGTGAAGAGCGCCGCTGTCACTGTGGCTGTCACCGCGACCTTGCTCGCCTCGGCCGCGTCGGACCGTGACGGCATGAAGGTCAGGGTCCAGGTCCCTGCCGCAGGCCAGACCGTGTACCTGGGCGGATCGGATGTCACGGTGGCTGAGGGGTACGCCGTCGCCACGGGCACCGAGTCCCACGAGCTGACGCTCGCGCGAGGGGAGACCCTCTACGGCATCGTCAATGCCACCACGCAGGCTGTCCGTGTCATCAAGACCAGTTCCCTCTAAGGAGACCAGCATGTGGACCAAGATCTTCTGGAAGAGCGCCGCTGAGCGCGCCGTCAAGACCGCTGCCCAGGCGGGCCTTGGTGTCATCGCTTCGGTGCAGGCCGCCATCGTCATGGGTGGCCCTGCTGTTGCGGAGGCCCTCGACGGCAAGACCCTGCAGCTGTACGTGCTCGGCATCGGCCTGGCCGCGGCCGGCTCGGTGTGCACGTCGCTGGTCGGCACCCAGATCGGCGACAAGGGCACCCCGTCGTTCATCAAGGACGGCGAGTGACATGCCGCTGACGACCAACCGCTGGCCCGTCCTCACCCCCGGCTCCAAGCTGCTGCGCACCGCCCCGTGCCCCGGCGGGATCGATCGTCGCCTCACCGGCCGCCGCGAGGCGCTGCCGCTGTTCCTGGCGTTCACCTACGACTACAACGACTGGATCGCCACCGTCGACAAGGGCATCACGGACGAGGGCATCTACGCCTACCGCGAGTCCCGCGTCCCCGGCGCCGGTTGGTCCGCGCACTCCGGCGGGGTCGCCCTCGACATCAACTGGTCGAAGGAGGGCGCGCAGAACAGCGCGAACGGCAAGAAGTTCTTCGCCGTCCCTGAGCACGCCAAGTCCGTCGACTGGTTGAAGGAACTCTACGGCTTCGAGTGGGGTGGGGATTGGGACAACTACCTCGACTACATGCACTGGCAGCTGCCCACGGGGAGCAACGTCGCATGGGTCGAGGCCCGGATCCGCAAGCTCGGGATCACCCCCGCGGGCGTGCGCTACAAGGACGCCAAGGGCAAGCGCCTGGCTGAACCGAGAGGACTCGCAGCATGAGCAAGAGCAACGCACTCGAGACGGCGATGCTGGCCTACATCTTCACCGGCACGGCGCCGTCCTGGGCCGCGGCCACCGAGCTGGATCTGCATCTGCACACCGCAGACCCAGGCGAGGGCTCAGCCTCCACCGTGAACGAGGCCACCTACACCAGCTACGCGCCGGTGACCGTGGACCGTGCGGCCACCGACTGGACAGTGACGGGCGACGCCTGCACGAACGACAACCTGATCCAGTTCCCGCAGTGCACGGGTGGCACGAACACCATCACCCACGCCTCGGTGACACCTCAGGGGTCGACGGAGATCCTCTACATCCACGCCCTGTCCTCTCCGCTGTCCGTGTCCAACGGCATCCAGCCGCAGGTCGGCCCGGGCGACTTCGACACCACTGAGGGGTAGTCGTGGGCTTCGCCAACGTCGGGGCCCTCGTGGATGCGCACCTCGACGGGCGCTCCTGGTACGCGACGTGGCGCAAGTCCCCCTCGCAGATCTCCTCGGCCGGTGTGTGGTTCGACCTGTCGATGTCGCCGGGCAACCCCGTCCCGCAGTACTACGCGGCCTCCCCGCTTGTGGCGAAGGCGCTGGCGTACTCCACGGACGGCGGCATCTGGCATGGGGCCAACGTGGCGCCGTCGACGAAGCATCTGTCCCGGATGACGGCCTTCACGGTGACGGCCACGGCCCTGCCGATGCCGATGATGCTGCTGGACTACCTGCTGTTCTACCCCTTCATCGACGAGGGCTCCACGGATCCCCAGCCGCTGGACAACACGACGCCGATCCCCCGCTACCCGACGGGCGCCGGGGTGCAGATGATGGCGGTGTCCGTGGCCGGCCGCACCGGTGGGCAGACGTTCCGAGTGGAGTACACGAACTCCGAGGGTGTGACTGGTCGGCTGTCTCAGGTGGTCAAGCAGACGACGGCGGCCGCCAACGGCAACCTCGTCACCACGGACCGTGCGGTGGTGAACTGCCATGGGCCGTTCATCCCCCTGCAGGCCGGGGACACAGGGGTGCGCTCGATCGACAGCGTGCAGATGATCTCCGGCGTCGACGTCGGCCTGTTCTCCCTCGTGCTGGTGAAGCCGCTCGCGCAGCTGCAGATCCGCGGCATCGACGCCCCGGTGGAGGCTGACTACTTCACCCACTTCGGCCAGCTGCCCGTTATCGTGGACGATGCGTACCTGAACCTGATCTGCTGCCCACAGGGCACGTTGGCGGCCTCGGCCATCCACGGCGACATCACGACAGTCTGGAGCATCTGATGGGCTTCTCCTCGCTCGACGACCTCATCAACGAGATGTCGGCCAACGGCAAGATGCTGCGCACCGACTGGAACAAGCTCGCGCTGCCGACGACCGTGCAGGTGGCGGGCATGTGGTACGACCTCGCCTGCGGTGCCGGCAACCCTGGCTCCGACACCGACTACGGGTCCGGCGGCGCCCACACGAACAAGGCGTTCGTCGCCCTCGATGACACGTCCACCACGAGCCCTGGCATCCAGCACGGCGGGAACGTGGACCCGGACACGAAGCACATCCTCAACGCCTCAGCCTTCTCGGCCGCCGCCACCTCGGTGCCCTGCACCCTCATGCTCATCGACCGTCTCGGCTTCTACCCGATCACCACGACCACGACGACTGGTGACCAGGCGCTCGACAACACGGTCGTGTTCCCCACTGGTCGCCACACGAACGGCAAGGGCCTGCGCGCCTACGTCGTCACCTCAAGCGGCGCGGCCACGACGGCGATGGGTGCCGGCACCCCGAACCTCCGCATGACGTACACCAACCAGGATGGGACGGCAGGCAAGATCACCCCCAACGTCCTTCCGGCCGGCCTGACAGCGAACCCGAAGGGCGCCATCCCCTACTCGGGTACGGGCGCCGGCAAGTACGGGCCGTTCATGCCGCTCGCGGCGGGGGACTCGGGGATCCGCTCGGTGGAGCAGTTCAACCTGTCGGCCACCTACACCTCGGGGAACCTGAATCTCGTCATCTGCCGGCCGCTGCTCACCCTGCCGCTGACCACCATCGGCGTCGCTGCGGAGCGGGACCTGCTCAACCAGATCCCGTCCCTGCCGCGCGTCTACGACGGCGCGAACCTGTCCTGGCTCATGTACGCCGGGGTGGCCACTCCCGTGAACTCCGCCTACTTCGGGCACCTCGACTTCGCCTGGGGGTGAGCATGACCGTCGACCTGGTGCGCTACGTCATGGACTGCGTACTCGCCGACCATCCTGACGCCACCCCTGAGGAGCTCGTCGACCTGCAGGCCGCAGCTCTTCGCCAGCACGGGCTGGTGACGTGATGCTGCTCGGCAACTACTCGGTCTTCAACAAGAGCCCCGGCCGCTCCTTCTCCGGCTCTGTCGCTGCTGGCTCGCGCGCGGAGCAAGGGAAGTCAGGGGCGGTGCAGGGCCGCTTCATGGCGTTCTCCCAGATCTCGTCCACCCCGAACGCCACCAGGCCGCCGTACTCGTCTCTGCTCGCGGTCAAGCCGGGCTCCATCGGCTCCAAGAAGCGGGAGTTCGGCACGGCCACGGGCGCCGTCAACCTCGCAGGCGGCAAGTCCTTCGTCGCGGAGTCCATCGGCGACTCCGGCGGCAGCGTCGTGGGGCAGCTGGTGGCCAGCATCATCGCCACCTGCACGGGCACCTCGGGCGGGTCCGTGGCTGCGGTGGGCCCCATCCTCGGCGTCGCCTCGAGCACGGGCACCTCCGACGGCACGGTGACGATGGGCGCGATCGCCCATCTGCAGGTCTCGGCCGCCGGCACGTCAGGGGGCTCGGTCACCCTCACGGCCACAGGCAAGATTGTCGCCTCTTCCCTGCCGTACTCCGACCTGTCCCCTGAGGGGCTGGCTGCTGCCGTGTGGAGCTCGCCTGAGGGCTCGCTGCTATACGCGATCGCCCACTGCCGCGTGGTCACTGATCCGGTGGCCGGCACGTACACCGTCTACGACACCGACGACGTCACGGTGCTCTACCAGGCGGACCTGTGGTCGGATGCCGATGGCACCACGCCGTACTCGGGTGCAGGCGCGGAGCGTCGCGACCGGCTGGTGTAGGCCATGGCCCTCGTCACACATGGCCTAGGCAAGCCCGAGGCAGGCTCCCTCGTCGCTGGGGGCCTTGGCCGTGGGCTGACGGACCCGAACTTCTTCACCGCCCGCTCGATCGGCACGTCCAGTGGCTCAGTCACTCTCGAGGCCGGCGGCAACACAGCGCCCTTCGCGGCGGCCGCGGCCGGCACCTCGAGCGGCTCGGTCACGCTGACGGCGGCCGGGGCGGTCATCGCCTCGTCCTCAGGGATCTCGGGTGGCACTGCGGCCCTGACAGCCACAGGCCGGATCGTTGCCAGCGCCTCAGGGCACGGCGACACCGCGGCGCGCCTGACGGGCGTCGGGCATGTCGTGGCCACCTCAGAAGGGGCCTCAGGCGGCTCCGTGGGCCTCGCAGGCGGCGTCAGCGTCCAAGCGGCCTCTGTCGGTGTCTCCGGCGGGTCTGCGAGCCTCATTGGGGCCGCTGCGTTCCGAGCCACGTCCACTGGCACCTCAGGTGGCTCGTACACCCCGACAGCCCTGGCGTTCATCCGGCTGACCTCCGCTGGGCAGGCTGGCGGGCAGGTCACGCTGACGGCACTGGGCTGGTTCGCGGCCGCGGCGGTCGGGGAGGCCACGGGCAGGGTCGTGCCGGTGAAGCTGCTCGTCGGCGTCCTGGGCGATCAGCAGTACTTCGGATCCGTGCCGGGCCAGCGCTGGGCTGCGATACTGGCCGAGCCAGATGACACGAGCGGTGACCTCACGGAACGGTGGGTCGCTGACCTCTCCGGTGTGGAGGCTGATGGCAGCATGGACGACAGGCGCTGGGAGGGGATCCTCGTATGACGAACACGTACCCGCGCGAGACCGTCGAGTTCCAGGCGGTCACGGTCACGGTGAACGGCCAGGTCGTCACCGACGACGTCGAGTTCTCCATCACCGAGCGCGATGTCCGGCCCACGGTCTGGGACGTGGCCGTCGTCAACGGCTCCGAGATCGGCTTCATGGTCGTGGGCTTCGACCCCGGCGTGTGGAAGGTGTGGGCCCGCGTCACGTCCGCACCGGAGGTCCCAGTCGTCGACTGCGGCTTCTTCATCGTGACCTGATCGTTACCCTCAGGAGCGTCCGAATGTCGGTTTCAGCCCTAGTCTGGACATCATGAGCGATCTCGCAACGGCCGTTCGTGTCACCTATGCACGTTCCGTGACCTTGCACGCGCGAGCTCAGGGCCACGCCGTGAACATCGGCACCCAGGATCACGAGCTGCTCGATGATCTGACGATGGTCGGCGAGGCAGCTCGTGTCGTGTCCGGCGCGATGGCGGCCACGCTGGCCTACTTCGGCGAGCCTGCCCCAGTGTCGTGGATGGAGATGGAGACTCTGTCAGGCGTCCCTGACACCATGGCCGGGTCCAGCGTGGAGGCCATCACCGAGGACATGGACGTGCTCTTGACCCTCGTCGACGAGTGCCTGTCCCCGATCCTCGACACGCTCCTCGACGAGGCCGACCTGGCCGACTTCTATCGGGACTGCACGGAGTCGTTCGAGATCCTCGTTCGGGAGGTGCCATGGGCAGCCGCCTGAGCGAGATGAAGGTCCTCGTCTGCAAGGAGGACTACTACCCCCAGCAGACGTACGACTACGCGACCGAGCCGCGCAACTACGCGAAGCCAGCCGCCATCGCCGGTCTGGGTGCTGCGGCGTACGGCGGGCTTGCCCTGAACAACGCTCGACTCCTGCCCAAGCGGTCGCAGATCGCGCTGGACCGGGCGAACGCGCAAGTGAAGACCTCGCGTGCGGCGACGAACGATGCAGTGGCGGCGGCCTCGCGCGCGCACCAGGCGGTGCCGAAGTCGAAGATGAACCCTCTCCAGAAGCCCCGGCGCGCGCAGGCGGAGAAGCTGACTGAGACGGCGCGGCAGTCTCGCATTGCCACTCTGAACACCGAGAACGCCGCCAACCGCGCCAAGCGGGCGATGAGCACAGTGAAGGCCCGGAGACGCACCACGATCAAGACGGGCCTGGCGGCGTCCGGGATCGGCATCGGCCTGACGGCTCTGGCTGCCCGCAACGCCAAGCAGCGCCGAGACGCGGGGTACTGACATGGCTGAGGCACGGTACGGCGCCCAGTCCGCGCGAGCGAGGGGCTACGACGACGCTGCTGTCGCTGGCGGAGGCATCGCTGCCGCCGGTGGTGCTGCGTGGGGTGTCGGCCGCAGTCTGCAGCAGGGCGCGAAGGACACGATGCGTGCTGCGTCCAGGAAGCGCATCAAGGCGTCCCGCACGGCTCTCGAGGTCCTGAAGAAGCCTGACCTGAAGCGGAACAAGATCGGTGAGCCTCACGGTGCTACGAGGGATGGCCGCGCGCTGCGACAGGCTCGGGCGGACATGGTGGAGGCGGACGCGAAGAAGCTCACTTCGCAGCGCTCCTTCAGCGCCGGCAGGAAGATCGCTCGCGGCGGCCGGATCGCCACAGCGACAGGCGGTCTGGCTGCACTGGCCGGGATGGCCATGGGTGAGCGCGCGCGTCGACAGGCTCGCAACCCCAAGCAGGCCCCGGGCCCCGTGCCTGACTCCGAG
>Ga0075156_10001475_pt1 | contig 12843 bp, 8 predicted proteins | sample JI81AbrownDNA_FD_70966 | JGI IMG/M metagenome (GOLD analysis project Ga0075156, IMG submission 70966) | Wastewater effluent complex algal communities from Wisconsin, to seasonally profile nutrient transformation and Carbon sequestration -... | ecosystem: Engineered > WWTP > Effluent > Algae...
TGCGATTCCCAGATGCCCGGGACCTTGATCGCGGTCCAGGTGGACGTATCCAGGTCCGGCGCCTGCCAGCCGCTGTCGTCGGCGCGGCCTTGCGGCCAACGTGCGAGCCGTCGTTGCGTTTCGGCGATCGCGATCCGGTCGGCCTCGCGGGCCTCGCGTTCGGCGATGACCGAGGCAGCAGGATCCAGACCCTGCGTGGGCGCGTCCATCCACGCCTCGATGCGGCTGCCGCCCCAGGTGCTGTCGATGATGCCGACCGGCACGCCAGTCGCCTTGCGCAACTGGACGGCGAAGACATACGCGGCGGCCGAGAACTGCCCCACCGTCGACGGCGAGGCCGCGACCCACTGCCCACCCTGCAACTGCCATTGTGGCGCGCCGGACCACGACTTCGGGATCTTGAAATGCCGGATCAGCGGATCGTTCGCCGCGGCGATGATTGCATCGGCACCATCGGTCTGGGCCAGCGGCCATTCCATGTTCGATTGGCCAGAGGCCAGCCAGACCTCGCCGACCAGCACGTCGCGCAATTCGACCGGCGTGGTGCCGTCGTCGATGCGCATCCGCAGCGGTCCACCCGCGGCGTGCGCCGGCAGGCGCACCCGCCACTCGCCATTCGCATCGGCCACCGCCAAGGCGGCGTCACCATCGAAGGTCACCTTGACCGTCGCGCCAGGCGTCGCGCGACCCCACACCGGGAGTGGCTGCCCGCGCTGCAGGACCATGCCATCGGAAAACATGCGCGGCAATTCGACGGCCTGCGCACAGGGCGCGCCGGCGAGCAGCAACGCGAAGAGGAACATGCGATTCATTGCGGATCTCCGACCCAGATGCCACGACCTTCGGTGCCGAAATACACCCGCCCGTGCGAGCGCGGGTCGCCGGTGACATGACGGATCATGCCGGCGAAACGGTGCGCGTCGTCATCGATGCGCCGCCAGCGCTTGCCGCCATCGTCCGAGCGATGCAGGCCCTGCACGCCACCGACCTTGCCGTACACGAACAGCACCGGCGCATCACCCGCCTTCGCCGGCGCGCCCAGGCCGAGCGAGCTGGCGTTGTCGATGCCATTGATTCGCTGCAGCTTGCCCGGCGTCCAGTGCAGCAGGCCACGCCACGCCGCGGCGATCCACACGCCACCGCGCGGGTCGGGACGCAGCTCGGCACGGAACCAGTCGCCCACCGCGCCGGTGCTGCCGCGCGCTTCCGCGAATTCGATGCCGCCATCGCCGCTGACGTAGAGCTTGCCGGTGCTGGCGTCGTAGGCGTAGTACAGCGCGGCCTGCATCGTGTCGGCTTCGACCAGCGCGGTCTTCGGCAAGCCCTGCACCACCTGCCAGTGCTTGCCGAAATCCGCGCTGATCCAGTGCCCGCCCTTGCGCGGCTGCCAGATCACCCGCGCGCCATCGGCGGCGATGCTGATCTTCCCCGCCCCTTCGCCATCAGGTGGTTCGCTGGCGAACGCGGTCCAGGTGCGACCACCATCGCGCGACCACGCGGCGCGCACCGCGCCAGCGGGTCGGTCATGGAAATGCCCCGTGCGCACCATCGTCAGCGGCTGCTGCCCGGCCATTGCCAGGCTTTCGGTATTGGAGAAGCGCACGCCGGCGAAACGCGGCTGGCCGGTGTCGAGATCGTCGTGGACGAAGCCGTCGATATCGCCGAGTCCGCTGACCAGGTGCGGGCCCTGCAGCGGGCTGAGCAAGGCGAGCGGCACGGTTTCTTCCAGCCCACGCATCGGGAATTCCCATTGCGCGTGTGCGCCGCCATCGAAGGCTCGTGCATTGCGCGAGGCCCATGCACCGTAGCCGGTGACGAACCAGACGCGATCGGGATCGCGTGGATCGATTTCGATGTCGCCGATCCAGTGCGGAGAACTGTCCACGGTCCATGGCGCGCCGCTGCGGTCGTACTGCGAACCCGCCAGCATCGGCTTCCAGGTCTTGCCGCCATCGATGCTGCGCATGACCTCGTCGCCCGGCGAAAACCGGTTGAAGGTGCTGGCGACAATGACTTCGGCATTGTTCGCATCCACCGACACCGCGCCCCAGCCGAAACCGTCGCCCTGCGTGTCGGTCGATTGCGCCAGCGGGCTGATATCGGTCCAGCTGCCGTCGGCGGGATCGAAGCGCCAGAGCGCGCCGTTGTTCATCGTGTTCGGGCCGGGCTCGTCGCCGTAGCTCAGCAGCCAGCGACCGCGCGCATCGCGGACGATGTGGTTGGGGCGCAGCCCGGTCGGCTGGCCGGCTACCGGCTGCCAACTGGTGCCGCCGTCCTGCGAACGGAACAGGCTGGTCTCGCGGGTGGAGACACCGGCGTAAATCGTGCGCGAGGCCTTGCGATCGCCGCCGCTGGCCGGATCGAACGCGACGAAGACGATGCCGACCGGCTGCATGCCGTTCCAGGCCTTGACCGCCGCTGCATCGGATTTCGCGAGGGCCGGGAACGCCGTCACTTCAGACCACGTTGTACCGGCATCGCCGCTGCGCCACAGTCCATGGCCACGTGAACCGAACAGCAGCACGCGGCCGTCGTTGGGATCCACGGCCAGGCGCTCGCCGTTGCCGCGCCCCTGTTCGTTGCCGCCGAGCTTGAACGGCAGCCTGGCGCGCTGGAAGGTGTTGCCGCGATCGCTGGAACGCAGGATCACGCCCTCGCTGCCGCGGTCGTTGAGATAGGTGCCGGCGGCGATGTAGAGCTTCGCCGGATCGGAGGCATCCACGGCGATGCTCTCCACGCCGAAGCGCCCCTTGTCGTCTTCGCCCATCCAGTCGAGCAGCGGCTCCCAGCGTGCGTCGCCCGCGTTCCAGCGATAGGCGCCGCCGATGTCGGTACGCGCGTACAACGCGCCCGCTTGGGTTGGGTGGAACACCAGGCCGCTGATGAAACCACCGCCGCCGATGGCGACGTTGCGCCAGCGATAGCCCGGTGGATCGGCGGCCATCGCGTTGGCCGCGAGCGCGCCGGACAGCAGCAAGGCGGCAAGGCCGCGCAGCCCCGGGCGCAGGGCCCAGTCGCGCAGCCTCATCGCCGGTATCCCGTGGGCGCGACGGGAATCGCGGATGCTCCATGGAGTGCGTGCATCGCATGCTCCCGTACGGGTGGAATGGCGCGCTCGTTCGGCGCGTATTGGATGCAGGGGCGATACCGCGCGCGGGCCTGCATCGATCGGTGCGGGCAAACCGCGGCGACGGGAAGGCGCGTGCGCCCCTTCCCGTCGCCCACGGTCAGAACGAAAGCCGCAGCGTGGCCGCGTAGCGCCGGTCGTTGACGTACCACGACGTGGTCCGGCGACCCGCCGCGTTCTGGTCCATGATCGTGCGCTGCTCGGCGTTGTTGAGGTTGTTCATCTCCAGCCCGACCTGGATGTTGTCGGTGATCTTGTAGAAGATCGAGCCGTCCAGCTGGCCGTAGCTGTCGCTGTACACCGGCAGCTTCCAGGCGATGCCGCCGTCGCCGCCGTTGTAGCCGTTCGGGCCGATCGACAGCAGGTACTCGCTGCGCCAGTTGTAGGCCAGGCGGATTTGCCACGGGCCCTTCTCGTAGAAGCCGGCCAGGTTGTAGGCGTTCTTCGACAGGCCATCGGCCGGCAGGCCGCTGAACGTGGAGCCGTCGGTATCGACCGGCTGCGTGTCCAGGTTGTTCGGCACGCTGGTCGAACTCTTGATGTAGGTGTAGTTCGCCGACATGCCGAAGCCGTCGAACGGCGCCGGAAGGAAATCGAAGAACTGGTTCCAGCCGATTTCCGCACCCTGGATCTTGGCCGTGCCGACATTCACCGGGCGGGTGATCAGATAGTCGTAGTTGTTGCCGTTGACGCCCGGATAGGACACGAGTTCCGACTGCCGGCGGAAGTAATCCTTGACGCCCTTGTGGAACAGGTTCACCCACGCCATGCCGCCGTGGTCGGGGTCGAAGTACCACTCCAGCGACAGGTCGAACTGGTTCGCCTTCATCGGGGTGAGATACGGGTTGTCGTAGGAACTGCCGGTGAGGTCGAGCGAGCTCGCGGGCAACTGGCTGCCGTCGGTGGGCGGGGTCACCCCGGTCTTCACGTTGGCGTTGAGCACCTGGTAGGCCTGCATGTCGCTGAAGGCCGGGCGCGCGATCGCCTTGGACGCTGCGAAGCGCACGATCAGGTTCTTGCCGGGCTCCCATTTCACGTTCACGCTGGGCAGCACGTCGGTATAGGAATTCCGGGCGGTGATCGGGGTGGCCTGGCCGGCGCCGAGATAGGCGGCATAGGCGACGTTCGGATAGATCAGGTAGCCGCTGGCGTCGTTCTCGGTATGCACCGCGCGCACCCCGATGTTGCCCTCGATGAAGGCCTCGTCGAAGCCGAAGTTGAGCATCGCGTACGCGGCCTGGGTGGTCTCGCCCTGCAGGTTGGTGCGCGAGGCATCCATCGGGGTCTGCGAATATGCGCCGGCATAGCAGCAGGAGTAGAACGGCGCAGCCGCATCGTGGATGGCCTGGTAGCTCCCCGGGAAGCCGAGCGCGAGGTCCAGGTTGGGTGCATAGAACGCACCCGGCGTGGCGGCACCGCCGCGATAGAAGTTCTGGAAGGTGTTGAGGTTGACCCGGCTCTGGTTGATCGTGCTGTTGAGGTCGAGCGGCGGCAGCGGCACGCCACCCGGCAGCGCCCACCACTGCATCCAGGTCTGGAACACCGGCTTCCAGTTGTAGCCGGTGTCGATGCTGGTGGCGTCGCGATCGGTGACGCGCACGCCGAACTTCAGCGAGCGGACCACCCCGCTGTCGAAGCTGTGCTTCAGGTCGGCACGCCAGGCCCACTCCTCGGCCACGTTGTCGTCCTGGTGGTCCATCGTGAAGCCCCAGTAGTAGTTCGCGGGGTTCGCGGTGAACTGTTCGCTGACGCCGATGGTCGGCACGCCACCACTGACGTCCACGTCGATGTAGGGAACGTTGACGCCCAGCGAGACCGTCGAGTCCAGGCTGCGGGTATCGGCCTTGATGTACTGGATCTCGGTGGAGAATTCGTCGGCGTCGGTCAGCAGCCACTTCAGGCCGAACGAGAAATCGGTGGTCTTGGACTTGCGGTGCGATGCGCGGATGTCGGTGCCCATCGGCACGCCGCCGTTCTGGGTCAGGCGGCCGGACTGGAAGACGCCGCCCTCGAGCGCGTACGGCTGGCTCGGGTCGATCCGCACCTGCAGCGGGTCGTTGGACACGAAGATCGCATCTTCGTACCAGAGCTCGTCGTACTTGCTCTGGAACGCGGTGGCGAAGAGCTCCAGGTCGCTGTTGGGGCGCCACTGCAGGGCCACGTAGGCGCCATCGCGCTTGCGCTCGTATTCCAGGGTGCGCCAGTCGGCGCCGCGCGGCAGCCACAGCGCTTCATTGGTGCCGTTGTTGTCGAGGTCGTTGTTCGAGTTCCTGAAGAACGGCCGCACGAACAGGCCATCGGTGCGCGTCGCCAGTTCGGAATGGGCGATGTCGACCAGGATGCCGAAGTCGCCACCGCCGGCGGTCTTCCAGCGGTTGCTGTACAGGGCGGAGCCGGACGGCTTCCATTCCTTGATGAAGTCGCCGTAGTTGGCACTGAGGCTGGCGCCGATCTTCTGGCCCTCGAAATCGAAGGGCATGAAGGTCCGCAGGTTGACCGTGCCGCCCAGGCCGCCTTCGATCATGTCGGCCTTCTGGTTCTTGAACACGTCCACGCCGGCCATCAGCTCGGACGGCACGTCGCCGAAGCTGAGGTTGCGGCCGCCGGAGGCCGAGAAGCTGTCGCGACCGTTGAGTTCGGAGCGCACCTGGGTCAGGCCGCGCACCTGCACGCCGCCGCCTTCGGCCGAGAAGTGCTCGGGATCGCCGACCGACAGGAAGCGGTCGATGGTCACGCCGGGAATGCGCGACAGGGTTTCGGTGACGCTGCGATCCGGCAATGCGCCGATGTCGAGCGCGGTGACCGAGTCGACGAAGGTGTCGGCTTCGCGCTTGATGTCTTGCGCCTTCTGCACCGACCCGCGGATGCCGGTGACCGTGACCTTGTCGAGGTCGGTCGCCTTTTCCTTGTCGCCCGCGTCCTGGGCCATGGCCGGCCCGGCGATCAGCAACGCAATGCCCAGCGCCAGCGCCGAGCGCCGGAAATCGTGGATGTGATGGCGGTGCGCGCCCCGGCTGGCCGTGGTGCGGCTGTAACGCATGGACATGGTCTTTCCCTCCCAGGAGACATGACAGCGTGAAGATTCGAGTTGTGGCCGCGCGCCTTGCGCTCGCGGGTGAACCGGTGTCTTCCCGGATCGGGTGACGGGCTCGGATCGCAGCATGCCGGCAGGTGGGATGCCGTACCAATGAAAACTTCGGTGCTACCTATTCCATTCCAAACTAGGTTGTCCCGCCACCCCGCTAACGGCCCCGCGTCGCCCCCAGGTCCGGATAGATCTTCCGCGCGGTGGCGCGCAATGCCTGCAGGACGCGTTCGGCACCCGGCGACAACAGGTGGTCGCGACGGCGCACGATCCCGAACGATTCCATGCGCACGCCCAGCTCGATCGGCAGGACCTGCATCTGCCCGGTCTGCAGGTACGGACCGACCGATTCGGGTGGCAAGGCGGTCAGCAGGTCGCTATGCCGCAGCAGGTGGATGATCACCGGCAGCGAGGCGGTTTCCACGATGTTCTGCGGCAGCGGCAGGCCGTGCTCCAGGAACACCGCATCCAGCCGCGAGCGCAGCACGCTGGCCTCTGGCGGCATGATCCAGCCGTGCTCGGCCAGGTCGGCATGGCTGATCTTGCCACGCAGGGCCAGCGGGTGGCCGGCACGCACCACGACCGAGTGCGGTTCGTCGGCGAGTGGCTCGAAATCCAGCTCGGCCGCGCCTTCCGGGCCCATGATGCGGCCGATCACGATGTCCAGCTGGCCATCCAGCAGCTTGGCCACCAGTGGCCGGCTGTAGTCCATCTCCACCTTGATCAGGATGTCGGGGAAGTCGCGCTTGACCTCGGCGATCGCCTGCGGGACCAGGGTCGTGCCCGGATTCACCACCGTGCCGATCGCGGCCTGCCCCATCCGCCCGCTGGCCAGTGCGGCGATCTCGTCGTGGGCGCGGCCGATCTCCGACAGCGCGGCGCGTGCGCGGCGGATCAGCACCTGCCCGTACCAGGTGGGCTCGACCCCGCGGGCATGGCGGTCGAACAGCGGCACCCCCAACAGGTGCTCCATCTCCGCCAGCAGCTTCGACGCGGCCGGCTGGGTCATGTTGGCAGCCTCGGCGGCGCGCAGGACCGAGCGCTGCTCGTACAGGTGCACCAGCAGCAACAGGTGCCGGGTTTTCAGGCGGGTGGCGCCGAACCAACCGGTCGAGGGCTGCACCATCAGGATCTCCAGGAACAAGCTATATGTCGAATGAATAGCATATGCCGAAAATTTCATTTGTCGTACATACATCGCCACGCGACGCTATGCCACGCTTCGATGGCGGGGTTGGATACCCACCCCATCGACGTGTCGCGACGGGAATCCGCCGGCCCTGCCGGAGGCCGCGACCGCTGGACCCAGCGCAGGGAGGATCATCGATGACGCAATCGCAGTTCGAGCAGTTGGGCGCCATTGGCCGGGACGGGTGCCCGTGAGCGGTCGCCTGCAAGGCAAGGTCGCGGTGGTGACCGGCGCCGCCAGCGGCATCGGTGCCGCCACCGCGCGCCTGTTCGCCAGCGAGGGCGCGGTCGTGGTCGGGCTGGACCGCAATGCCGCGACGGCGACGGATGACGGCGTCGCGCATCGCCTCTGCGACATCACCGATGCCGCCGCGGTCGATGCCGCCATCGCCGCCGTGGTGGCCACCCACGGCCGCATCGACATCCTGGTCAACAACGCCGGCGCCGACGTGTTCTCCGAGCCGCTGTCGCTCAGCGACGCCGACTGGGAGCGCTGCCTGTCGCTGAACCTCAAGGGCGCCTGGCACCTCTGCCGCGCGGTGCTGCCGGCGATGCTGGCGCAGGGTGCGGGCAGCATCGTCAACATCGCCTCGGTGCACGGGCACAAGATCATCCCCGGTGCCTTCCCCTACCCGGTCGCCAAGCACGCCCTCATCGGCATGACCCGTTCGCTGGGCATCGAGTACGCCGCGCGCGGCGTGCGGGTCAATTCGATTTCACCCGGCCTGATCCTGGTGCCGCGCATCGAAGCCTGGTTCGAGCGCGAGCCCGGCGCACGCGAACGGCAAACCGACTTGCTGCCCCCACGGCGCATCGGCCGCCCGGAGGAAGTCGCCTACACCGCGTTGTTCCTGGCCAGCGACGAAGCGCGCTTCATCAACGCCACCGACATCCTCATCGATGGCGGGCGCTCGCAGGTCTACCACGACTGAATCGCATGGACGCCTCGACCACGCCTTTCCGCCTGCCGCTGATCGCGATCCTGCGCGGCATCACCCCCGATGCGGTTTCGGCGCACGTGCGCGCGCTGGTCGAAGACGGGTTCGATGCGATCGAGATCCCGACCAACTCGCCGGACTGGCAACAGAGCGTGGCGATCGCCGCCCGCGAATTCCGGGTGGATGCGCACATCGGGGCGGGCACGGTGCTGGGCCTCGCCCATGTCGATGCGCTGCTCGGTGCCGGCGGCACCCTGGTCGTGACCCCGAACACCAACCCCGTGGTGATTCGCCATGCGGTGGAGCGCGGCCTGCTGGTCGCGGCCGGTTGCGCGACGGCGACCGAGGCCTTCGCGGCGCTGGATGCCGGCGCGCAGCTGCTGAAACTGTTCCCCGCCTCCATCCACGGCCCGGCGATGGTGCGCGCCCTGCGCAGCGTGCTGCCGCCCGTCCCCCTATTCGCCGTCGGTGGCGTCACGCCCGACACGCTCCCCGGCTACCTCTCCGCCGGCTGCGCGGGTGCCGGCATCGGCGGCGAACTTTACAAACCCGGCCAATCCGTCGATGCCACGCGCACGCATGCGCGCGCCTTCCGCCAGGCCTGGCTGGACTACGCGGGATGAAGATCGTCCGCCTCACGACCTACCAGGCCGCCCCGCGCTGGCTGTTCCTCAAGATCGAGACCGACGCGGGCATCAGCGGCTGGGGCGAACCGGTGATCGAAGGCCGGGCCGCGACCGTCGAGGCGGCCGTGCACGAACTTGGCGACTACCTGATCGGCCAGGATCCGGCGCGCATCAACGACCTCTGGCAGGTGCTCAACCGCGGCGGGTTCTATCGCGGCGGCGCGATCCTGATGAGCGCGATCGCCGGCATCGACCAGGCCTTGTGGGACATCAAGGGCAAGGCGCTCGGCGTGCCGGTCTACCAGTTGCTCGGCGGGCTGGTACGCGAGCGCATGAAGACCTATCGCTGGGTCGGCGGGGACCGTCCGGCCGACATCGTCGCGCAGATGCGCGCCTACCAGGCGCAGGGTTTCGACACCTTCAAGTTCAACGGCACGGAAGAACTCAAGCTGATCGACAGCCCACGCGCGATCGATGCCGCCGTGGCCAAGGTCGCCGCGATCCGCGAGGCGATGGGCGATGCGGTGGATTTCGGCATCGACTTCCATGGCCGGGTGAGCACGCCGATGGCGCGCGTGCTGCTGCGCGAACTGGCGCCGTTCAAGCCACTGTTCGTGGAGGAACCGGTGCTGCCGGAGCACTGGGAGTACTACCGGCCGCTGTCCGATGCCACGTCGATCCCGCTTGCCGCCGGCGAACGCATGTACTCGCGCGCCGAATTCAAGCCGGTGCTGTGCGCCGGCGGCCTGTCGATCCTGCAACCCGACCTCTCCCATGCCGGCGGCATCACCGAATGCGTGAAGATCGCGGCGATGGCGGAAGCGCACGACGTCGCCCTGGCCCCGCATTGCCCGCTTGGGCCGGTCGCGCTGGCCGCGTGCCTGCAGGTGGACTTCGTGTCGTGGAACGCGATGCTGCAGGAACAGAGCATCGGCATCCATTACAACGAAGGCGCCGACCTGCTCGACTACGTCCTGAACAAGGACGATTTCCGTTGCGACGCGACCGGCAGCATCGCCGCGTTGCCCAGGCCCGGCCTGGGCGTGGAGATCGACGAGGAGCGCCTCATGGCCGCAAGCAAGGCGCCACCACGCTGGCGCAATCCGCTGTGGCGGCATGCCGATGGCAGCGTGGCGGAATGGTGAGCGCATGACGGGCGCAGCCGCCACGCTGTTGCTGGACAGCCGCTGCGAACTCGGCGAAGGCGTGCTCTGGTGCGAACGCCGGCAGCAGCTGTACTGGGTCGACATCCTCGCCTGCAAGCTGTGGTGCTACGACCCGGCGAATGGCCACACCCACGACTGGACCTTGCCGCAGCCGCTGGCCTGCATCGGCCTGGGCGATGACGGCCGCCTCTTGCTGGGACTGGCGAAGGGGCTGTATGCCGCGAACATCGACGCGCATGCGGAGGCGTCGACCTTGCCGCTGCTGAAGCTGGTCGACGTCGAACCCGGTGACGCGATGACCCGGATCAACGATGGCCGTGCGGATCGCAGCAGCGGTTTCGTGTTCGGCACCAAGAGCGAGCATCCCGACGGGCGCCGCGCCGGCCGCTTCTACCAGTACACCGCGACCCATGGCCTGCGCGAGCTCGCGCTGCCAACTTCCGCGATCCCCAATTCGATCTGCTTCGACGCCGCCGGCACGCGCATGTACTTCTGCGATTCGGTCGACCCGCGCATCCTCAGCTGCCGCTACGACGCGGAGCGCGCCACGGTCGGCGACGTCGAGGTGTTCGTCGAGCTGGATGCCGAAGGCGCGTCGCCCGACGGTTCCATCGTCGATGCAGAAGGCGCGCTGTGGAATGCGCAATGGGGCGCAGGCCGGGTCGTCCGTTACCTGCCCGATGGCCGCATCGATCGCATCGCCCGCGTCGCCGCACCGCAGCCCAGTTGCGTCGCCTTGCGCGGCGACACCCTCTTCATCACCAGCGCACGGGTCGGCCTGCCGGCGCATGTGCTGGCCGCGCAGCCGGCATCGGGCGGGGTCTTCGCGCACCACGTGGGCCGCGTGCTGGCGCGCGGCGAAGACCGGGTACGGCTGCCATGATCGCCGTCGACTGGGGCACCAGCAGCCTGCGCCTGTATCGGCTCGACGCGCACGGCATGGTGCTGGAACGCCGTCGCAGCGATGACGGCGTGCTCGCCAGCGCCGGTCGCTTCGGCGAGGTGCTGTCACGCGGCATCGAGGGTTGGGACGATCCGGTGATCCTGCTTTGCGGCATGGTAGGCGGACGCGGCGGCTGGCAGGAAGTGGCCTACCTGGACTGCCCCGCCGGCATCGCCGAACTCGCCGACGGCATGCAGCGCTTTCACCCGTCGGGTTTCGAAGGCCGCGCACTCTGGATCATGCCGGGCCTGCGCGACATGGTGTCGGACAGCGTGCCGGACGTGATGCGCGGCGAGGAAACCCAGTTGGCCGCGCTGCTGGGCAACCTGGCGGTCGGCAGCCACCTGGTCTGCCTGCCGGGCACGCACAGCAAATGGGTCGGCGTGCGCGACGGCCGCATCCAGCGCATCGCCACCGCGATGACCGGCGAGTTGTATGCCGCGCTGCGCCAGCACAGCATCCTCGGGCGGCTGATGCCACTCGAGGACTCGCGCTTCGACGCCTTCGCCTTCGACGCCGGGCTGCGCCGCAGCGAACAGGACGGTGGCCTGCTGCACCACCTGTTCGGCGTGCGCACCGCCGGCCTGTTCCGGCAGATCGCGGAACCCGCGTTGCCGTCATACCTGTCCGGCTTGCTGATCGGCCACGAGTTGCGCGCCTCCGGCGCGTTCTCGCAGAAGCCGCGGCCGGCGCAGGTGCACCTGGTCGGCAACGATCGCCTGCTCGCCTCGTACGCGCATGCGTTGACCTCGCTCGGCATCGGCGTGCAACGCCATCCCGAAGACCTCGCCGCGCATGGCCTGCATGCGCTGTGGACGACGCGCAACGCGACGCGGTCGATCCCGGAGAGCGTGTGATGAGGACGATTCGTCGCGGCCTCGCGATCGCCCTGCTCGCCTGCAGCCTGGGCGCAATCGCCGGCGAAGCGCGCTTCACCCGCATCGACTACAGCGGTGACGATGGCGGTCCTGCGCCTGCCACCAGCCAGTATCGCAACCCGGTGCTTGCCGGCTTCTACCCGGATCCGTCGGCGATCCGCGTTGGCGACGATTTCTACCTGGTGACCTCGACCTTCGGCTATTTCCCTGGTCTGCCGATCTTCCACAGCAAGGATCTCGTGAGCTGGCGACAGATCGGCAACGCCATCGACCGGCCGGGACAGATGCCGTACGGCGACGCCGAGGAAATCACCCGCGGCCTGTTCGCCGCCACCATCAGCCACCACGACGGCACCTTCTACATCGCCAATACCTGCTTCTATTGCCCCGGCCGCGGCATGGGCAATTTCGTGATCAGCGCGAAGGATCCCGCCGGACCGTGGTCGGATCCGCACTGGATGACGTTCGACGGCATCGACCCCTCGCTGTTCTTCGATGACGACGGCAGCGCCTGGCTGGTCAGCAACGGCATCCCGCAGGTGCCGATGCGTTACGACGGCCATCGCGCGATCTGGCTGCAGCGCTACGACTTGGCGACGATGCAACCGACCGGCGAACGCAAGGTGCTGGTGGACGGCGGCGTGGATCCGGCGAGCAGGCCCGAGCATGTCGAAGGCCCGCACATTTTCCGGCGCGGCGACTGGTATTACCTCACCGCCGCCGAGGGCGGCACCGGCGAGCAGCATGCGCAGATGGTCTGGCGCAGCCGCGATGTCGAAGGACCGTACGTGGCGTGGACCGGCAATCCCGCGCTGACCCAGCGCGACCTCGATCCGAACCGCCCCTCCCCGATCACGTCCACCGGGCATGCGCAGTTCATCGAGCTGAAAGA
>Ga0075156_10001478_pt1 | contig 12822 bp, 10 predicted proteins | sample JI81AbrownDNA_FD_70966 | JGI IMG/M metagenome (GOLD analysis project Ga0075156, IMG submission 70966) | Wastewater effluent complex algal communities from Wisconsin, to seasonally profile nutrient transformation and Carbon sequestration -... | ecosystem: Engineered > WWTP > Effluent > Algae...
CAAAAATTACTCGAACCCATTGGCCTTGCCAGTTTCCTCATGCCCGAAGAAAAACGACCTGCTGTTCTCTTCGCAGGCAACGAAAAAATGGAAGCGGAAGTTAAAACGCTTGTCGGCTCACTTGCCACCTCTCTGCATTTCAGCCCAAATGTTCGCCCCTCGCTTGAAACAGAAGATATTGACCCCGCAGAGCGTGAACTTGCCCGCATGATGGTCAACATCCGCAAGCGCCAAATTAAAGGCGTAGATCTTTTGGATCTGTGGTCCGGCGGGCACATCCTCCCCACTGCCTACGCCACCGGGCGCATGGTACGTTTTCTCGCAAAAGTATACGGCGCCAAAAAAGGCATCCTGAGCATAGACCTTGGCGCATCTGCCGCAGTGATAGCCGCAGGATTCAATGGCAAATCAACCTTGAAAGTTTTGCCTCAATTTGGCCTTGGTGAAAACCTGCCGAGCCTGCTCAACCACACCACACTCGAAGACATTTTACGCTGGTCTTCGCTCGATATTTCCACAGGCGTGCTGCGCGATTACCTTTATCAAAAATCCCTTTACCCCTCCACCATTGCAGCCACACGTGAAGACCTAGCTATGGCACAGGCTGTTGCAAGACAAGCACTCTACCTTGCGATGCAATCTGCCCGCCGCGATTTTCCTCAAAACATCGCTTCCATCAAACCAAACTTGACTCCACTCTTTGAGCCGATCATCGCTGGAGGTGGAGCCTTAAGCGACGCTTCGCGCCCCGGCCATAGCCTGCTCCTGCTCCTTGACGCGATCCAGCCTGTGGGTGTGACCACCATCATCATCGATCAAAACAATTTGCTGCCTCTTCTGGGCGTAGCAGCCTCACAAAATAACATCCTGCCGGTGCAGGTTCTTGAATCAGGCGCCTTCCTCAGTGTAGGGACGGTTATTTCACCTGTGGTTTCCGCAAAATACGGCACACCCATCCTGAAAGCAAAATTGACGTACGAAAATGGAGCCGAGGCACGCGTTGAATTGAAATATGGCACTATTGAAACCCTTCCGCTGGCAAACGGAGAAACAGGTTCTCTCAGCGTTCAAGGGCTGCGCGGAGCAGATGTCGGCTTTGGATCAGGCCGCAGTGGAACCATCCCAGTTAGCGGCGGGGCATTAGGCGTCGTCTTTGACGGGCGTGGACGTCCGCTGGAACTTCCATCGGATGCTGTACGCCGCCGTGAATTAATCAAAAAATGGACTTGGACCCTCGGAGGCGAGTAGAAGATGCAAGCGCCTGTTAATCACATTATCGGACTTACCTCCATCGTACGAGAACGGCTTTTACCCGTTTCAGGAAACGTGCTTGCGCGCATTGGGCAAAAAGTTACCCCAATGGATGTGATCGCTGAAACCCGTTGGGCGCGAGAACATGTTCTTTTGGATGTAGCCCGCCTATTGCGTGTGTCACCCAATGCTGCTGACCGCCTTGTAAAATGTAAAGTGGATGATCGGCTTGCAGCAAGCACAGAGATTGCTGTGGGCAAAGGCCTCTTCCCGCGCTCGGTTCGCACGCCGCGTGATGGGCGGGTGGTTGCCGTGGGCGGGGGGCAGGTGCTGATGGAAGTTGGTGAGGCAAAATTGGAGCTTCGTGCCGGCATCCCTGGCACAGTGATTGAAGTTATCGCCAATCGCGGCGCGGTTATTCAAACGGCTGGCGCATTGGTGCAAGGCGTTTGGGGCAACGGACGGATTGATTCTGGTCTGTTGGTTAACGTCTCTGAAACACCCGATAGTATGCTAACTGTAGGAAAGTTGGATATTAGTTTGCGCGGCTCGATCATTCTGGCTGGCATGGTAAAAGATGCAGAAACCCTGGATGCCGCTGCTGACCTCCCCGTTCGTGGGTTGATCCTGTCCAGCATCTTCCCATCTCTGCTCCAAAAAGCGCGCGAGATGCGTTACCCCATCATGGTGACCGATGGCTTTGGAGCCATGCCCATGAACTCGGCTGCCTATAAATTACTAAGTACAAATATCAAACGTGAAGTAACAGTTAATGCTGAAACATTTGACCGCTACAGCGGTACAAAACCTGAAGTGATCATTCCTCTGCCGGTTTCATCAGACCCACCCGTCCCGCGCGAAGTGGAGACCTTTGCCGTGGGCTTACAGATACGCATGCGCCGCCCGCCCTTCATGGGAATGACAGGTTCAATCGTTTCGATTAAGCCTGGTCTTAGCGTTCTGCCCAGCGGGTTACGCGCCCCCGCAGCAGAAGTGAAGCTGGAAAACAACGAAACAGTTGTTGCGCCTCTTGTAAACCTTGAAGTTGTGGGATAATTGCGAATAAACTTGAATTTGTTGCATAAAAGACCATATTTAATTTTGTAGTGGCAAAAATAATCAGGAGAGTGTTACATGTCTTTCGATGAATCCAACTTTGATGACGGCGAAGAAGAAGCTGCGCTGCCCGAAGAATCAAATAACAATCGTACTTTTCTTATTGCAGTCGGCATTCTGGGTGGGATCATATTAATCTCACTGGCCTGCCTTGTAGGTGTCTATCTATTTGGTTCACAAGGAAGTACGGCAACCCAGCAGACCGAAGCTACACTCGCGGCCGCGACAGTAAGTGCAGCCAACAAAGAGTTCATCGACTCTGCATTGACATCCACTTTCGAGGCATCTATTTTGCCCACCACAACATCTACACCAGAACCAACGAACACCTCTGTCGTCAATGTTCCAACCGCCACATCCACCTCTGACCCCGCCTCTGTGGGCGCGTTAGCCGTGGGAACACCCGCCGCTGCCACAGCCACAGTCGGTGCTGCGCTGACATTGGCCGCAGCCGCCCAACTCACCATTGTTCCCACAACAACAGCTCTCCCGAACACCGGCTTTATCGACGACATGGGCGTTCCGGGGTTGGTCGTGATGGCGCTTGCGTTTATGATCGTGATCCTGCTGGCACGCAGGTTGCGAACTTCGCCAGGCTTAAGCAGCTAACCGTTCTCTGCATAAAATCAAATGGACAGCGAAATCGCTGTCCATTTTTTATTTACACAACTTCACAAAAATTTTTGAAGGCTATACTACGCTTTCCGCAACCAATTTCCCATATTCCAACAATGATTTGACCATCGTTTGCGAGCGTCCTTCTGCATACACACGCAGAACGGGCTCAGTGCCAGAAGGGCGGATCAACAACCAAGAATCATCAGCCATAATATATTTCACGCCATCGCGCTGGCTGATCTCTTCCACTTTTTGCCCGCCAATTTCTGAGGGCGCTTTCTTGGTGAGGAACTCTGTCATTTCCGCTTTGGCAACGGGTCGGCTGAGGCGCAGGTCCACGCGCTCGTATAGCGCAGGACCAACATCTTCAAGAAGTTCATCCACCATTTCAGTGAGAGATTTTTTCGAGGCAGCCACCATCTCCACCAGCAGCAAGCCCATGATCGGACCGTCACCTTCGGGGATGTGTCCCTTAAAGGAAATTCCGCCTGATTCTTCGCCGCCGATCAGCACATCTTCCTTCATCATGTAATCAGCAATGTGATTAAACCCAACGGGGGTTTCATATAATTTCAAACCGTAGCGTTTTGCAAGACGGTCGATCATACGCGTAGTGGAAACCGTTCGCACCACCGCGCCGCTCATGCCGCGCTTCTCAACAAGGTATTTGAGTGAAAGCGCCATGATCTTATGCGGGTCAACAAAAGTACCGCGCTCATCCATTGCACCGATGCGGTCGGCATCGCCATCAGTCACCACGCCAAAGTTACCCACACCAGAACTGACCGCGCTTGCAAGCGGGCCAAGATACTTGGCAATTGGCTCGGGATGCACGCCGCCGAAGCCCGGGTTCATTTCGCCGCGAATTTCAGCAATCTCGCAGCCAGTGCCTTGCAAAAAGGATTTGATCACGCCGCGCCCTGAGCCATACATGGCATCCACAACAAAACGCTGCGGGTTGTCGGCAATAATATCGGTATTGATCAAAGTCCGCAGATGGTCAAAATAAGCCGGCAATGGGTTGAACTTCTGGATCAAACCCGCATCACGTGCCTTTTTGAAATCCATCAGGTTGGGGCCGCGTGCCTGCTCTTCATTGTCGTTGATATACACTTCCACACGGCGGCACTGTTCTGGCAAGGCCGAACCGCCAAACGCACCCTTCAACTTCACGCCGTTGTAACGCGGCGCATTATGCGAAGCTGTAATCATCACACCAGCAATGGCATCATTGTGCTTTACTGCAAATGAGATGGCAGGCGTAGGAGAATCAGATTGAGCCAACAGCACGGTGAAACCATTTGCAGCAAGCACACGCGCCACTTCTCCGGCAAAACGGTCGGAGAGAAAACGTGTGTCGTAGCCAATGACGATCTTGTTCGTGCTCGCTTTGGGAGAGGCATTGCCCGTGGATACATCCCAATGATCGGAAGCCACAGCATCTGCAATGGCTTGCGAGACCATGCGTAAATTATCAAATGTAAAGCTGTCTGAGATGACAGCACGCCAGCCGTCGGTGCCAAAATGAATGGGCATTTATTTTCCTCTTTTTGAAATGAGATTAAAGCGAAATGCGGATGTGTTGTCCGCATTTCAGAGTTACTTGGGTTATGGAGACGGCGTAACGCCAAATGTCGGCGTAGCAGACGCCTCAAAATTTGGAGCAGGTGTTGCATACGCCACAACTGATTCTAAAAGCCAACCTTCCACACGCTTCCCGTTGACCGTGACGAAGACATGCACCCACGTGACCGTATCGATTTCCTGGAAATCCGAATAGGTTTCCACAATCGTGCCATTGAGCAGGGTCATTATATATTTTCCACCGGGGCTTTGCCTTAAGTTTGCGCCGCCGCCCTCATTCGCTGCGATCTTTGCGTATGTGGGTGTGGTTGGCACCGTCATCGTGATGGTCGGCGTTTCGGTAGCGGGCAGCGTCACAGAAATAGTAACAGGCACAGGGCTGGGAGTTTCTCCCGTTTCTGTTGCGGTGATGGTTCCATCGGGCGCGGCAGAACTTGTTGGGGTACGCGGAGCGGAAGTGTTCGCAGGGCGAATCGTATTTGTAGTTGTTGGAATCAGGATTGGGGTTAAAGTGGGAAGCGCAGATGGCTGCGTCACAGGTGTGGACGTGGCAACTACAGTCGCCGCTTCTTTCTTCGGGAAGCCTGATCCCGTTACGAAAAGCAGAATCCCAACGAAAAGCAGAAAGATGATTACGCTGAAAATGATTCCACCAGCCGAAGGGCGAAGTCTTAAGGCATACAAGGTGATAAGCCCGAGAATGCTGGCAAGCGCGAAGTGCGCAAGAAAGACGAACATCCCTTGCGGCCAAACGCCTTCCAGACCGTACCCAAGGCCAATGCCGCTCGCGCTGATGGGAAGGTAAAAAACGTACGCGATGAGAACGCTGGGAAGAAATGGCCTTGCTTCTGAACGCGCAAAGGATGCGACCAATGTAACCGCGCCAATGGCAAGCACAACTAAAGTGGGCAGCCATAACCGCGAATGAATGAAAGCATTGGACAGGGTAATTGGCGGGAAAAGCCGCGCAGCGAAACCTGTCAACAGGCCGCCGCCGAAAACCAACGCCACGCTGATAAGCAGCGCCATGACGGTTTCAAACAGAAAACGTGGAGAGCCGGTGAGAATGGCAAGCAGGAAGCCAACCCACGGAGTCATCAACGGTGCAACGAGAATGCCAAGCAGCAATACGGTTTGAGAATCAAGCAAAAAGCCGAGGCCAAGGATGGCGCCGCAGACAAGCGAGAAGATGAATAATTCAAAAGATGGGTATGCGCGGCGTGAAAGATCAGAGATGAGCGTAGCCTGCCCCTCGGCATCCTGCGGAATGGAGGAACGCCGCGTGGCTCGTCTGCGGCGGTTATGAATTTCTTCGCGCGAACGGGACGGTGGTTCCGTTGGGATGATCGGGTCTTCAGAAAGGGACATACTTTCAATTATACAGGATAGAAAGGACGGATGTTGGAATTAAAATGAATTGAAAACCCTTTTACTACAAAGCAAGAAGCTCTTCCATAAAATGTGATAGAGTCGGCTCGAGGAAAATATCATGATCAATGAACCGCGCACCTACCGTCACCCGATCTTTCAAGTTGTCATTTTGTTGGTGGTTTTTGGAATTCTTGCCGTTGGACTGTTCTCTTCATTGGACACATCGGACTATGCCCCCATTCTTCCGATGGCTGCATTCTTTGTAATCATCTTTCTCTTCTCACTATATTCATTAACATTAAAAACAACGATCTCCGATACCGAAATTTCCACGCAGAGTCTCTTGGGCACGCGCACATTGAACTGGTCCGAGATCAACCACATTTCTGGCAGAGGCAATGCCATCAAATTGCACAACATGGATGACGGTGTAACCGTTGCGCCAAGTTCGCAACTGACAGGCTATGAGGAAGTTGTTGAATTCATCGGCGCCAAACGCCCAGACCTGTTCGCTCCGCAGGATTACAGTGAAATGTCCAGAAGTTGGTACGGATATATTTTGCTGGGTATTATCGCTTTATTCGTTGTAGGAACAGGGCTTTTCCTTTTGACCCAGGCAGGCACAACAGGAATTGTGATCTTCCTTTTCTTTCTCATCCTCGCTCTTTTCATTGCCTATGTAACCTTCTCCATGCCAAAGTCCCTAGCCCTTGAAGGTGATACGTTGTTCATTAAGTATTTTTTCAGCGAAAAATCCATTCGGGCGCAGGAGATCGCAGCCATAAATCTTAATTACAGGCAAACACGAAACGGAAAGAATTATTTTATTGGGATCGACCTGACCAACAAACGCTATACCCGCATTTCAGGAATTGGCCCGAACCTGCCTATAGTATTTTTGGTTCTCAAAAATTGGCAAAAGAAATATACAACAATTCGTCAGACAATTTCGTAAAATTAATACATCTCTTTAATTTTATGTTAACCGTCATCCTGCTATAATATCTCTGCACGTAACGCCAATTTAATGTCAGGCTGCGGGCAGGTCTGGCACGCGAAACGTGACATCTCTTTTACAGGCGGTACTCCAACATGCTCAATTACTTCCTCCCCTAAAAAAACTCTCAGGCAACGTGTTCCGCACATTTTACGCGGCGCAAACTTTCTTTCGTCTTTCCTTTTTGCTTACCCATTCGTGTCACTTGATACCTGACACTTGTTCACCTGAAACTTAACATATGACCCAACATCGAATTACAGACGACCTTGAAGCGCTATTAAGCGTTCTCCCATCCAACATCCGCCATGCGGTGGATAAAGCCAACAACAGTGACAAATTGATCGAGATCGTCATTGACCTTGGCCGCATGCCCGCCGCGCGATTCGTGGAAGGCGAAATTACCCTCTCTGAAAAAGAGATCACCCGTTCCGAGATCGACCACATCACCGAGCGCATCGGCGACTTTGACACCGACAACCGCGCGGGCATGGAGCGCACGCTCCACCGCATCTCCGCCATTCGCAACAGGCGCGGAGCCATTGTGGGGTTAACCTGCCGCGTGGGACGCGCTGTCTACGGCACCGTGGACATCATTCAAGACATCATCGAATCAGGAAAGTCCGTACTCATTCTTGGGCGACCTGGCGTTGGCAAGACCACCCTCCTGCGCGAAGCTGCGCGCATCCTCGCTGAAAACAAACGCGTTGTCATCGTGGACACCTCCAACGAAATTGGCGGTGATGGTGATGTGCCGCATCCCGCCGTTGGCAGAGCACGCCGAATGCAAGTCCGCGAGCCAACCCAGCAGCATGAGGTGATGATCGAAGCCGTCGAGAATCACAACCCCGAAGTCATCGTCATCGACGAGATCGGGCGCGAACTCGAAGCCCTCGCCGCGCGCACCATCGCAGAACGCGGTGTACAACTCATCGGCACCGCGCACGGCCAAACCCTCGAAAACCTTTTGCTCAACCCAACGCTGAGCGACCTCGTCGGCGGCATTGAGGCGGTCACTCTGTCAGACGAAGAAGCCCGTCGGCGCGGCACCCAGAAAACAGTTTTAGAAAGACGCGCTCCTCCCACCTTCGATGTGCTGATCGAGATTCAGAATCGCGAACGTTTTGCAGTCCATCTCGATATCATGTCCGCAGTGGATGCACTTTTGCGTGACGCGCTCACGCCGCCTGAGATCCGAACGTATGATGAATCTGGACAGGTTCAGATCGAAAAGCCTGCGCCGCCCAAACCCACTACCAAAGTGGATATAAAAACGCCTCGCTCTCGGCGGACGACTGCTACGGCTTCCGAAGAACATTCGCCACGCTCTGAGTCTTTGCCTCCGCCCGTGATCGTATCTCCAACCCTCGGCACGAAATTGCAAACTGTGCGCGTGTTCGCGTATGGCGTGGCGCGTAACAGATTGCAGCAAGCCGCAAAGAGACTCGGCGTGCCCGCCGTGGTGGTGACCGATGTGGAAGAAGCTAATGTGCTGGTAACTCTACGGACGTATTACCGCAACCGCGAGCAAACCGTCATTGAAGCCGAACAGCGCGGTATGCCCATCTATGTGCTGCGCGCCAACACCGTGGCGCAAGTGGAGCAATTCCTCGGTGATTTATACAACCTCTCCGATCAGATTCACCCACGCGATGTGATGGACGATGTCCGCAGCGAAACCCAGCAAGCCATCACCGCCGTCTTGAACGGCGAGCGCTGGGTAGACTTGCCGCCTGGCACATCCCTCGTGCGCAGACTCCAACACGAGATGGCGCGCAATGCCGAGTTGGTCAGTCACTCGTATGGGAAAGAGCCGCGGCGTCACGTTCGCATCTTCCGCGAGTAAGAGTAAAAAAACGTAAACAGGTAAACAAGTAGACACGTACATACGTTTCTTGTTTACCTGTTTTCTTGTCTACTTGTTTCCTTTTTCACCTGTTTACATGTTTACTTGTATCCCTGTATACTTGCCCCATGTTCATCACACTCGAAGGCCCTGAAGGCTCCGGCAAGACATCCCACATCCCGCATCTCGTGGAATACCTGCGCGAGAAGGGACATACCGTATTCCCCACCCGCGAACCGGGCGGCACCTCCATCAGCGAGCAGATCCGCGATATTTTGCATGACTTGAAGAACGTGGAGATGCATCCGCGCACGGAGACGCTGCTTTATCAGGCAGCCCGCGCCCAGATCGTGGAGCAGGTCATCCAGCCGCGTCTTTCCAACGGGGAAGTTGTTATCTCTGACCGATACTTTGACTCCACGATTGCCTATCAAGGCTACGGACATCAGCAGGATTTGGAACAAGTCCGCGCTTTGGTGAAATATGCAACAGGCGGCTTAACTCCCGACCTGACAATTTTGCTTGATCTGGATGTGGAAGTTGGACTCAAACGCAAAAAGCAAAACGAATCCGAATGGAACCGCATGGACGACCATGAAGTGAGATTCTACGAAAGAGTCCGCGCCGGGTATTTGGAGATGGTGAAAGCTGAACCAAATCGCTGGGTGGTGGTGAATTCGGATCAGAAGTGGGAGTCCGTGCAGGAAGAGTTGAAGAGAGTGATCGTTTCAAGATTGGGGTAATAATGAATTACACAAACAAGACTAGCATTAAAGTTTTTCTATGCTACGCATCCGACGATAAATCGTTCGCCCGTGGAATTTTCAAAGACCTGACCAACCAAAGTTTTGATGTTTGGTTTGATGAAGAGAGCTTATTACCCGGACAGGATTGGGACAGAGCAATCCGAGAAGCCGTTAGGTTAGCTGACGTTGTATTAATATGTCTATCAAAGAAATCTATAAATAAAGAGGGTTATATACAAAAAGAAATAAGAATTGCACTAGATGTCGCGGAAGAAAAACCTGATGGAACAATTTTCATCATACCAATCCGCATAGAAGATTGCCTTGTTCCGACAAGAATAAACCGCTGGCAATGGATTGATTTTTACCCTTCATCTTCTAGGGAAAATAATTATCAAAAATTAATCAAGTCCCTGAAGCTGCGAGCGGAGCAAAAGGAAGGAAATCTATTACCTGTAAGAGCCATAGAGAAACCTTTCATTCCTCTCCCATTCTTTTTTACATCCAGCAAGGCCTGGATATCTCCAAACTATAAAAACGTTTTAAACAAATCCAACAACTTACTGATAGACGAAGACAAAATCTCTAATTTAGTATATATTCTTGAAGAAGCTATGTCATCTTTAAATATTCCGGCAAGAGTCGTTAGAATATCTAAAGGGCCAAGGTTTCTTAGATTTGGCGTAGAACCACTGTTTCGTAGAAACAAGAACTTTGAAAATATCAAAGTAAGCATAAATGACATTGTCGCAAGGTCTAGTGATATAGCACTGGCTTTAGGTGCCAAGAACATTAACATCAGCTATGCACATGACAATTACAGCTATATTGGAATTGATATACCTCACGAGAACCCGTTTGATGTTAATTTACTTGATATTGTTGAATCAAAAGAATATCAAGTAAAACAAAAACCTCTCTCCATTGTTTTAGGTAGAGATATTGAAGGTACCCCTGTACTATTAAATCTAGCAAACTCACCAAACCTTCTTATAGGTGGGGCGATGGGGTCAGGAAAATCAGCCTGTTTAACAGGTTGTATCTGCTCTTTGTTGATAAACAATAGCCCTAACGAAATTCAGATACTTTTCATTGATACAAGAAAAATAGAGTTTAGTGTGTTTTCTGGTATTCCACATCTTTTATCTTCAGCGATCAACGAAGCAGAAGAAATAATATCTTCGCTTAAGTGGCTTTTTGATCAAGCCAATGAGCGTAAAAAACTCTTTTCAAAACATAAATCAAGAAACGTTAACGAATATAACTCTCAAGTTGATTTTGAAGAAAAATTACCGCATATTGTCGTGTTTATAGGAGAGCTATCGGACTTAATAACATACCCAACTAATGAAGCACAAACTCTTCTTACAGCAATAGCTGGCGCCGCAAGAATCACAGGCATACACATAATCGCAGCAATTCAGCTATTGCCCCAGGAAACGATAGCTGAACCCATCAAGCAAAGCTTCACTAGTCGAATTGCACTAAGAACATCCTCCAGTTTTGACAGCACCAACATCATTGGACAACCAGGTGCCGAGAAGTTGTTTGGAAACGGCGACATGATTCTTCTAAGCATTGGCCATAATACACAAGTTCATATGCAAGGTATTTTAATTTCGGAAGACGAAGTATCTCGTGTGGTAAATTTCTGGAAAAGTCAAACTGTTTAAATTAATAAACAGCCGTAGTTTGATACAATCCCCTCATGCCACCCATTAATCTCCATCTTTTTTCCACCCCCGGTCGAAATGACATCAGTGACATTGTTGAGGCCAGCCGTCCGTATCTCGAAGATAAGGATGAGCCTGTCGTCGCATATTTGCCGCTGGCATCACTGTATGCAGAACGCTGGTTCGGGCAGAACGAGGAAGCCTTCAAAGGGTTGGCACGCCTGCAAATGGTCAACACCGAGTTGATGCGCCAAAGAGAGATCGAAGATATCCTGCGGGATGCGTCTCTGGTGTATATCCCCGGCGGGAATACATTTTTACTCAATCATCGTTTGAATATCAGCGGAATATCACTATATTTGAAAAAGAAAGTTCAGGCCGGTTTGCCGCTGGTCGGATTCAGCGCGGGAGCAATCGCCTGCGGGCCTAATATTCTTACATCAAAAGACATGAACACGGTGGGGACATCTTTTTTTGAAGGCTTGAATGTCACACCGTTCAACTTCTCACCGCATTATCCATTGGACAATTACGGGCAAGCCATAAAAGATGAATGGCTGGCTGATTATCATTTCTTTCACGACAACCCTGTTATCATGTTGTCTGATGGCGCCTACATCAAAGTGGATGGAAAGAAGACAACCCTCGTCCGTGGGGAGGCGTGGATATGGCGCAAAGATCAGGAAAAAGAAAAACTCGAAGAAGGTACATTGATCACGCTGTAAAAGGAATCAAGAAAAAATGACCGCCGACTCTGAAAAAGATATTAAATATTTGAAAGCCATTGGCCGCATCTGCGCGATGGCATTGAAAAAAATGATGACTGAAGCCAAGCCCGGCATGACCACCGCCGAACTGGATAACATCGGTAACGAGTTTCTCAAAAAAGAAGGTGCAACTTCCGCGCCGCAAGCCATGTATCAATTCCCCGGCGCAACCTGCATCAGCATTTCGCCCATCATCGCACACGGCATTCCCAACGACCATGTTTTGCAGGAAGGCGAGTTGATCAATATCGATGTCTCCGCTGAGATGGACGGTTACTTTTCAGACACCGGCGCTTCAATGGTGGTCGCAAAGCACATCCCTGAATATGAAAAAATGCTTGCCGCCACCCGCTCTGCATTGAACAAGGCCGTCCATGCCGCCGTGGCAGGGCAGCCGATCAACGTCATCGGTAAGACCATTCAAGAGGAAGCCAAGGCAAACGGCTACGATGTCATTTACGATCTGACCGGCCACGGTATTGGTCATAAACTCCATGAACAGCCCGCTTCTGTATTTAATTTTTACAAGCCTGATGATCGCCGCATTCTTAACGAAGGGCTGGTTCTAGCCATTGAGCCTTTCCTCACCACGGGCAAGGGACACGTTGTTGAAAAGAAAGATGGCTGGTCTTTGCAGACGATTGATAAAACGATTGCCGCACAATTTGAGCACACGATCATCGTCACAAAAAATGAGCCGATCATTTTGACTGTTGCGTAACAGCAATTCATCGTTGAAAATAAAAACATCCCGCAGAATAAATTCTGCGGGATGTTCGTTTAATCCTCTTTCAACCATCTCTTCACCGCTTCACGCGGATGTTCGTATTTCTCCATTAAGTTTAATAACTCC
>Ga0075156_10001480_pt1 | contig 12814 bp, 24 predicted proteins | sample JI81AbrownDNA_FD_70966 | JGI IMG/M metagenome (GOLD analysis project Ga0075156, IMG submission 70966) | Wastewater effluent complex algal communities from Wisconsin, to seasonally profile nutrient transformation and Carbon sequestration -... | ecosystem: Engineered > WWTP > Effluent > Algae...
GGCGGGGCGGATTTCGTGCGTTGGTGGCCTGTTCAACCCTTAGCCCAAACGGGTGTATGCGCTACGCAATTTTCGATGGATACTAAGGGGCATGGCAGGACGCCCACCCCTACGGCTAGGGCAGCACGGCAAAATCAAACGCATCGAACTCGACAACGGACTATGGATAGCCCGATGCCGATACCGCGACAGCGACGGCGTCACCCGCATCGTAGAACGACAATCACCAACCCCCGGCAAAGACCAATGGGGCAAACAAGCCGAAGACGCACTCATCGAATCCCTGGCAGGCAGGCAGCCACCCAGCGTCACAGGTGAAGTCACAGCATCCACCAGGATCACCGACCTCGTCACCGCCCATATCGACCGCCTCGAAGGCGACAGCAAAGCCCCCACGACCATCGAGACGTACCGGGCCAACGCCCAGAAGATCAGCAAACTCATCGGCGCTCTACGGGTCAGTGAAGCCACACCACCCCGCATCGACGCCGCGCTCCGGTCGATGCGGACCGCGCACGGCGCTGGGCAGGCCAAACACGCCAAAGGATTGTTGCGCGGCGGTTTGCAGCTGGCGGTAATGGCCGGCGTTCTGCCGGTGAATCCGGCGCGGGATGTTTCACCGATCCCGTCGAGGGCCGCCAAAGGTGCGCCGTCGTTGGCGCCGGATCAGTTCGCGGGATTGGCGCAGCGACTCCAGGCTGATGCCTGCTGTCAGCGGTTCGATTTGGCTGATCCGGTCATCATGCTCATGGCGACGGGGTTGCGGCGCTCCGAGCTGCTCGGCCTGCGGTGGAGCGACTATGACAGCAAGGCCGGAACCATTGCGGTCACCGGCAAGGTGGTACGGGTTAAAGGTAGGGGATTGGAGCGGTACTCGGCCACGAAGACGAAAGCGGGATGCCGGACGTTGCCGTTGCCGCAGTTCGCTATCGATATGCTCGCTGAGCGCCGCCACAAGCCCTACGTCGGGCAGCAGCTGATGATCTTCCCGTCGTCGGCGGCGACGTGGCGCGACCCCAACAATTTCGGGCGGGACTGGCGGTTGGCCCGTGATGCCCTGCAATTGCCGGATGTGACGAGCCACAGCTTCCGTAAGACCGTCGCAACCGTGATTGATGATGCGGGATTGTCGGCGCGGATCGGTGCGGATCAGCTCGGGCACGCGAAGGTGTCGATGACTCAGGACGTGTATATGGCGCGTGGCCGGACTCATTCTGAGGTGGCTGAATTGCTCGACGTTCAATCGAAGGGAAGCGACTAAATGCCTTCCAATCAGGTCATTCATAAACGTTGGATATTAGATGGATCGGCCCCATTCCCGAAGAGTGGAAATGGGGCCTGACCTGTGCGCCGTCAGGGTTTCGAACCCCGGACCCGCTGATTTACCGTCACCCGATATTTACGATTAGTTAGGCATACCTGAAAAGTGTTGCTATCAGGCATTATTGACCGACTCAGATAGTTTACGATCTGTCAAAATAGGTCTGACTCTCTCTCATTACCGATGAATAAACGATGGATTAGAGGCCCATTTCGAACCTTCTAACAGGTATCGACACGCCGCACGACACACGTCGGAAAACCGCTAGAAGGGTTAGGTCGTCCGGCGATGCCCCGGCCCGCTATGCCCCCCTTCGGTATCCGACTCCAGGCAACCCCATGCTTCCGTTCCTGGCTGATATTTCCGGCGTCGAGATGAAGTCCGTAAATGACGCGCTGTTTGCAAGCAATATCATTCCGATGCGTGCATATGTTAGCGTGAAGGCATGGTTAGCAAGGATCAGGCGGCAAGCATCGGCATCGAGATGCGCGGCCATTCAGGCGGCGTCGCCCGTGCCAAAGCACTCACCCCCACAGAACGATCAGCCATCGCCCGCGCGGCAGCAAAGAAGCGATGGAGTGGTGAAGTCCTACCCGCGATCTGCGGCTCCGACGACAAGCCACTGAGCATCGGCGGTGTCGACATCGAGTGCTACGTCTTAGAGGACGGAACACGAGTCATCACTCAGGCGTCCTTCATGAAGGCCATCGGCCGGACGCGAGGCAGTGGCGCCGCAGACGAGAATCTGCCGCCTTTCCTGCGGACACAGAGCATCCGCCCATACATCACAGACGAGATCATCACTGCCGCGAAACCGATTCCCTTTACCCTCCCGCGGGGCGGCCGCGCATACGGTTACCGCGCCGAACTTCTCCCCGTGACGTGCGAGCTCTACCTTCAAGCCCGGCAAGCTGGCACACTCCCACGCAACCAGGAGCACGTAGCCAAGCAAGCCGAAATTCTTGTTCGCGGACTGGCTCAAGTCGGCATTATCGCACTGGTCGACGAGGCCACTGGCTACCAAGACGTTCGCGCTCGTAACGCGCTGGCCCGAATCCTGGAGACCTTCGTCGACAAGGAGCTACAAGCGTGGGTACAGACATTCCCTGATGACTACTACCGGGAGATGTTCCGGCTTCGCGGATTGAACTTCCCGGCAGACTCGGTGAAGCGACCGCAGTATTTCGGAAACCTGACCAATGACATTGTCTACAAGCGGATCGCCCCCGGTGTTCTTGAAGAACTTAAACGGGTGCAACGAAAAACAGCCACCGGCAAGCCCAAAGATCGTCTTTTTCAACGTTTGACCACTAATGCCGGCTATCCGAAACTGCGTGAGCATCTAGGTTCGGTGGTGACCCTGATGAAGATGAGTGATGACTGGGAGTCATTCAAACGCAACCTTGACCGCATCCATCCGCGGTTCAACGAGACGATCGCGATCGACTTCGGCCACGACGAATCAGAACCCGGTCTGTAGCCCCATGGGTGCTCTCATCGTCCTCATCGCCGCCTGCGTGGTGTCTGAATTTCTGCGAACAGAATCTCACCGATTGTTCCCTGCTCGGTGTGAAACTTCGTGCCGCGAGGGGTGCTCGGCGGCGCCGACGTGGTAGCCGCGGACGAGCTCGATGTTGATGTTGACGCTGATTTCTTGTTGTCATCCTTGCTGCACATTGCAGCGCCGAGGAATAGCAGCACGGCGATCAGGATGAACACCTTGAGTCCGGTTTGCGGCTTCTTTGGCCCTCCCTGCATGCCAGATACCGGATGCGCAGTCAGTGGTGGAGGCGCGGTCGGTCCCCACTGCTGGCCATCCCAATACCGCTGCCCGCCACCAGACGGGTCGGGATACCAACCAGGTTGGCTCACTGAATCACACCCTTGTAACTCGATTGCATGTCTGACCTGTGGTTTACCGTTCGCCCTCGACTAATCGAGAGCAACGAAACGGGCGGCTGATTGATAGCCGCCACACATGAGGAGGGGTACGGCGACCGTGGAAACGCAACTACGTCGACAACTGCTGGAGCGGCTTGCGATGCACCCGCCGAGCGGTTGGTCACTGCCACTTCTTTCGGCGGTCGTTTCCGTCATCGACGTGGAGATCAGTCAACGCGTCGTCAACGGCGGCACTCCAAGTCACGTCAACTTCGGCGTTGGACGGCCCCAACTCACCCTCGTCCGCTGACGCCTGCTGAGCCTGCGACTGGGCCTGACCCATCACCCGCACCATCCCCACGATTGCATTGCGCTGCTCGGCGGTCAGTCTGCGCGCAACAGCGGGAAGCATTCGCGCGAGGATTGACTGAGCACCACCCAGCTCGACGTTGAGGCCAACCGATTTCGCCATTGCCAGCACCACCATTGATTCGTCAACTTCGAGGGCGGCTGCCATCGCTCGTATCGTGGCCGGCTCACTGAACTCCTTGACGCGGACCCCGGTGCCGAGTTGTTGCCATCGCTGCCTGGTGATGACGTTTCCTGCCCGGTGTTCGAGGTCGGTGTAGGAGAAGCCGCGTAGCGCGCGTTTCTCTGAAATCAGGTCCGCGAGGGTGGGCACTATGGGCACGTTTCCAGAGTCGTCCTGGTCTTCGACTTCTGACAAGGCGGTGCTCCTCTAAGTTGCCTACCGGCTCAGCAACGCCGCGTGTCCACTAGGTGCCTACCAATTTACAGCCCACCGAAGGTATTAAACGCGCTGGCTGCGGAATTACGCGGCTGCAATTCTATTGACTACTGCCTACCGGTAGGCGCATGATTGTCCAACGGTACTTGACAGATAGGTGCCTACCACCTCAAGATGGGAGCGCACGGGGAGATGAGCACTCGCTACCGGAGACGACCTAAAGGAACCTGGATGAAATTGCGCAGCACCGCCCTGCTTAGAGCAGTGGTCGGCCCTGAGCCCGAGAAGAAGATGTCAGCCCGTCAACTAGCCCGTTCCACCGGATGCTCGGCGGGATTCATCGACCATCTCCTCGCTGGCCGCAGGTCAAGCTGCAAGACATCAACCGCTGATCGCATCGCGCAGGCGCTTGGCGTCCCAACCGAGTTCCTCTTCGATGAGCGCCTGTCAAGCAGTAGGCAGCATAACAACAAGGGGAACGCAGCATGACCACTGATCTAGTTCCATTCGCCTACGGCGACACCGCCGTGCGGGTGGTCGTCATCGACGGCGAACCGTGGTTCGTCCTCGCCGATCTCTGCAAAGTGCTTGGCCTAACCCAGCCGCACCGCGTCGCGGACCGAATCGCCGATGACATGAAGGGTCGTCATCCGATTACGACCCTTGGCGGCACTCAGGAAATGACCGTCGTCTCCGAGGCGGGCATGTATGAGGTTGTCATCCGCTCGGATAAGCCCGAGGCCGTCACGTTCCGTCGGTGGATTACCGGCACCGTTCTTCCTGAGATCCGCAAGACCGGCGGCTACTCAACGCGGCCGGCGTTGTCTGAGGACGAGATCGTTCACCAGGCGCTCGCGATCACCGCGCGCCGTGTCGAGGAACTCACCGAGCGGGTCGCCGAACTGGAGCCCAAAGCTGAGGTGGCCGACCGGCTCCTCGACGCCGAGGGCGACCTTTCGGTGCGGGACGCCGCCCAGTCGCTCACCCGCGCCGGGATCAAGGTTGGGCAGATCCGGTTGTTCTCCGCGCTGGAGAAGCAGTACGGGTGGATCGGGCGATCCCCGGCTGATGGCCGGTATCGGGTGAAGCAGTCGGCGATCGAATCCGGCTGGATGAGTGTGATCCCGCAGTCCCACTACCACCCGAAGACCGGCGTGCTGGTGCTGGATCCGCCGCAACCACGGGTCACACCGAAGGGATTGCAGCGGCTCCTCACTGATCACGGTGGTGCGTCATGAGCGGGACTGCTATCACTTTCCCTTCCGTTGGTCGGGGCGCGGAGGCGTTGTTCGCCGCACTGGCTGGGGCGGATGCCCGGATCGTGGAGCGGGATGCCCTGGTGTTCGAGGCCAGTTTGGCTCCGCAGGTCACTATGTCGGCGCATTGCCTGTGCGGATCGGTGTTCGCGATCCGTGGTGCGCGTTCGATCGCTGTCACGGACGCAGAGCTGGAGGGAGCGGCAGCAGCAGCCGGCATTGGCACCGAGGTTGCCGCCCAGGTCATTGATGCGATCAACGCATCCCGCGCCCAGGCTGACTACGAGGCTTTGGCGGATTGGGAAGACGCGCACGCCTATTGCGGGGGCATGTCGTGACTGCGCCGTCTCCGTGGTTGACGCGTGAGGAGCTGGCTGTCCGGTGGCGGATGGCTGTGCAAACTCTGGCGGATTGGGCTGTGAAGAAGCAGGGGCCGGGGTATCGCCGGTTCGGTGGTTTGGTGCGTTACAGCCTTGAGGATGTGATCGCTTGGGAGAACGCGCAACCCGTCGAGGGCGGTGTCGCGTCGTGACCCGAGTGTTTCGTCCGCGCCCACCAGTTCAGCATTTCGGACCGAGGTCGCGCCCGGCGTGGGTGTCAAAACTGAAGGGGGCTAGGTGATTACGGCTGCGGTTCTGGCTGTTGTTGTGGCGCTTGCTGGTTCGCGTGTGTTGTCGAAACCGTCGTCGTTGCCGATGGGTGTGCGACGTGGACAGGAGGATGTGTGATCGGGGCGTTCGTGGATCGTGTCGTCAACAATGCGTTGTGTGCCGTCGCGTCGGGTGTGGTGTGGCTGGTGGAAAAGCTCGACATGGAGACGGATTCGCGTGAATCCCTCACGGGCAGTGGTGTTTACCCGTCCGGTCAACCCACCGATGTTGATTCTTCCCCTGTCGTCGCGGAGAGGACTTCGGACCATTCCGAGGTAGCGGCGGCAGGGGGACACGACACCACTCTTGGGGACCATTGCGTGTGCTCCCACTCAGAGCTGATGCACGACCACGTGCTCTCCGAGACGCGGTTCTGCATTGGGTGTGAGTTTGCGTGCATCCAGTACCGGGACTGCGACTGCGACGAACAACTAATGGGCGAAGTGCCGGGTGTTGACCCCAACCTGTTGCGGTCGGAAAGCCCGATCTATCAGCGGTTGATCGACGAAAACCACAAGTTAAACAAAGGCGGCCCCGGTAGTCGCTGCAACGACATTCCGGGGCCTGGTGTTCAAACCAATCCAATGGAAGGGAATGCGAGTGAACGGAAGTAAGTCTACTCCGGGCGGGCTGGGGGTGATCGTGCCAGGCGACGACGACCGTCCGGCCACCCTGTCGAAGGAGCTGGGGCGCCGGGTGCGTCCGCGTACGTTCCGCCGGTTCGTCGTGCTGTTCATGGCCGGCTGGCTGGCCGCGGCCGCGCTCACCACGGCTGGCGTCGTCCGTGCTGATACGGATCGGGAGTTGCTGCAATACGCCGTCCAACACGAGGCGCTGATCTGTGGGCAGTTGGCAGCGGACCCGACCGTGGGCGGTTTGGACGGCATCTTGGCGCGGGTCCAGTACATCGGCGATTTCACGGCGTTCGACTCGGGTCGGATTGTTGCGATGGCGGTGCAGGACGCCTGCCCACACTTCCTGCCCGTCCTACGGCAGTACGCCGCAATGTATGCGGGAGTGGCGGCGTGACGCGCGCAATGTGGCGATCCGCTGCTCTCACAACAAGTTTGGTGTGGCTGCTGTTCGGCACGGTGTTCTGGGTGTTCGCCGACCTCAAACCTGCCGGGATCTGTTTGGCGATCTCCGCAACCGCGTTCACCGCGTGGGGTTGGTTCGTGTCCTCCGACAAGTGGGACGAAGTCCACTACCAGGCCAAGACCTGCTCAACCCACCGCGACGACGAGGAAATCGCAGCATGAACATACTTCTGGACGCGCTCCTAGAACGCTGCCCTTGCGGAAACCGTGACGGCGTGACGGTGAACGGTTCGCTACTGGTCTGTGACGGCATGGGCTACCAGACAGTCCTGACCTATCGCTGCGCCAGGTGTCGCGCCGGGTTCCGCCCTGGCGGGAAGCATCGGTTCGGCTGCCCGTGCCGCGCCTCGATTGCTGAAGCGGTGTGGGAGATCGGATGCCCAGCAAGACATCCGCAAGCGGATCGGTTGCGGTGCTTCCGTGAGTTCGCCCACCGCGCCAACCATCAGGTACAGGACTGGAACAGCGAAATCGACAAAGACGCAAAGCATTACGGACTCACGAGAGGGTGGGCGGCATGAACGACGAAGCAATCGAAACCGTTACCTACTTCGAGGCATTCCTTGGCGACACCGTCATTGTCGCCAAGGACGGGGCGACGCTGTCCACCACCTGTGAGCAGGTCACCGAGATCAGCATCCCCGTCGACTTCGGGGTGTTCGGCGACCTGATCGACATCCGGATTCCGTTGGCGGAGCTGCGGGCACACATCGAAGCCGTCGACAACAAGTGGGGTGCGGCGTGAATCCCGGCCACCTTCCCGTCGATGGGACGGAATTGACTGCCGCCGATGTGGAGTCTCTGATCTGGTACACGATCCGCCGCCCACTCTCGTTGCTGGTGTTCTCGGCGGTGCCCGCATGACCGACTGGAAAGGCGAGAAGGACCTCGACAAGCTCGCCGAGATCGCCTTCGACCTGACCGACCGAATCCGCGAAGAAGACGTTCACGAGTTGCGAACCGAGCTGGTGGGACTCTGCCACCAGCACCCGGTAAAGGCCGCTCAGGTCATCATGGCTTTGTCGGCGTGGATCGACCCAACGGAATCCACCGAAACTCTATGGGCGCGAGTGGAATCCATCAGCGCATCCCGGGTCGCAGTGTTGGACGGCCGGATTCAACGACTGTTGGAACGACGGGCGAAAGCGGCGTGAACGACACCCGTTTGTTGCAGTGGGCGGCGATATTGGACGAAATCCGAACCGAAGCCCACGACATGGCCGGAATGCTCCCCTCTAATGACCCCCATCGGATTGTTTTGACGGCGTTGCGCCGCAACGTGAATGAAGCACTTGACGACATCAAACGTTTGGAGAAACTGTGACTGAGATCGCGCGGTGGAGTAAGCCAGCGGAGGCTGCCGCAGAAGCTGCGGTATGGGGTGCGCTGGAGGCGGAAGCGAAGAAACGCAAAGACGCCGCCCGCGAATACCTACTGGGTCAGATGGGGCCGGACTTGTTGGCTGTGAAAGCTGTGGTGAACGGCACGACGGTCGGGCGGGCGACGTTCGTTGAGGGCAAGTCGGAGTTCAAGGTGACCGACCACGCTGCGTTCATCAGGTTCGTCACGGAGCACTATCCGACTGAGGTGATGACCGAGGTGGTCACTTCGGTGAGTTCAGCGTTCCAGGCGAAGCTCCTCGCTGAGGTGAAAGCAGTTGCCGGCACGATTGTTGACGGCAACGGTGTTGAGGTTCTCGGGGTTGCGGCGCGGACCAGCAAGCCGTACGTGCTGGTGAAGAAGGCCGACGATGTCCTGGCCACGGTTGGAGACCTGCTGGCTGGCGGTTCGCTGACACTTGATGCCCCGAAGGCTTTGCCGTCGTCGGTGATCGACGCGGAGGTCATCGAATGACCGCACTCAAGACCAGACCGCCAACGGGTGCGGTTCCGTGGCCGCTGATCCTCGTCGAAGGCGGAGAAAAGTCGGGAAAGTCCTGGGCTGCTGCCGTTCTCTCGTCGTCGGACAAGGTCGGTCGAACACTGTGGATCGACTGGGGCGAAGGTGCCGCCGACGAGTACGGTGCCATCCCGGGCGCCCGGTATGAGGTGATCGAGCACGACGGCACCTGGGCGTCGATCATCGGCCAGGTCGAAGCAGCCCGCGATGTGGCCCAGCAAGCCGTGGACAAGGGCGAGAAGCCGGTTGTCCTCGTGCTGGATTCGCTTACCGCCGAGTGGGATCAGCTCAAGGATTGGGTGGATGAGAAAGCCCGCCGCCGCGACGTGAACCGCAAGAAACTCGAACGAGACCCCGACGCGGAAATCCAAGTCACAGCGGATTTGTGGAACCTCGCCACCAGCCGGCACAAAGACTTGATGCGGATCTTGATGCGGTTCCCGGGGATTGTGGTGATGACCGCCCGGGGTGCGGATCAGGTGGCAATAGAGAACGGAAAACCAACAAGTAGTCGGGTGTGGAAGGTCGTCGGGCAGAAAGACTTGGCGTTTGATGCTTCAGTGTGGGTTCGGCTGTCCCGCACCGAGTCACCACTCATCGTTGGGGCCAGGTCGGTTCATGCGGGGATTGTGCCGGGGGAGGACAAGCCGAAGCGGATACCGGATCTGACGTTGGAGCAGTTGGTGTTCGACATCTTGAAGTGTGATCCGGCAACCGCGCATGTGCGGGAGTTGTCGTCGGTGCAGGACAGGGTTGCGGACATGTTGGCGGCGGTCGCGGCTGCTGCGGATCGGGATGTGTTGACGGGGTTGTGGCGGGAAGCGAAAGCCGCCGAGTTGCTGAATGTTGGTGCGGTGGATGGGCCGACTGTTCGGGATGCGATCACGGCCCGTGTTGCGGCGCTTGATGAGAAGTCGTCTGAGGACAGCGCGGTTGATGACGCCCAAGAGAGGGCGGCGTCATGAGCTTGCAGCTGATGCCGGTCCGTAGCGCAATGCGGCAGCCAGGCCGGCTTATCTCCATGGGCCCAGGCCGGGAATGCTTTTCGCACGAGGGAAACCAAGAAGTGTTTGATATTTGCAAGCACGTGTGGTTTGGCGCTGCGCCCACTCATACCTCCATCCTTGGCTTCAATGCCGGAAAGCCTGTCAGGGAAGCTGTCGGGCCGCAGAGACTGCCATTCGACCATCTCTGGTTAGAGGGATTCTGGGACCTATCTAACGGCGGCGGTATTGAAGGTGCTTACGCCTACGCCGTCTATGCGCATTCAAACGATGCATTGGACCCAGAGACGTTAGAACACATCGATACTGAGGCCACGTCGTTCCAAATATTTGCACTGATGAATGACGGATCCGTCCGGCGGTCAGAGACTGCGGTGATTGCTCTGGTTGATCGAGAAGGGTGCATCGCCCAGATGTGCGCGGCGGAGCTAGACCACCGCCGCGGGTTTGTTCGAACGGTTGATCAATCGTCTGATAAGCACCTTTGGGCGATGGCGATGGTCGCGCCCGCAATGTGGGCGGTCGGATTGATGAACTGCAAGAACGTGTCACTGGCCGAGCGCACAACCGGCAGGGTGTCACGCAAACAACGCCGCAAGCGGCCTGAGATTAAGTACCACACGATCGTTCTTCCGGGGCAGGCTAATGGCCGCCGTGCGCCGGGGAGTGGCCATGAAAGCTCGGCCGCGCAGCACCGTGTGCGCGGGCACTTCAAGACGTTCACGCCAGATGCGCCCCTTCTTGGAAAACACACGGGAACGTACTGGTGGGGCTGGCAGGTCAGAGGAAATAAGAAGAACGGTGTTGTGGTATCCGACTACAAAGTCGGGGCGGCGTCATGACCACCGTGGACGGGTTGAAGCTGCGTCGAGTGCTCGGCCGTGAGGAGTGGAAGCCCCCTACTCCGTTTGGTCCTGATGGGTGGCGAATGCTGCACCGCAACGGATCTGCATCAGTGATTGCGACTGCTGCGGAGCATGACGGTGTCGAATACGTGCACGCGTCAATCGCTGATTCGGTGGTGTTGCCGAGCTACGAGGATCTGGTGTTGCTGCACAGGGCTGTATTTGGTGATGGCTACGCATACCTGGTGTTCGCCCCTGCGTCGCAGCACGTGAATATCCACCCCAATGCCCTGCATTTGTGGGGCCGTGCGGATGGGAAGGCGTGCCTGCCTGAGTTCGGTTCGGCGGGCACGATATGACCGGGTTCTCTCCTGCGGTGTGCGCCATCATCGACGCCCGCAGCGGCGGGTTCTGTGAGGTGTGCGGCAACGGTCGGGTTGTCGAAAGACACCATCGCAGACCCCGGCAGATGGGTGGCACGAAACGTGGAGACGCCAACGGGGCGTCGAACGGGTTAGCCCTGTGTCGGGCGTGTCATCACGACGTGATCGAGATGAACCGGGCTCTGTCGTATCTGTTGGGTTGGTTGTTGTCGCAGAACGAGTCTCCTGATCGTGAACGGGTGTTGCATCGGGGGGATTTCGTCCTGCTGGACGATGAGGGTGGGGTCACTCCGTGGCTGGCATGACCGAGTGTCACGACTGCCCTGCTTGCAAGGACGAGCGGGAAGGAGCCGCCCTACGGTGCATCCACTGCCTGCCCTACCCACACGGTTGGGCCTGTCACCCCTGTGGGGAATGGCCGTGCGTGTGCACCACAAACCTTTTGGAACACAATTCGGATGTCGTCGAGTGAGTGCCGATGTTCGTGTGGTGTGGGCGTCACGGGCTGCGGAGTTGATGGCCGAGGCGCGGCAGATTCGGGAGTTGCGGGATCGGAACACCGGGCCGCGGGATGTGCCGGAGCCGTTGCCGGAGGCGTACGAACTGTGCCTGGCGGAGGCGGCTGTGTTTGCCAGCTTGGCGACGGTGTCGGATGCGGTCGCCGCCGAACTAGCCAAAGAGCAGGCGGAATGACGGCCGTCGAGTTTTTCGTGGCGGGTGCAGCAGCACCCCAGGGCTCGAAGCGGCATGTCGGTGGCGGTCGGATGATCGAGTCGTCGAAGGCGTTGGCGCCGTGGCGTACACAGGTGGCGTGGGAGGCCCGCGCAGCGATGGCCCGGCCGCACCATCCTGAGCGGCGCAATCGTGATGCATGCCGACTTCGCGTTGCGGCGCATCCAAGCGATCCGCAAATCCTCACCACCACATACGAGGAAGCCGGATCTAGACAAGCTACTGCGGGCGGTAGGAGACGCCCTGACACGGGTGGTTTACCTCGACGACGCCCAAATCATCAGTTACGGGGAATCACGGAAGCGGTACGCGGCAATCGGCGAAACCCCCGGTGTGTCAATTCGAATTGAGGAGATCGCAGCGTGAAAGTTCCTGTGGTGACGGTGTATACGTCTCCAGGTTGTCCTGGATGCTTGTTGACGAAGCGGCATCTGAAGCGGCGCGGTGTCGAGTTTTCTGAGGTGAACATCTCAGATGACCCGTTGAATCTGGACGCGATCCGCGAGCTCGGGTTCTCGTCGGCACCTGTGGTGTGTGCGTCGACAGGTGATGGCGAGTTGACGTGGGGCGGGTATCGGCCGGATCGCATCGACATGCTGGCCGGTGCCAGGTGAGGCGGCGTGTGCGGGTTGTTCAGGCCGAGAACACGATTGGTGATTTCTGGTTCACGGTGCGGGCGGGGAATGGGCGGACGGTTGCGCAGTCGGAGATGTACACCAGCCGCCGTGACGCGATCCGCGCAGCCAGGGCGCTGATCCGGTTGTTCGCTCCGTCGCAGCCGGTCCGGTTGACGTTCTTCGATGAGACGGGCGGCGGGGAGTTGCGCGTGGTGTCGGAGGACATCCAGTGAACATTGACGATGACCGACCTGGGGCAGCTTCGTGAGTGTCGCGGAGTGTCGGGGGAATCGGTGTGCCTGCGCCACCCATGCCGCTAACGCAACGCCTGGTGGTCGAACGATTCGGCAGCGCATGCAGATCGGGCAACGCAACCCCGTC
>Ga0075156_10001484_pt1 | contig 12780 bp, 10 predicted proteins | sample JI81AbrownDNA_FD_70966 | JGI IMG/M metagenome (GOLD analysis project Ga0075156, IMG submission 70966) | Wastewater effluent complex algal communities from Wisconsin, to seasonally profile nutrient transformation and Carbon sequestration -... | ecosystem: Engineered > WWTP > Effluent > Algae...
GAACTGGTTGATCGGCAGCTTCAGCACGCTGACAGCGTTCGGCTTGAGCGGCAGGTTGTAGGTGTCGGGAAAAATGAACCCCTCGTTGCTGGCGCCGATCCAGCTCGGCAATCCGAACTGGTTGCGGTTCTTCAGCGCGTCCCGGAAGGCCTTCTCGGCCACCTTGGTGTTCTCGGCCAGACCGGTCAACACCTGCGAGAACCGCTGGCCCTCCCTGATCTGGAACTGGTTCTTGATCTGGTTCGCCGGGTCGAGCAGCATCTGCAGCGCGGTCTTGGCTGGAATCTGGGTGCGCAACTTGTACAGGCCGTACTGGATCCGGCGCACGTTCGGGTCGCTCGCTGCCGCGGACTGGAACGCCTTGGCGGTCTTGATCACATCGGCCGCGAGCAGAATGTCGGCGATCGTGTTGGTGGACGCACCCTGCGGTACCTCGACCACCACGTCGGCCGCCCCTTCGGGGTCGATGTAGTCCTCGACGGTGCGGAAGGCGATCCAGGCCTCGTTCACCTTGCCGTAGACGAGCCAGCCGCCGCCCAGCAGCACCGCCAGCGACAGCACGACCGCCACGGCGCCCCGGACGCGGTACCAGACCTCCTTGGGCAGCAATCGTCCCGTCTCGGGATCGCGCAGTTCACGGAACAGCTTCGCCATCAGTTCAGTCCTTTGCTCTTCGCGCCGGTTCGTACGCTCATCACGCCCGCTCGCCGGGCGCCCTGCCGGTCGCACGCTCCACTGCCAGCGCCTGCTCCAAGATTGCCACGGCCGCCGCCTGGTCGATGACGGCGCGCTGACGCCGGGTGTTGCGGCCGGCGGCCCGCAACCGGCGGCTCGCGTCGACGGTGGTCAGCCGCTCGTCGGAGAACCGCCAGCTGAGCTGCGGATTCGCCTCGATCAACTCGGCAGCCGCAGCCCGGACGTAGCCCGCAGCCGGCCCCTCATCGCCGGCCAGCGTCCGAGGCAGACCGATGATCACCTCGATCGGCTCGTACTCGACCAGCAGTGCCGGCAGCCGGCGCGCGGCAGCGTGGGCCTGAACCGTTTCGACGGGGTAGGCCAGTGCGCCTTCGGCGTCGCACGCGGCGACCCCGATGCGGGCCTTGCCCCAGTCGAAGGCCAGCCGGACGCCCCGTCGGAAGCGGGCCTGGTCGGCAGGCCCACCTCCGGCGGCGACGTCGCCGGTCAAAGAGCGGTCACTGCCGCGCGGATGGCCTTCAGTGCCTCTGCGGAGCCGGCGCCGTTGGTGCCGCCGCCCTGGGCGAAGTCGTCCTTGCCGCCGCCGCGGCCACCGAGCTGGGCAGCGCCGAGCGCGACCAGCTGGCCGGCCCGGGCGCCCTTGGCGCGCGCCGCTTCGTTGGTCGCCACGGCCAGCACCGGCTTGTCGGCGGTGCCGCCCACGAGGGCGACCACCGCGGCGTCCGAGCCGAGTTCGGTGCGAACCTCGAGTGCGATGGTGCGCAGGTCACCGCCGGAAGCACCGGCCACGAGTTCCGCGACCAGTCGGACGCCACCGGCGTCCGTCGCCCGGCCGACCAGGCCGGACGCGCCGGCCAGCAGCTCGCGGCTTCGGTAGCCCTCGATCTGCTTCTCGGCCGTCTTCAGTTGGGCGAGCAGCTTCTCGACCCGGTCGGTCAGCTGGTCGGGCTGGGTCTTCAAGGTCTCGGACAAGGTGGCCACCAGCGCGCGCTCGCTGGCGAAGCGATCGAAGGCGTCGGTGCTGACCAGAGCCTCGACCCGCCGGATGCCGGAGCCGATCGACTGCTCGCCGAGCAGGTTGACCAGGCCGATCTGGGCAGTCCGCGCGACATGGGTGCCACCGCACAGCTCACGCGACCATGGCCCGGCCAGTTCGACCATCCGCACCACGTTGCCGTACTTCTCGCCGAACATTGCCTGAGCGCCGAGTGCCTTGGCCTCGTCCAGCGGGAGTTCCCGATCGGTCACCTCGAAGTCGTTCCGGATCGCCGCATTGACGATGCCTTCCAGCTCGCTGCGCATCGCCGGTGAGAGTGCCTGGCCGGCGTTGAAGTCGAAGCGCAGGTAACCGGGCTTGTTGTACGAGCCGGCCTGATGGGTGCCCTGGCCGAGCATCTGGCGCAGCGCCGCATTCACCAGGTGCGTGGACGTGTGCGCCTGGCTGCCCGCGAAACGTGCGGCCGCGTCGACCGAGGCCACAACCGGCTGCCCTGCGACGAGTTCGCCCTCGTTGACCAACACCTTGTGCACGACCAGTCCCTGGATCGGACGCTGCACGTCGAGCACGTCCAACTGCAGGCCGGTACCGGTCAGCACGCCGTGATCGGCGTCCTGACCGCCCGCCTCGGCGTAGAACGGGGTCTCGTTCAGCACCACCTCGACCACGTCGCCCGGACGCGCGACAGCCACGGGCTCACCGCCGGAGACGATGCCACGCACCGCAGACTCCACGCTCAGGTCGGTGAAGCCCAGGAACGGGGTTTCACCGGCAGCCCGCAGCACGCGGTAGGCCTCGGTGTCGACCGCCCCGCCCTTCTTGGCGCGAGCGTCCGCCTTGGCCCGGTTCTTCTGCTCCTGCATCAAGGCACGGAACCGTTCGGAGTCGACCGTGAGGCCTGCTTCGGCCGCCATCTCGAGGGTCAGGTCGATCGGAAATCCGTACGTGTCGTGCAGCTGGAACGCCTTGTCACCCTCGAGTACCGCAGCGTTCCTCTGCTTGACCGCGGTCGCCGCCAGATCGAAGATCTGAGTGCCTGAGGCGAGAGTGCGCCGGAACGAGTCCTCTTCCGCGTAGGCGGCCTGCGACACCCGCTGCCACTGGCTGATGATCTCGGGGTAGCTCACCTCCATCAACGACTTGGAGACCGGCAGCAACTCGGGCAGCACCGGGTCATGCACGCCGAGCAGGCGCATCGAACGGATCGAGCGGCGCAGCAGCCGCCGCAGCACGTAGCCGCGAGCCTCGTTGCCGGGCGTGACGCCGTCGGTCATCAGCATCAGCGCCGAGCGCACGTGGTCGCCGACCACCCGTAGCCGCACGTCGGTCTCATGGTCACGGCCGTACGGCGTGCCGGCCACCTCGGCCGCCCTGGTGATCACCGGAAAGATCTCGTCGATCTCGTACATGTTGGCGACACCCTGCAACAGCAGCGCGGTGCGCTCCAGGCCCATTCCGGTGTCGATGTTCTTGCTCGGCAGCGGGCCGCGCACGTCGAAGTCGTCCTTCGCGCGCACCGCCGAGAGTTCCTCGGTCTGGAAGACCAGGTTCCAGATCTCGAGAAAGCGGTCCTCGTCGACGATCGGACCGCCCTCTGCCCCGAACTCCGGACCGCGGTCGATGTAGATCTCGCTGCACGGGCCGCCCGGACCCGGTACGCCCATGTGCCAGTAGTTGTCCTTCAGGCCGCGGCGCTGGATGTGCGCCTCCGGCACGCCCTGCTCGCGCCAGAGCGCGGCCGCCTCGTCGTCGTCGAGGTAGACCGTGACCCAGACCTGGTCGGGGTCGAAGCCGTAGTTGCCCTGGTCGGTGCTGCCGGTGACCAGCTCCCAGGCGTAGGCGATGGCGCCTTCCTTGAAGTAGTCGGCGAACGCGAAGTTGCCGTTCATCTGAAAGAAGGTGCCGTGCCGTGTGGTCTTGCCCACCTCTTCGATGTCGAGGGTGCGGACGCACTTCTGCACGCTGACGGCGCGGTCGAAGGGGGCGTCCTCGGCGCCGGTGAAGTAGGGCTTGAACGGCACCATGCCGGCGTTGACGAAGAGCAGGGTGGGATCGTTGTAGACCAGCGACGCCGACGGCACTTCGGTGTGCCCATTGCGCACGAAGAAGTCGATGTAGCGACGCCGGATCTCGGCGGTTTTCATGTTGTTGTCCGATCGGATGTGCCGGCGCGCGGCCGGCGGTTGGTCAGGTGCGGTTGCTCTCCTGAACGGGGGTGGTTTCCCCGTCCAGGCCAAGAGCCTCGCGCAGCTCGGTCTCGCGCTCGTCCATCGCGCTGGACACCGTTGCGAAGAAGTCGGTCACCCAACCCTGTGCGTTGCGGGCGGTCTTCTCGACCTGCTCGGTGACGCCCTTGGGCGTGAAACGCTCGTAGTACTCGCGGCCCTTGACCACCAGCAGAGCGGTGACGCCGACGCCGACCGCGAACCAGAACAGTCGGCGGGTCATCAGCGGGTCGCCTTACGCTTGCCCCTGATCGCCTGGCGCACGCCGTGGGTGAACGCCGCGGTCTTCACCAGCGGGCCGCCGAGGGTCGCCGAGAACAGGGTGGACAACTGGGCGGCGTTCTCGCTCACCACGACTGCGTGCCGGCTGACCTTGGACACGTCTTCGGTGACCAGGCTCAGCTTGCCGAGCTCGTCGTTGGTGGCGGTGACGGTGCCCTTCAACTCATGCAGGATCGGCACCGAGCTGTGCCCGACGTCGCGGACGACCAGCCGCAACTCTTCGAGCACCCGGCCGAGCTTGAGCAGCGGCACCGCCAGGAGCGCGACCAGGACGACAGCGGCGATGGCCGCCAGCAGGCCGGCGATCTCTCCAGCAGACATGGGTGGTTCCTTCGAGTGTGACGGTGTCTGACGCAGCCTAACGCACCGGCCGCAACGCTATTCCACCCCGACGGCGGTGGTCAGCCCTCGCGGGCGTCGCGGGCCAGCGCCAGCCGGTCCAGGGCGACCTTGCGCTGCTCGGCGTGGTCGACGATGCGCTCGGGGTAGCCGTGGGCATAGCCATCGGCCTGCTCCCACGGCTGATGGACGGCGGCTCCGCGCAGGTGGCGCAACTCGGGCACCCACTGGCGCACGTAGTCGCCCTGCGGATCGAACTTCTCGCCCTGGCTGACCGGGTTGAACACCCTGAAGTAGGGAGCTGCATCGGTGCCCGTGCCGGCCACCCACTGCCAGCCGTGATTGTTCGACGCCAGGTCGCCGTCGATCAGATGGTCGAGGAAGTGCTTGGCACCCACCGGCCACCAGGCATGCAGGTCCTTGACCAGAAAGCTCGCGGTGATCATGCGCACCCGGTTGTGCATCCAACCGATGGCCAGCAGTTGGCGCATGCCGGCGTCCACCACCGGGTAGCCGGTGCGGCCCTGCCGCCAGGCCTCGATCAGCTTCGCGTCGTCGTCGTAGGGCATGCCGGCCAACGAGTCGCGCAGGTCGTGCCACAGCGAGTCGGGGTTGTGGTGCAGCACGTCGGCATAGAACTCGCGCCAGGCCAGCTCGGTGCCGTACCGGTCGGCACCCCGAGCATGCCGTCCGGCCAGATCGGCGAGCAGCGTGCGGGGGTGCAGCACGCCGAACTTCAGGTAGGGCGACAGCCGCGACGTACCGTCGAGATCGGGACGGTCGCGGTTGCCCGAGTAGCCCTTGAGGCCGTTCTCGACGAACTCGTGCCAGCGTGCGAGCGCAGCCCGCTCGCCGGCCTCGGGCAGCTCCGGCAGTCCCTCGACGGCGATCGCCTCGTCCAGTTGCTTCCAGGCGTCGCCATCGGACGGCGCCTCGGCCAGGCTCAGGCCCTTCGGTTCGACGGCGGGGCCGCGCCAGCCGTGCTCGCGCCAGGCCCGCGAAAAGGGAGTGAAGACCCGGTACGGGGCACCTTGCTGGTTGCGCACGCGTCCGGGGGTGACGGCATAGGGGCTGCCCGTCTCGACCCAATCGATGCCCGACTTCTGCAGGGCCGCACGCACCGAGGCGTCGCGGGCGGCGCCGTGCGGTTCGGTCTCGGTGGAGACGTGCACACTGCCGGCCCCCACCTCGGCCGCCACCGCCGCCACCACATCGACCGGATTGCCGAAGCGCAGGCAGAGCTTTCCGTCGTAGCTGTCGTCGAGTGCCCGCAGGGTGTGCGCCAACCAGGCCCGCCGCACGTCACCGGCGCTGTCGAAAATCGCCGGGTCGAGCACGAACAGGGGCAGCACCGGGCCGGCGGCATGCGCTGCGGCCAGCGCCGGATGGTCGGCGCGGCGCAGGTCTCGGCGCAGCCAGAGGATGGCGGTCATGCAGCGATCCTGACACGTGCTGCCCACAACTCAGCAGTCCCGCAAGGGGTGATGTGCAGTGGTCAGGCGGGGTCGCGACCGAGCAGCTCGTTCAGGGACGCCATCCGCTCGGCCATGCCGGCCTCGATGCCGTGGTCGGTCGGCACGTAGTAGCGGGCGTCCGCGAGTTCGTCCGGCAGGTACTGCTGCGCGGCCACCCCGTGCGGATGATCGTGGGCGTACTTGTAACCCTTCCCGTGCCCGAGGGCCTTCGCGCCGGCGTAGTGCGCGTCACGCAGGTGGGCGGGCACCTGGCCGATCCGGCCGGCCTGCACGTCGGCGAAGGCTCCGTCCACGGCGAGGATCACTGCGTTCGACTTGGGCGCCAAGGCACACGCGATCACCGCCTGACCGAGGTTGAGCCGAGCTTCGGGCATGCCGATCAACTGCACGGCCTGGGCCGCCGCCACGCAGGTCTGCAGCACCGAGGGCGCGGCCATGCCGATGTCTTCGCTGGCCAGGATCACCAGCCTTCGGGCGATGAATCGAGGGTCTTCGCCGGCTTCGAGCATGCGGGCGAACCAATGCAGGGACGCCTGCACGTCGGAGCCCCGCATCGACTTGATGAAGGCGCTGATCACGTCGTAGTGCTGGTCGCCGTCGCGGTCATAGCGAACGGACGCGCGGTCGACTGCCCGGGTGATCTGCTCGGGGGTGATTTCGTCGAGCCCCTCGGACGCCGCTCCGGCCGCCGACTCCTCGAGGTAGGTGAGCGCGCGGCGGGCATCGCCGCCGGCCAGCCGCAACAGGTCGCCGCGGCCCTGTGCGCTGAGTGTGAACCGGCCGTCCAGGCCGCGCACGTCGGCCAGTGCCCGGTCGATCAGGGTGCCCAGATCGGCGTCGGTCAGGGGCTTCAGGGTGAGCAGCAACGACCGCGAGAGCAGCGGCGCGATCACCGAGAAGGACGGATTCTCGGTGGTCGCGGCGATCAGGGTGACCAGCCGGTTCTCGACCGCCGGCAGCAGCACGTCCTGCTGGGCCTTGCTGAACCGATGCACCTCGTCGACGAACAGCACGGTGGAGCGTCCGCGGGCGAGTTCGCGACGAGCGGTCTCGAGTTCGGCGCGCACCTCGCGCACCCCGGCGGTCACGGCCGAGATCTCCACGAAGCGACGGCTGGCCGATTGCGACACGACCGCGGCGATGGTGGTCTTACCGACCCCGGGCGGCCCCCACAGGAACACGGACATCGCCGCGTCGCCGCCGGCGAGCCTGCGCAGCGGCGAGCCAGGACCGAGCAGATGCTGCTGGCCGACGATCTCGTCCACCGTGCGCGGACGCATGCGCACCGCCAACGGCGCGCCGGCCGAGGGTGTGCTCAGCGAGCCGCCCGGCTTGGTCGGGGTGTCGTCGTTGCCGAACAGATCCTCCACCGCGCCGAGTCTACGAGGGTGCCGGCCCTTCCCGTGCCACGCCGGGGGTCGACGGGCGGTCCGGCGGCTGTGACCGAGTAGCACTTGCGTCTCGAATGTTCTCGATATATCTTTGACGCAACGAAACACTAACGAAAGGAGTTCTTCACCATGAGGAACAGAGTCTTCAATCAAGAGAGCCCCCGCGAAGACGGCGGGCAACAGCACGATCGAGGTCCGCGTCGCGGGCCCTTCGGTCAAGGACACGGACGCGGCGGCTTCGGCCCCGGCTTCGGGTTCGGCGGCCCCGGCTTCGGCGGTCCCGGATCCGGTCCTGGCTTCGGCGGCCCCGGCTTCGGCGGTCCGTTGGGCCGGCGCGGACGCGGTCGTGCCCGGCGCGGTGACGTTCGGCAGGCAGTGCTGGCATTGCTGGCGGAGGCGCCACTGAACGGCTACCAGATGATCCAGAAGCTGGCCGAACACACCGAGGGCGGTTGGAAGCCGTCCCCCGGAGCGATCTACCCGGCGCTGGCGCAGCTCGAGGACGAGGGTCTGATCGAGCAGTTCGACAACGAGGGCACCAAGTCATATCGGCTGACCGATGCGGGGTGCACCGCCGCCGCCGAAATCACCGAGAAGCCCTGGGATGCCTTCAACGCCGACAACGCGCCCCTGCATCCCGAGGCGATCAAGGGCATGTGGAAGGAGTTCGGCGGGCTCGCGATGGCAGCTCAGGAACTCACCCGCAGCGGCAGCCGAGGCCAGCAGGAGCAGGCCGCCCAGCTGTTGTCCGAGACCCGGCGCAAGCTGTACGGGTTGCTGGCCAGCGACGACGGCAGTGCCGACGAGGGCGACGCCGACCTGGCGAACCCCGAGGACTTGCGCTGACCCACGTCCCGGATTCACCGGGTGGGTGACGCAACAGAGAAGGGCCGTCCGCGCGAGCGGGCGGCCCTTCGTCGCGTTGGGGGTCGGCCGGACGATGCTCAGGTTTGGATTCGTTGCTCAGGTTCAAACCTGCGCAACGAAGCCAAACCTGAGCACAGTGGGGCGCACGGTCAGCGCGGCGCCTGGTCGGTCACTTCCGAGCCCAGATAGACGAGCAGAGTCACGCCGGACGGCTTCCCGTCCGGATCGGAGAGCTCCCGCTGCAAGAGGTCTCCGGTTGCCGCGTCGTAGGCGTAGCGGTGCTCCACCGTGCGGCCGTCGACCTCCACGGGCAGCGTCGTCACCCGCGCCGGACGTCCGAGACTGTCGGTGGTGGCTTCGACGGTCACCTCGTCGAGCCGACTGTCGGCTCGGTCGAGGGTGTTTGTGTGTTCACAATCCGTAATCGTTCGGCGGGCGGATTATTACCGGTCAGGTCCGAGCAATCTGGAGTTCCCTGTCGATCGGTCGAGCCTGCCTCGGCTGGTCAGCGTCGCGCTGCTCGAGCTTGTCGAGACCACCAGCGACAACAGCGCACGGCTCGTTCCGACAGGGGTTTCGACAAGCTCAACCAGCCGAGGTTTCGACACGCTCAACCAGCCGAGGTTTCGACAAGCTCAACCAGCCGAGGTTTCGACACGCTCAACCAGCCGAGGTTTCGACACGCTCAACCAGCCGAGGTTTCGACACGCTCAACCAGCCGAGGTTTCGACAAGCTCAACCAGCCGAGGTTTCGACAGGCTCAGCCGTCGGCGGCGACCTGCTTGACGACAGGCTTGGCGTCCACGCCCGCTTCGCGGCGTTGCTGCACCGAGATCGGGGCGGGTGCACCGGTCAAGGGGTCGTAGCCGCCGCCACTCTTGGGAAAGGCGATCACGTCGCGGATCGAGTCGCAGCCCGAGAGCAGGGCGACGATCCGGTCCCAGCCGAACGCGATGCCGCCATGCGGCGGCGCCCCGAACTTGAAGGCGTCGAGCAGGAAGCCGAACTTCTCCTGCGACTCGTCCGGGGTCAGGCCCATCACGGAGAACACCCGCTCCTGGATGTCGCGGCGATGAATACGGATCGAGCCGCCGCCGATCTCGTTTCCGTTGCAGACCAGGTCGTAGGCCCACGCCAACGCGTTGCCGGGATCGGTGTCGAACGTCTCGAGATCCTTCGGCGAGGTGAATGCGTGGTGCACGGCCGTCCACGCACCGGCTCCGACGGCGACGTCACCCTCGGCGACGGCCTCGCCGGTCGGCTTGAACAGCGGCGCGTCCACCACCCACAAGAACGACCAGGAGCCCGGCTCGATGAGTTCGCAGCGCTTGGCGATCTCGTTGCGGGCAGCACCCAGAAGTGCCTGCGAGCCGCTTTTGGCACCGGCGGCGAAGAAGACACAGTCCCCCGGGTTCGCACCCACGGCAGCGGCCAGGCCGGCCCGTTCAGAGTCCGAGATGTTCTTGCTCACGGGGCCGCCCAGTTCGCCGTTCTCGGCGATCGTGACGTAGGCCAGGCCGCGGGCACCCCGCTGCTTGGCCCACTCCTGCCACGCGTCGAACGTGCGCCGCGGCTGGGAAGCTCCGCCGGGCATCACGACAGCGCCCACGTACGGCGACTGGAACACCCGGAACGGAGTGTCGGCGAAGAAGGCCGTCAGGTCGGTGAGTGTGACGTCGAAGCGCAGGTCGGGCTTGTCGGAGCCGTAGCTGTCCATCGCCTCGGCATAGGTGAGGCGGGCCAGCGGGGTCGAGAGCTCGACGCCGATCAGGCTCCAGATCTCGCGAGCCAACTGCTCGCCCAGCTCGATCACGTCCTCTTGGGTGACGAAAGACATCTCGATGTCTAGCTGGGTGAACTCGGGCTGCCGGTCGGCGCGAAAGTCCTCGTCGCGGTAGCAGCGGGCGATCTGGTAATAGCGCTCCATGCCGGCCACCATCAGCAACTGCTTGAACAGCTGCGGCGACTGGGGAAGTGCGTACCACGAGCCGGGCGCCAGTCGGGCCGGCACGATGAAGTCGCGCGCCCCCTCCGGTGTGCTGCGGGTCATCGTGGGGGTCTCGATCTCGACGAAGTCGCGCGCCTCCAGCACCCGGCGGGCCGCCGCGCTCACCTTGGAGCGCAACCGAATCGCGCGCGCGGGCGCCGGCCGACGCAGGTCGAGATAGCGGTACTTCAGCCGGGCCTCCTCGCCGACGGTGACCCGCTCGTCGATCTGGAACGGCAGCGGCGCGGACGGGTTGAGCACCTCGAGTTCGCGGATCGCGACCTCGACCTCACCGGTGGGCAGCTCGAGATTCGCGTTGCCCTCGGGACGCGCCTCGACGAGGCCGATCACCTTGATGCAGTACTCGTTGCGCAGTTCGTGTGCACCCGAAGCGGCCAGCACCTCGTCGCGGACGACGACCTGGACGACACCCGAGGCGTCGCGCAGGTCGATGAAGGCGACACCGCCATGATCTCGGCGCCTGCCCACCCAACCGGTCAGCGTGACCTCGGTTGCGATGTCGGAGGCGCGCAGGGTTCCTGCTTCGTGCGTGCGCAGCATGACGATGTTCCTTTCTCTGCCCCGCATAGACGGTGCGGGCGCGTTCGTCCGAGTCTAGGGCGGACGCTCGGGAGGCCCCAATCCGGCTCAGAACACGTTTCTCGGACGGAACTGGACGCTGATCCGCGGCCCGACGGCTTTGGCGGTCTTGAGGATCGCGTGTTCCCAGGTGCGCTGGCAGGAGCCGCCCATCACGATCAGGTCGCCATGGCCGAGCGGGTAGGAGCTGTGCACACGACCGCCGAGCGGCCGCAGCGAGAGATGACGTGGCGAGCCGAAGGACACGATCGCGACCATCGTGTCTTCGCTGCGACTTCGGCCGATGCGATCGCCGTGCCAGGCGACCGAATCGCGTCCGTCGCGGTAGTAGCAGCAGCCGGCGGTGACGAAGCGCTCCCCCAGTTCGTCGGCGTAGTACCGATCCAGCTCCGCGCGGGCGAGCACCAGTGACTGATCGGGCAGCGCATCGTTCTCGTGCAACATGTGCAGCAGTCGCGGCACCTCGACCGTGCGCTCGTACATCTCGCGTCGTTCGGCATGCCACGGAATGCCTTCGACGAGCCGCGGAAAGAGTTCGTCGGCCCCGGCGATCCAACCGGGCAGCACATCGACCCAGGCGCCATGGCTGAGGTGCACCCGGCGGACGCGTCCGGTCAGCGACGGCACCTCGACCGCCTGGTCGGAGAACAGCCCCGCCTGAAAGTCGGTCGTCATCGCGTCAGCATACGCCTATCATCGAACATTTGTACTATTCAAGCGGGCGCGTCGTGATCTGACTCGCGCTGCTCGCAGCGATCTCGCACCTCGCTACCTGAAAAGCTCCGCGCTACTGCTGTAGCGGTAGCAAAGAGCTTCCTGTGTAGCGTCGTGGCCTCGACAAGTTCGACCACCCGGGCCTGGGTCTCGGCCGCGGGTCGGCGGCTCAGCCCCTGGCCACCTGCGCACGAAGGTCGTCCGCGGGAGGCATCCAGGTGTCTGCGTCGGCGGCCACCTGCTCGCCGGAGCGGATGTCCTTGACCTCGCCGGTGGAGAACCAGACGAACGGAATGCCCCGCCGATCGGCGTAACGGATCTGCTTGCCGAACCGGTCGGCCTTCGGGGCCACCTCGGTGGGGATGCCGCGGGCACGCAGCCGCGCCGCCGTCAGCAGGGCCTCGCCGCGGGTCTCTTCGGTGTCGACGGCGACCAACACGCAGCTCGGCACCGAGCGGGTCGCGGTCAGCGAACCCTTGCCGACCAGCGGCACCAATATGCGGGTCACCCCGATCGAGAGCCCGACGCCGGGGTAGCTGGTGCGGCCGTCGGAGGCCAGCGAGTCGTACCGGCCGCCGGAACAGATCGAGCCGAGGTGCTCGAAGCCGGCCAGCTCCGTCTCGTAGACCGTGCCGGTGTAGTAGTCGAGACCGCGCGCGATCTTCAGGTCGGCCACCAGCCGTCCGGGCACGGCCGCGGCGGCGGCTCGCACCACGTCGGCCAGCTCGGCGAGCCCCTCGTCCAACAGATCGTTGCGCACACCCAAGGCACGCACCCGCTCAACGAACGATTCATCGGCTGCCGAAATGGTGGCCAGGTCGAGGCAGGCCGAGGCCACCTCGTGCGACAGGCCCAGTTCCGAGGTGAGCAGCGCATGGACGGCATCGGCCCCGACCTTGTCCAACTTGTCGACCCGCTGCAGCACGGCCAGGTGATCGTCGATGCCCAGACCGCGGTAGAAACCCTCGGCGAGCTTGCGGTTGTTCACCCGCATCAACACCGGCGGCACGCCGAACTCGGTGTGCAGCCGCTCGAGCGCCTGCAGAATCACCAGCGCCACCTCGACGTCATGGTGCGCCGCCAGTGACTCACTGCCGACCACATCGATGTCGGCCTGCAGGAACTCGCGGTAGCGGCCCTCCTGCGGACGTTCCCCCCGCCACACCTTCTGCAGCTGGTAGCGGCGGAAGGGAAAGGTGAGGTGTCC
>Ga0075156_10001485_pt1 | contig 12778 bp, 18 predicted proteins | sample JI81AbrownDNA_FD_70966 | JGI IMG/M metagenome (GOLD analysis project Ga0075156, IMG submission 70966) | Wastewater effluent complex algal communities from Wisconsin, to seasonally profile nutrient transformation and Carbon sequestration -... | ecosystem: Engineered > WWTP > Effluent > Algae...
TGGGAAAGACTAGGGCTATTATGAATGGTGCAGGATTTGATGAGAAAAAACGACATTTATTCTGGACAGAAGCCGCCAATACATTAACACATTTGGAAAATATTACTATTAGGAAAGGAACGACGCGCACACCACATTATTTATTCTATGGTAGTGATGCACTTTATACAAAACATCCACAAGTATTTGGAAAATTGGCTATTGTTAAAGTATTGAATCCTACAAACAAACTTAGTGATAAAGGCATGAAGGCAATATTTGTTGGTTACGCAGACATACATGCAGGAAATGTATACAGATTTATAAATCCAAATATAAATAGAATAATACTATCTCGTTACGTGAAATGGTTGGAAAGAAAGTATGGTGATGCAAAAATTGTTTAGCCATCAATCATTTCAAATGTCTATCAAGACATCAGGGGTTATGAAGAAATAGATGTTGATGACACGACAACAGTTGATTCGGACGAAGAAACTAATACAAATAAATCAGACACAGATGAAGAAATAGAAATAATTACGCCATCAAAAACTACGGCAATAGGTCCACCAATATAATCAGGAAAGGAGTTAAGACGTGAAATACGTGGAATCGACATAGGACAAGAACTAATGCCTGGTTGTACATGACAACAGACAAGGGATGCTATACAATTAGTGGAAGAAAATTTTGACAATTTTTATCGTGATTGTGCATTAATGTCAGCAGTGACAAATACAGGACAAAATGACGAACCCAGAAACTTTGACAAAGCGTGGTATCATCAAAATTCAGAAAAAAGGCAGAACTGGAGAGTGGCAATACGCAAAGAATTTAAAGACATGATTCAACGAGGAGTGTGGGATGTCTTAGAAAGGAGTTCAATTCCGGAAGGGAGAGGACTGATTGGTTCAAAGTGGGTATTTAAAGAAAAGCATGACGGAAGATTTAGGGCAAGACTAGTATTCTTGGGCTATAGTCAAATACCAGGAGTATATTTTAGCAACAACTATGCACCAGTGGGAAATGACATCACATTTAGGGTTATTATGGTGTTACGATTAATATACAATTTACATGCAGTATTAATAGACGTCGAGACAGCATTTCTATATGGAAAATTGGAAGAAGAAATATATATGGAAATTCCGACGGTCTATAAAGAGGTATATGAAAATCCAGGAAACGACAAAGTGTTAGTGTTAAAAATGGCAATGTATGGATTAGTACAAGCAGCGAGGCAATGGTTTAAACGTCTTAGTGACGTTCTGATTACATTGGGATTTAATCCATGTGAATCAGATCCATGTCTAATGTACAGAACCAACGAAGAAGGACTTTGCATTATTTTAATGTACGACGACGACAATTTAATTGTTGGGAGTAGAAAGGCAATTGATAAAGGCAATTGATAAAGCAACAAAAGAAATCAAGGCAATTTTCAGTGTGACGGTTAGTCCAATAGCAACGGAGTACTTAGGCTGTGAAATTGAGGTAGCAGAAAATTATGCATGCGGATGGATTGGTCAGTCAGACCTATACAAGAATTTGGAAATAAAAGTCGGCAATATGGTAAAAGTACAACAAGCAACAGAGACGCCAAGTACACTGGGTTTTCATGTAGTACGTAATATACCTGAGGCAGTATTTATTTCGGATCAAGACCAGAAATTATACAGAAGTGGAGTCGGTATGCTATTATTTTTAGTAAAACACACACAACCAGACTTATCCAATAGTACTCGTGAATTATCAAAGGTGATGGACAAAGCCACGGAAGGGCATATGAAGGAATTGTGCAGAGTCATAAAATACGCGATTGACACAAAGGACAAAGGTTTAAAATTACAACCAGAAGATTCTGACGACAAATGGAGTATTAGGGCATATTCAGATTCAGACTTCGCAGGCGACAAAGAAACACGAATAAGTGTTAGAGGATATATTATTTATTTTATGAATGTACCTATATGCTGGCGCTCACATGGACAGAAAGGGGTTACATTATCCACAACAGAAGCAGAATACGTAGCGTTCAGTGAGGTGGTAAAAGAGATACTGTTTATATTGTACTTATTGAGGCATATGAAGATTGAAGTTTGTGTAAATGTTGACAACATTGGGGCGATATTCTTAGCAGAAAATCAAAACAGCAGTGATTGTACAAAACATGTTGATATATGTTATCATTTTATTCGACAATATATCAAGGAAGGGACAATTATGATAGAGTTTGTTCGTAGCAGTGAAAACGACAGTGACATCTTTACGAAGAATGTGACAAGTGAAACGTTCAATAAACATGCTAAAACGTTGATTTGGACAAAGGAAGAATACGAATAGGAAGCAGAAACTAGAATTCTCGCAACAGGAAAGGTGTTAAGAGGTATTGCGTACGATTCTAGTACAAAAGGTAAATTCGCAGATACTAAAAAGAGTAAGATCACAGAGAATTGTGAGGCAGGAAAATGGGGTAGAACGAACGAACATACTACAGCAATAATCGATGGTAGGGAGAAAGACAAAAAAGTCTCGTTTGACAATGTGACAGAGGAAGGCTAACTTTAACCTTTATAAAAACCAGAGATAACGCTGGATTAAGCATCGTAGTAATTTGTATGGTAACGGACTCCCTAACACCATATTCCTTGATGCTGCCATCAAATTTTTCCTTCAAGTACATTAAATACCATAGCAATCTTTTCCTATCATCATGCAACATGTCTTCTCTATTTCTAGGCAATAATGCTTTCCGCTAGTGCAACTGATTCCTTAAGCCTTCCCTGGAGTTCATCTGGGTCATAATAGCGCATGGGCTTAAATATTTTCTTAATAATTAATACTCCACTACATAGTGTACTTGGTATTCCTTTTGGAAGGTCTGGGTCTTGGGTTTTACCTTTGGTTGCTGAGAATATTTGGTGACTCAAGACAACTTCTGTTACTTCTTCTCCTACTTTTGGATCTCAGATGATCTGTGCTACTTTCATTTGCTGGATGATGTAGATGTTGTTTATTGTTATGCCTGAGTCTTCTTATGACTCATCTTCAACTGATAGTTCATCATCCTTGGGATCTTGTGTTGCCATATATGACTTTGCATGTCCAGCTGCACGGCGTACAAACTGTCCTCCCACCATTGTGCATCATTCCCTGGTTCAATTGTTAATGTTAGCTCTCTTGTACACCATAGGTACTGTTAATTTATTTTAGTTGTCTTCATCGGGTGATTGGACCCTAGTACATAGAAATTCAACTGCTGTCTGGATATTTTGTCGAGTACTTCTTAAGGTCAAGCAGTTTTGCCACCAGATGATGAAATATCTGGGCAGTAGTTTTGGGCAATTCCTCTGCTTCTGGGTTTACGTTGAACAGTTGTTTTGCAGCTGGTGTGTTTGCTGTCCGATTCAGGTAGGTGGGCAATAGTGCAGCTTGTAATGTCCCATAAAGAGCCTTTTTTAGTTTGATGTACAACATGGGTTTTTCCTTTTTGCTTTGCCAGATATATTTCCTGTACAACTTTGGGTTGAGTTTAATGATTCATTCTGTGATCTTACCTTTGAGCAGCATATGTACTTCCTCTTCCATGTCTGTATTTAGAAAAGCCACAGGTATGTTGGCTACCACCATGTACCTGTTTTCTTTTGCGTCCATTGTGCATGACATCATCATTGCATCCAAGGATACCATAGGAGAACTATTATCTGATTTTGAAGTGTATTCCCATTGTGATCTGCAATCTGCACAACCTCTGGAATTAATCATACTGTCACGTTTTTCTTTTAGGAAAATTAAATATCATAGTTCGTTTTTCTTTGTTTGTAGGACATTTCCTCCTTCTGAGTGGCAATAGAGCTTTGTGCTCATGTAATTGATTTAATTCTTTCAGAAGGGTGTCATTTCCTCGCTTGCCAAAAGCCTTGATGCATTGTTTGATGTTCATCTGAATCTTCATTATGTGTGCATGAGGTTTGGCCAGTCTCTTCTGTGTTGATTGTTGTCCATCCTGTGTCAGGGTGTATTTATTATGCTGACGCATTGGACATGGTCTAAGGTTGTAACCATGATTTGTTATCGGTCGCCAGCCCTCGTTTGCATACGATGTTTTGTTGCCAGTCTCTTGGTCGGTGTTTATGTTTATCTGCTCTATTGTATTTAGGTCATCGATTGATATATGATTGTAATCATAATCTTCATTTTCAACAGATATGTCATCATCATTCTTCTCTGTGTTGTATTCTGTGTTGTCATCTTGCACTCCTGTGTTGTTTTGATCATCATCATCATGCAATCCTGTGTTATCATCATGCACTCCTGTGTTGTTTTGATGATGCACTCCTTGATGAGGGGTTTATTCAGCTGTGACAGGTGTGACGTCATCTTTGTCTTTGGAAGCATCGATTTATGCCCTGAATCTCCATGTTATTTTTAAAACATTCAAATTGTTGGTCACCAAAGATGTGTTTAATCTTGAAACCGCATCCATGATATGTGTCGATAATTTGTTGTACTTATTTTAGTATAGTCGATTTTGTCTTGTTTTTATTCATTTCTGCACTCCCAAAATTTATTGACCATGATGTTGTCATCATGAATAGTATTTTATTTATGTACATAATGTCAATGGTGATGGTAACATCACCATGTTCTGTGAGCATTTTATTTGGCAGATTGTTAAGTGAGATGAGTATTACCTTTTCTGAGGTTTTTCGTGTTGTTTTTTCTTTCAGACTTTCCAGATTAGCATGCATGATGTCTTCTTTTGTGATAGGGCAGTTTGGTATAATACCATTCTCTACATACTTTATGAAGTCATCAATTGCAGGTTGTATGATAATGTTTGTATAGATCTAGCTTTATGAGCATCAGACTTCCTAACAGTATATTTATTTTTATTCTTATCTACTTTATTAATTAGGACATGTGCAACATCAACCTTAACATCAGAGAAGAATAGCCCCTTACTAGATGGCATAAATACCTGGCAAGTACCATCTGACTTTTGTACTACAAAACAAGTACTATGAGAGCTATCATTGGTCACCTTGTGTTATTTTTGCACATTGTGTAAAGACAGAATGTTTGTGATATCTTCTGGATGATACCAGACTGTACCATAGCCCCCAGGTCCCCTTTCTTGTTGATAATAGCCCTTCCAGCATTGCAGCACAAGGTCGAGGTACGTTTTGCAACAGGGATGTTGCTAAGTAGTTTAGGGTTGCAGAACACATCCATGGTTGATTGGCTGTCTAGCAGTAGCCAACTGCTTGATATGCCTGGTTTGTCTTGAATAGAAGATGGAACGTTTTCCTGCACAAAGGCAAATACTTTTTAGTCTTCTTCATCTTCTGAGTCTTTGTCATCATACGTGGATTCTTTGTCCTCGGCAGTATCATCATGCATGATCGTCAGAGCTTTCTTCCTCTTTTTCATTTCTTTGTACTTCCAATAGATGTTGTGGCTAATTGTTGGGTCTGCTTCTTCTTCTGAGCTGTCCTGATCCCTGTTTAGTACTTAGAAACTAGAGCCTTTTTGTTCTTCATATATTCATCATCATCGGCATCTGGACATTCAATTGAGTAATGCCCTGTTTTCTTTCACTTAAAACATGTAATATTTTTTTCCTCATGTCTTCTTCCATAGTAGCTGTTGTTGTGAAGACGACTCCATCAATTGCCTTGGTAGGTCTTGGGTTGTTGCCATATATGTTTTGCCAACCTGATAGTATTTGACATGCATCAGCTACTGTCTTTGGGAACCGTTCTTTCTTTTTCTCAAGCATAATGTTTTCCAAATTTTTTGACATATTTACCATATCTTGTTCTGTCAACCTCGTATAGCAAAATAATTGCGTGATGCTTGTCTTCAATTTTATTGAGTGCTTTCTTGATTTGGGCACTTGTTGGTGCGTCGTTACCTTGTTCTTTTAACATTGCCCTGGAATCATCAGTGCATCATCTGAATTTTAGCCCCAACTCATCACACACATTTTGTATTGCCAAGTACTGATCACGGAACTCTTGAATGTCTTGGAATTTGTCTTGGTTCAAATTCATAAGTTTTATGTGTGCCATAGCCTTGTCGTTGCACACTATATTATTTTCTTGATTGTAGCTAGTAGCTTTAGAGAGTCTAGCTCATCATCCATCTCAGTGTAGTCAGTACAGCTTTCCACACAGTTCTTCATATCAGAGTCACATAGAGACATGTTGCATAAGTTACTCTCTGGTATGCATTTTGTTTTAGTAGCTCAGACATGTGGTAATCCCATACTTTCTTCTGGTTTCAATTTGTTGCATACAGATAGATATGTGAGCAATTGGGTAGTGACAATATACTGAAAAGAATGAAGATCGCCAATCCCACGCAACAACAAAAAGATGATGCGAAAAAAAAGGCAATTGAAGAACATCATGCAATTCTCTTTATACTAGGAGCCGACAAATATCAATATGGGAAACTAATAGAAGAAATGATAAATGACGTCATCCACAAGAAAGATCTGTTTCCGAAGACAATCGGTGCAGCAAGCCACCTACTATCTAAATGGACAAATAATTATGGCGGAAAATACAACATTGGAAAAAGTGACTCGAATGATGGTATGGCATTTGCAATGGTGATGGAAGAAAAAGAAAAAGGCAAAGACGACAAAAATGAAAGACAACAAAACATTACATGCTTCAAATGCAAAAAGAAAGGGCACTACTCCAACGAATGCACTGAAGAATTACCTGCAGCGTTCGATAAAAAGGGAACAAGTCTATTATTAAACAAGGAGTATAGTTCTGACGAGAAAATAGAAGATGAGCAGTATGAAGAAGAAGAAGAAAATAACAGCGTGACCTCAGAAGAATACCAGATGGAAAATCAAGACAAGGACAATACTACCCTCGATGACAACAAGACATCAGATAATGAGTCCTATGAAGATAATAGTATGTTTAGTGATGAAGACTATGAAGGATTTGCATTTGTACAAGACGTCACATGCAAAATGAATGACAAAGCGGGGATACCAGACAGCTGGATCCTTCTAGACAGCCAATCTTCAGTGGACGTGTTCAAGAACAAAAAGTTACTTAAAAACATTCATGATGCCAAAAATGCTCTGTCCCTACACTGTGATGCAGGTATAGCTATGGTAAACAAGATTGGAGACCTACCAGGATATGGCACAGTATGGTTCTATGAAGACCGTATTTCTAATATACTGTCACTTAACAATGTCAAGAAATATTGGGTGACCTATGATAGTACTGCCTATGATTGTTTTGAAGTGCACAAAGCGGATGGTACCAAACGTGTATTTAAGTGATCCAAAAAGGGGCTATTCTACTCATGTGTAAACAATGACGTAGCTCTTGTTACCACTGTAGCAAATAATACTAATAAATACACTGTTAGAGAGTACTCATACGCTTAAAAAGCACATGACTTGCAAAACATCATAGGTAAGCCTTCCACAAAAGACCTAATTAGTTACGTAGACAAGAATCTCATTCCCAACTGCCCTGTGACAAGACAAGACATATTAAGAGCGGAGGACATATTCGGGCCCAATATTGGATCGGTAAAAGGGAAGACTACATATACTACTCAGAAACATGTAGAAGTCTATCTACAAGACATACCACAGGAAATAATAAAAAAACATGGGGAAATAATATTGGCAATTTGATATAATGTTCATCAACAAGATACCATTCGTAATGACAACATAATGCAATATACATTTCGGCACAGCAGAGCTATTGAAAGATATGAAGAACAACACACTAGTAACATCAATTGAACAAGTGATACAGGCATATCAAACACGCGGTTTCAGAATAAAGGCAATATTAGCAGATGTACAATTCAAACACATACAACAAATAATCGAACAAAAGGAATTATGCTCAGCATATGTGCAGCCAATGAACATGTACCAGAAATTGAAAGGTACATCAGAACCGTCTAGGAAAGAGTGATGGGTATTGCCACAACACTACCATTTGAAAGATACCCTCCATGACTAATTGTCGAAATGGTGTACAACTGTGTATTCTGGATGAATAGCTTCCCACACAAAAACGGTGTACATGCAACAATAAGCCCAAGGGCAATAATGACAGGACAGAGAATCACATATGACAAACACTGTAAACTAGAGTTTGGTACATATGTACAAACACACAAGAAACACAACAACTCAATCGACCCAAGAACATCTGGAGCTATAGCCCTAAGACCATCTGGAAATTAGCAAGGGGTACACACAGGAAAGAGAATCCTGAGAACAATTGGACCATATTGCCCATGCCAAATGATGTGGTGGATGCCATACACAGACTAGCAGCAGCATCAAAACAAGCTGGGAGCATAACATTCATGGACAGAAATGGCAATATACTAACCGATGATGATGAAGATGAAACAGAAGAGGCAGAAGAGGATGATCCTATCCTGGTAGTGGATGATGCCCCAACAACGGATAAAAGTATAAAATGAACACACACAACAATAATGAAGAAATAATTCATGAACAACAAGAAGATGATACAATCACAGGAGTGGATGAAAATGAACAAAATAACAGTACAAACGACGATGACACACCAGAACATGATCCTGAAAACACACGATAAAACACAGACAACACAAGAGGAAGAAAAAAATGAATCAGACATATATGTGACAATTGAAGACATAAACATCACGTCAGAAATGAATGTGAGCAATAGAGAATCTTAAAACGCAGAAGATGGAGAAACAGAAATCCGGAAAAATGAAAGGTACAACCTACGACCGAAACCAAAAATCACGGTACAATTTGCACTAGCACAATCAGACGAACAATCAATAGTATTACCAAAACACACGCACACATCATGATGACTCAACTTAATATCAAAGACAGGCTCAAGGCATTCGGCAATAAAGGGGACAAGGCAATTTTAAAAGAGATAAAACAACTACATACACAACAAGCACTTATGCCACGCAGCAGAAATGACATGGCATACAAAGAAAGAAAAAAAGCACTCAGATACCTAATGTTCCTTAATGAAAAACAAGATGGTACAATAAAGGCCAGAGGATGTGCAGACGGCAGGCCACATCGAATATATACAAGTAAAGAAGATACAAGCTCACCCACCATATCAATAGAGGCAATGATGCTGTTGTGTGCGATAGATGCCAAGGAGAACAGATATGTAGTGGTGTCAGATATCCCAGGAGCTTTCCTACATGCAGACATGGAAGACAACGTACACATGCTACTAGAGGGAACAGTCGCAGAAATGATCGTAAAACTAGACCCATTGATATACAGAAAACACATATGGTACAACAAACACAGCAAACCCATGTTATATGTACAACTAAAAAAGGCTCTATACAGAACACTACAAGCAGCACTACTATTCTGGAAACTACTGTCAGAAACACTACAGGAGTGGGTATTTGTACCAAACCCATACGACAAATGTGTATCAAACAAAAACATAGAAGGAAAGCAATCTATGATTATATGGCATGTAGATGACCTAAAAATCACATGCAAACAAAGACGTAGTGGAAAATATACTAAGAAAACTAAACAATAAATTCGGACAAGAAAGCCCACTCGCAACATGTCGCGGAAAAGTCCTAGAGTATCTGGGAATAAAAATCGACTACAGACAAAAAGGAAAGGTAAAATTCTCAATGTATAAATACATTGAAAAATGCTGGAAGAATTGCCCACCAACATGGAAGGACTGGCAACAACCCCAGCGTCTAGCCACCTATTCAACACAGACCCAGGATGTAAAAAGCTATGTGAAGAACAAGGGCAGTTGTTCATTACCTAGTGGCCAAACTACTATACCTAAGCAAACGTACAAGACAGGATATACAAGCCGCAGTAGCCTTCTTATGCACTAGAGTAAGAGAGCCAGACACAGACGATTACAAAAAGCTGACAAAATAATGCAATACATAAGAAATACAAAGGATATTACACTAACGATAGAACCAGATGACGAAGAAAAATGATGGGTAGACAGCTCCTATGCAGTACATCCAGACATGAAAAGTCACACAGGGATATACATGACACTTGGTAAAGGAGCCACGTACACCCCATCATGTAAACAAAAACTTAATACTAGTGCTGGGTATGAGACATTTGCTCACAGCACAAGGCAAACACATACCAACTACAAAAAACTACCAGGATAATAAGAGCACAATCCTATTGGCAGAGAATGGTAAGACATCAAGTAGTAAAAGAATCCAACACCAGGACATTAGGTATTTCTTCATTACAGACAAACTAAAAATGGCCAAGTAAAGATCGCATACTGTCCCATGAAGGATATGCTAGGGGACTTCTTTATCAAGCCGCTGCAAGGCATACAGTTTGCATGGATGATATCCAAGATATTGAATCTGCCCAGCAATTCAAGTACAGCTGTGTAAAGGAGTGTGTTGGAACAAAGAAAGAAATCAGTTAGATCAGTTAGTGAAGAAAAAAAGCACAAAAATGATCTGAGGCTTGAGAGCCAAGGACCATAGAATCATCTACAAGATTGAATGTGTATCTGGTGCTGTTTTGGATATAGACTGGACAACAATTCCCAAAAACCAATTCCAAGACAGTAGATGTCATAGGTTTGCTCTAGAAAATGTAGGTGTAGTTCCAGGCTTCTATAACGGCAAGACTTCATTGAAAACGGTGTAAATTATCATGTGGCTCACCTGTCCGTAGTTCTGAACTGATTATTTACTTGAGAGGCGAAAACAAATGGACAATGCTATCTACCAGTGGAGAGCTTGGCATTGACTTACAACTTGGTACTCTACTGAACGTTGACTCCAGAATTAGCAAGGAAAAACTGCTCATTACTGTTGTTGATTCACAAGATAGTTTGGTGAATTTGAAAAAGAGCATCCATCACGTGGATCACAATGTTGAATACATAAATAACATACTTGTAACTGGATTCAAGTATGAAGACTGTACCAAAACCTATTCATACCTCCATAGCTTGGCTAGTTTCTTAGGTGGCATTGTTAGAGGATCATAAGAAAACTGTAGCCAGCGAGAGAATTGCGAGAGAAAAAGTAAATACCAGAAGTTTTGAACACTCTGACAATTTTGACAGAAGTTCTAGGGAACTAAATATACAAGAAAAGATTAGAGTATATAAGACCAATAATAAGAGCGACAAGGGAGAAGAAAAGATGACAGGCGATATGCAAGAAAAGTAAGAAATCGTCATGCGCATGAACAAGGTCATAATTTCTTGTTTTAATATGCGGCATTTATCATTAGTTTTGATTTATTAGGCAATTAAAAATAGTATATACAGGCAGAAGCGACAATCTGCATACAAAGCATAACAAAACAATGGTCCATGTTAGCTTCATGAGTCTTCACCTGGAAAAGTTTCAGGGTACTCAAGACTTCAGGCATCAGTACATGGTGCTATGCAAGGTATGTTCCGAATTGGGACTAAAATTAGGGTGTTGCAAATAGGATGTTAATGCAGATACAGCAACAGAAGGTTGACAAATCCCAGCGAGGAAGAACACCATTCAATAGTGATATTGTAAAAGGTACAGCAAACTGTTCAAATGATGTCCTTCAGAAAATGATCATTTCCCCTAAACAGTGTCTGACATGCTGTTAACGAGTCCGTTACCATACAAATATTAAAAGCTTAATCTAGTGTTAACCCTGGTTTTCATAATCTTTAATTTAGTCTAAATTCGTCACATTGTCAAAAGATACTTTTTTTGTCATTCTCCACCTCAGTGTTCTTCTTCTCTGTCTCACGATTTTCTGTACTTTCTGTAGTCTCGATCTCGTTAGTATTTGAGTATTTACCTTTGTTACTAGAATTGTACGCAATACCTCTTAACACCCTTCCTGTTGCTAGAATTCTCGTTTCCGCATCTGCATCGTAATCTTCCTTTGTCCAAATTAATTTTTCTGAATGTCTGCTGAATGTCTCACTTGTTACATTCTTCGTAAATATGTCGCTATCGTTTTCAATGCTACGAACAAACTCTATCATAATTGTTTCATCCTTAATGTATTGGCGAATGAAATGATAACGTATGTCGACATGTTTTGTACGATCACTGCTGTTCTGGTTTTCTGCCAAAAATATCGCTCCGATATTGTCAACATTCACACGAATAGGCAGTTCAACTTCAATCTTCATATGGCTCAATAAGTATACTATAAATAATAGTTCCTTCACCACTTCACTGCATGCTACGTACTCCGCTTCTGTTGTGGATAGTTTAACCCCTTTCTGTCCACGTGATCGCCAACAAATTGGTACATTCATAAAATAAATAACATAACCTGTAACACTTATCCGTGTTTCTTTGTCACCTGCAAAATCTGCATCTGAATATGCCTTAATTCTCCATTTGTCGTCAGTATTTTCTGGTGGTAATTTCAGACCTTTTTTTGTGTCCATCGCCTATTTTATGACTCTGCACAATTCCTTCATATGCCCTTCCGTGGCTTTATCCATTACCTTCAATAATTCGCGAGTACTATTCGATAAATCTGGTCGTGTGTGTTTCACTAGAAATAATAACATACTGACTCCACTTCTGTATTTTTTGGTCATGATCCGAAATAAATACTGCCTCAGGTATATTACGTACTACATGAAAACCCAGTGTACTTGGTGTTTCTGTTGCTCATTGTCCTTTTATCATATTGTCGAATTTTTTCTCTAAATTCTTATACAGATCTGGCTGACCAATCCATCCGCACGAATAATTTTCTGCCACATTAATTTCA
>Ga0075156_10001487_pt1 | contig 12775 bp, 14 predicted proteins | sample JI81AbrownDNA_FD_70966 | JGI IMG/M metagenome (GOLD analysis project Ga0075156, IMG submission 70966) | Wastewater effluent complex algal communities from Wisconsin, to seasonally profile nutrient transformation and Carbon sequestration -... | ecosystem: Engineered > WWTP > Effluent > Algae...
GATATTTTCGATTCGCTCTTTAAATTGTTGTTCCCATCCACTCATCTTCATCACCCGTGCTCCTGCCACCGCTTGGGATACAAGGTTTACTCTTGAATCAGTGATTTTGGCGATTTTGGATCGTAGTCTTACGAAGCGGTTACTCAAGTAGAATTGAAGCGGTACGAAGAGTAGAAGCAACGAGTATCCCGATGCAAATGCCGGTCCTATCATCAGTATTCCCAGTATGAGTACAACTATGGCGTATACAGGACCCCAGAAGATATAAGAAAAATACATAGCTGCCCTTGTGAATCTCTCAACATCGTTACTTGCTAAGTTCATAATTTTACCCGCCGGCGTAGCATCAACGCCTCCAACTGATGATAACCTGAGAGATTTGGCATAGATTGCAGCGATAGCAGCTTAAAGGAAATACCGTTGAAAAAACTGAGTTAGCTTCTATGTTTCCACCTAAATAACGAACACTTACCTGTTTTCAGCTGAAGCCCTTTGCGCCATGTAGCCATGAAGTTATGATGGTGCTCAAAAAGAGTGACAATACCACAAAAAGCTAAAACAAAAGCCCAGAGATACCCTTCTCTGTAGTCTGTTCCTTCAGAGAAATACTGTATTAGAAGACCCAGAGCTACAGACTGAGTAACCCTTGCTACTAGACCGATCGGCTGAACTATCTGAATATACCTGCCATTTGGAACAATAAACGTTACAAGTAAGGCCTCAGTTTTTCAAAAGGCACATTGAATGCACACTAGCATGTACGCACCATAAATCTTTCAGAAAGTCAACGACTATAATCTTATGCAGACTAAGTCTTTCAGTTTGTCCTCCATGTTTCGAGGCACTATGCAGCTGCGCCTTCTTCCACAATTCATCCATATGCTTCAAATTTGCTGCCGACGTCTCTGGCTCCAATATATCAGGCAAATCATCTTCTTGTATCGTCCGGCTCAATCCAATTTTCAAGAGAGGGTACGGCCATAAAAACAAAGCTCTGGACAAAAATGAGGCTGACTGAAACGTCGTCAATGGTCTAGAGGTTTCTGTATTAGTTTCTTTATTCGCCCTCTCCATTTGCTGCTGTTCTTTTGACCTTGCCATTTTTCCTTAAGGATAATCTAATACTTTCTTTGCAGTAGAAGTTCTCGAGAGAAAAAATTATGAGTGTTAAGGAAAACTAAACATAAAACAAAAAATATGAGAATTGAGGTTTAAAAACGCTCAGCTGGGTAAGCTGCTCGTGTGAACTACAGAAAAAAAAGGAAAAAAAGAAAGAAAAGAAGAACTTTGTCCTTTACGGGGAAAATGAAAAATTGAAGATTTTAAAGTCCAAACTGGTTCTTATTTTTTAATTTTGTTAGAAAAGATTGTTTAACCCGAACATTCTGTATTTTCAACATGGAATTTTAAATTTTACCCTTCCACCTTGGTGAAACTTAGAGGAAGGTGAGAAGCACCCAGGGAAGTTCGCTAAGAAGATGAATATTACGAAAATTACGTCCAAGAACAGCGATGTCCCAAATCTACTCAGGGGAATAGGATTGTCTATGTCAAGAAATGGACCAAATCATTCCCTCACGGCCCTAGAAAACTGAGCACTATTTGAATAAGTTTAAGGAGGCAATGCCCAAGGGTATGGCAAACAAGAAAGGCACAAATCTCTTGATCATGAATGATAACCGCTCTGACGGTGATATGTGGTAAGCTATCAGATCTGTAAATGAAGACAATAACACAGAAAGAGAATCTGAAATGAGGAGGATGAGGCAGAAATGGAAAAAAGACCGATCTGAATGAAACTATAGAAGACGACAACAAGATCAACAAGAAGGGGGAGATCAAGCACGAACCAAGCACAAACCAAGCACAAACCAAAGGAGAATGACAGAAGATGGGATAGTGATGATGACTATAATGAAGATTATCATAGGTTGGCAGGGATACCAGACAACTGGGATGTACTAGCAGCAATTTTACACCAAATTAGACAGCAAACTTGCCATTGACATATTCTACAATGAACAAGCCCTGAAACATTTTATGTAGACTTATTACTATTTATTGTCAGAACTATACAGACAGAAAATTACAACGCAAATCTCGGATTGATCAAAGGAAAATCACAAGTACAACTCATACCACCAGAGATACTAGAAAGACATGGTTGTGTGACACTGGCAGTTGATATTCATTTCATCATAGAGATATCATTTTCGTATTTACCACATCATGTATCATAAACTGTTGCTTAGCAGAACTGACAAATGGTATGAAAATGACCACAATCATGACATTGTTGTTACAGGTGATACGAGGATAATAGGAAAGAGGATACTATGTAAACATACTTGATCCATGGAAGTGAGAGACATTGTAGTAGTTGTGTTCTGCCAATGAACACATACTCACAATCGAAAGATAAATCCACACAGTGAAAGATAGAGTACAATCAATACTCAATACATGGTTAAAATTATCTGCAAAGACTAATCATAAATGGTGTACAATTACATATTCTGGTTCAACAGCTGCACAGTGATACTGTACATCCCAAAATGAGTCCAAAAGCTTTCATCACAAGATTACATACAAATCATTATGAACATTGTAAAAAAGAATTTTTTGTGAAAAACTTGAAAATTCACTACATCTGAGAAAATCTGCTGCAAATGTGCTCTGCCCCATCAGTCAATGAATGGGTCATTATTTCCCCAGTCTACACACAGGTAACAAAACATAATTAAGCTCGTGGACCATAATACCTATGCCTAACAATGTAGCCCATCAACTAGATTCGACATTCATCACCGATGTGCACCGGAGTATCCCTACATATGAGGATGACACACATGAAACAATGAAACAAGTGAATGACAGGAAATACAAAAGAGTCTAATTATATCAAACAAATCACAGGGATGCAGGAGGACACAATCATAAGAGTGCAAAAAGAAACACAAAAACTCGAACTGATGAGCGCGAAAATACAGAAAAAACTGACAGTAATAATAGCAATTAACAAAATACTGATCAGCCACAATCAATAAATATGGGTTATACAAGATATGGCAAATCAACTGACAAAACAACAGAAACAGAAGATAAAATCCCGAGTGACGAGCACAAGAGCACAACAAACCAGGAGAGAAGAACAAGAAGAAAGAAACAACAAAAGAACTCCTGCGACCAAAACAGCATTAAAATGCGCATTTCTGGATGTCACAAACAGATAGGCAGTTTACTGATGTGCCACGATTTCTGTGCAGCAAATTGCGCTCTCATTATCTTATTTTATTTTGTGACCCTGTGCCTCCATACACAGTTTGATCCAAATCATGATTGGGAGATAATCACTAGCACCTATCAAGTGGAACTTTTTGTGTTCAATTTTTGTTTTTATGACTTGCCATATAACCTCCTAGGCCAAATGAAGTGGTACCGCCAGTGTGACTCTTCAAGTCCAGGTGGATCGCAAAAGCCACATCCACCCATGACTTGATTTTGCTTAAACTGTCCACGCGCATTGTATAGACTAAATCAAAGCTTCCTTTAATATAATCCAGAACTCGCTTGAGTTTTTTCTGATCCTGCTGTATACTCTTTGTAACCCGGGTGCTCAAGAGACCAACTGGTAACAACATGTCCAGACAAGCTCTAATTTTAACATAAAGTAGTTTGGCTAAATCATTGCGGAATCTTTCGAATTACTTACCTTTTTAGTAATGGTGATTTGCCATCTACATCAAATACATCCCATCTTGTTTGTGTTGTTACTTCATGAGCTTGCTTAATCCAGATTCATCAAACTTTCCTGTAGATAATCCTTATTTTGTACTGTTAGAGTGTGATCATTCTTGAAGTTAATTTCCATCCCAAGAAACTTGTGCTTATGCCCTATTGATACTGACATCTTTCCAAACTTTGTCTCTATATCTTGTATGATTCGCATTAATAAATCTGGGTTGAGGTGTGAGATCTTCATGTCATCCACATACCATGCTATAGTGCATTGTTTTCCATTAATGATCTTGTTTGCAATTTATCTGTCATACAGGTTGAATGTGAATCATCTCTTCAAAAGAACCTGAAAACATTTAGTACCACAATAAGGCACTAACAACACATCCATACAAAGCCTTCAAAAGTTGAATGTACAAACCTTCCTGCCTGATTCCATTTTTACATATTCCTTATACTTTGGGTTCATCTAGCACAGAATATCAACTGATTCTACAGTGAATTTCAGCAATGTGTAGTCATTCATGTTAGCGTTCAAGGAAGCCGCTAATACATCTGCAACTACAACATCTCTGCACCTGTGTGCATCCACAATTAAAGAGATTAATAGAGTATTGGATGATTCATTAGGGGAAGCTGTTTGTGAATTATCTTGCATATCTTTTGTACGATTCCATCAGACACTGTTCAACCTTTATTTTGACCCTCTCTTTTCTTTGTAATGATGTTAATGGCTCAGAGCGCAACATTATTTTGTTCTCTTGTTAGTTCACTTGCCTGCTTTGCAAGAAAATCACCCAAATCTTCAAGTTGGGCTAATTCCTGCATTAATGCTTGCATTGCTTCTTCACCATAAAACTTAATGCCTGCTTTGGCAGTCATCTGAGTTAAACACAATTCAAAATATATTCTTTTGTAGATTTTTATGTTCATATTTTCCTTCTTATCAACAATGTTGAGCACAGCCTGGACCAAACCATTTGTAACAGGATTGTTGGAGTCTCATATGCCTTTGTGCTATGGTGATTGACCATGGACTCAACTTATCTCACTGGAGCTTTAAAGTGTCATGGCTCCTGAGATTATATGCAGCTCTTTGTTCTTCCTTGATTGAGTCATCATTCACGGTTCTCTCTAAGTTATCCACTCCTTTTTCTACAACAGGAATATTTTCATCTTCGGATTTTTGAATATTTTCATCTTCATTGTTTGGATCTAGAATGTGATTGATGTTTTCATATGTCACTCATTGATTTATGAAGAATTTGTTGGTCGCCTCCTCTTCGAATCCTCCTTGATTTTTCAAAGGATTTGTTGGTGTTGTCCTCTTCAAAATTAAATTAAATTTCATCGTCGATTTTTTTTCAATTTCATAATCTTCGTAGTCATCATTGCCAAATTCTGCGCTGTCTTATATGATGTTTTCTACGGGTGCTACATGATTTTCATGTGTACTGACAGTTGCATCAGCTTGTCGATTATCATGTAACAAATGATCTAAGTTCGCTCCTTGGTCCTCAACAAACTTGAGTGGAGGATCAGAATGAGAAATGTTGTTGTCAATGGGTTTAGGTGTCTGAAAGGATTCGACCCCAACCACTAATCCTTTCACTTGAATGAAGGGTTGATTATCTTTAATTGCGAGAGCATCATCATGTGGTAACTGCTTCTTGGATAGGACAAACAGTTCGTTGAAGGTGCAAAGGATGTCACCAAAAGCCATGGAAAGGAAATAATAAGCTCCACCAGCGTTTCCTGTAGCTCTGAGTGCAATAGCGCCATGGGTGCGAAATCTGGGTGTATTCAGGGGCTTGGATCATCGAAAACTTTCGCAAAAGAGCCAAAATCAATCTTTAATTTGTTGTAATCAGGAGCAGGGGAACCTGTCATGATGGTTTCTGGTGATAAATCAGTTGATATGCAATATTTCCACATGGTCCATAAATGGTAACAGCTCGTCGAGGATCGTTGATGGTGATAGGACAATGGTGTATTTTGTTGGTTCACAGTATATTTTCAAAGGCAGCCTCACCAGGTCATCCAATTTTACAGTACAGGTCTTGTATAAGTTCAGCACTGACCACTTGTCTGTTAGTAAACATTTTTTATTCTCCTCTACAATAGTAACCAATGTACAGTGGGATTAGGGGCTAACTGATGAATTAATACTAGGCTTGAATATCTAGAAACCACTTGTTTGTTCTCTAAATTTCATGATCGATCCATCCAAACAATGGATAAGTATGACTGGCTTTATCTAGTGTCCATGGTGACACAGCATACCTTTCATTCTTCCTTCATAGAAATGATTGTACCACACTGTTCCCAAGTTTGGAAAATTTCCAATCTGGCACCAATCTTGATATCCTCCATTGGCACACAATTACTGTCTTGAATGTTTGTAAAAAATTGCTTGTTGTTAAAAACAGACATGGTTGATTGAGTGTCCAAACAGATCCACTCTTTTCTAATGTCACTGTGTATTTCCTGAGCTTTCTGGGTCATTACATACCAATTGTTCAACAGGGCAGTTCCCCTGGTGTTTGGTTCGTTACATTTGCCAGCGTAATGCCTGTAGGTCTGATAGTCATAGCAAAGGGTTCCATCAAAGAATCGCCTGTCATTCCTGGTGATTGGGGGTTTGTTGGCGGTGTTTGGGTCAATGATGTACTTTCCGGTTGATGTTGCAGTGACCTGATCCTGTTATTGAATATTTCCATGGTTATGTTTATTCTGGCGCTGCTGTTGTTGTTGAAGCTGATCATTTTTGGGAATATCATACAGGTTGATGAGAGCAAATGCTTTAGCTAGATTGGCTGGGAAATCATCTTCCTTTGCTTAGTTGATTTGAGCTCTGACATGTGTATTCCATATCTGGTGCAATCTCCTCCCTTAATATAAACCATGGTCCCGCGCTGTGGCTTCCCTAGATCCTCAAATTCTTGATGTATGTTCTCCCAGTTTTCTGCGAGATTTCCGCCACAATGCTTGACTACATTGGCCCAAACTATTAGCTTGTACATGTAGTCCTCTGGAGATTCATTGGTGTCCCGCTTGCATGACTAAAACTTTTCTTTTGCTTAAGACATAATTGTGCATTTTCCTTTCATAATTCATTGTGCTCATTTTGATCAGTTGTAGCAACCATATGCAATCATGTCCTTCCGCTCATGCCTCATAGTTCTTGAATGACTTGACCTTGGTATGAATAGTGTGGCTTGCTTGACCCCAAATGATTGTTTGCATGGCAATCAAATTTTGTTCCGATGCAACGGCTTTGTCAGAAAACTTCAATTTTTTGTTCGCATCTTGATATCATCTTTAGCGGCATCCTCACGCAATGGTGCTGGTCACCTTGCTATAGGTTGGGTCATTGGATTAGTGTAGGCTTGAAATCTCTAGTTACATCTCTTTTCAGGCTGTCTTGATGTGGTCTTTCAATTTGTCTATTGCCTTGATGTATTAGGTTTGATCATCTGATTCTTCTCGAAACTAATACACATGTCCTCCCATTACTTGGAAAGAGCCTCTGAACTTTGGTCTTCTTGTTTGCTTGGATCCTTTTCCACATCATCCACCATTGTAATTTCCTCTTCCTACCACCATTACTATCTTGGTCAGGAGTTGTGAGTGTAGTGGGGCTGCTACTATCCACATCTGAGATGAGTGATGACATTTTTCCACACAAATAATGCGTTGTCGGTTTAGTCTTTTAATTTGGATGAATGTTAAAATTTTCCCTTCACACATTTTGACACGTTCAATCTGTTACTATCTGGATTAATGAATCCGAAAATTCGGCTGGTATCTAGTCCATTAATTTGGCTGTTTACCAATCACTTACTATGATTTGCAACTTCAATAGCTACGCCTTCATAGTTTGTCTTCATTTGATACCTTCTGACTCTTGGCCTTGAATGTTTATGTGTGGAGCAGGGATTCGCCGCGCGAACCTCGTGCACTGATGCACTGCAAAGGCTAGGTCTGCCATGCTGATATCTCAAAGAAATTGAGTTGACCCAGGATTCGTCTGTACTCAATGGTGTATCATATGTGGGTCCATCCTGGTCTCTGTGGAGGATCTTGCATGACAGCGCGTCGTTCGGCTTTGTTCTGTCATTGAAGTCCAGGCCTTGTAATATTTGGTCAATAGTAGCAGTTGTGAGAGTTTTTAGCTCCCATCATCTCTATACTCTACGTTCACACCCAAGTATGCATCCACTTCACCTTCATATGTAATTTTGAATTTGCTTACCAGCTTGGATACTGCCTCTTCTAGTTGCTTGGAACTATTTGCAGCCATGGTGCACTCATCTGTATGAATAATCATGATTATTCCATTTCTATATTACAGGCATGGATCTATTTTGGATTGCCAGTACCCAAGCTCTTCAAAGCCTCAATGCAGATGTTTGTTACACAATCTGCCAGATTGTTTTACCCATAGATGTTCTTCACGAGCATTAGCATATGTTTCTTCCAAACTCTTCCGCCATCAAGTTCAAATCACTTTGGCAGTCTCATATATATGGTCTCCTCTATGTTTGCCTGTGGGTAGGCTGGTACAAAATGTATTTGCCATGACTCCCAGCCATTTATAGTTATTAGGATAAGTAGTAGACAAATGGTTGTCTGCATGAATACTCGGACAAACATTTCCCAGTAGCTTATGCAATGGATTTGATGGCCACCATGTGCATGCAGTCTTGCTTTGTACTTCTGCACCTCCCCTGTTCCAATGCATCAATTGCGGCGCAAAGCCGATATGGAGTCAAATTTCTGACCCCTTCAGGCACCAGCATTTTTGGACAGATTCTCTAATGCTTTCTCTGTTCATGATTCATCACTTCCTTAGCCATGGCGCTGAGAAGTTTATCCCTGTCTGGATCTTTGAGCACTTGATGTAGTTGCATGGCATCACCTTCTTGGCTCATAAAAATACACAGGGGTTGCCCATTTCTGTAAACAATTCTGTTGGTTCACTGTAAAGGTTTCATTTCCTTCTGTTATAGAGCAACTTAGCACAAGTGTCCTGCTACAATATGCTCTGGCATTTTCTCGACTTTCGATCATCTTGTTGGTTGCTCTGATTACCCTGCCATAACTGGATCTTCTTGGTTCATGGGTTATTGATGCTTCAGCATTATTGTCTGATTAATGTGTGATATCTTCAGCTTGTATGGTCCTCCTCCGCGTGTCAGTGGTACATGATGTTCTGTCATTGTCTCGTTGGCTGTTACTGTCTGATAAGCCGTTTCTTCATGCTCAACTGGTTTGTCTTGTTTGTAATTTCTCTCCAATGTGTGGTTGTTTGTCATAACCAGATCTTCCATAATAGTAGTCTTGGCTGCCCACTTAATTTTCTTGGTGCATAGTTCTGCTTTCTGCTGCCATTCTGAACTGACTTTCTGGAGCGACATCCATCTCTTATTGTCTTGAACATGTCATTGAAAGTTACATGAAATTGTGGTGATATGTGTCCAGTCTATAATGACAGTATGAGGTGCACAGAGCTTGAATGTTCTGGCAATGGTCCCAAATATGTGCCCAGTCTACACCATTTGGTCCATCTGTCAACCCTTTTCCTTGCTTGTAATCTGGTGTTAGTACATGTGCAGGAGATCCAAATGCATGCAGGTTTGATATATTGGGTTAGGCTAAGGGCAACTTGCCCTTGCAAACATTGCAATGGGGACTTGCCCACTATGTATACATGGTGCGTGGTTCTTCATTTGCCATTCGCACTGCGTATGGCCAGATATGTGGTGTGATGGCCTTTTGCCACTTGTGCAGAACTTGAACCTGGTCCTGCAGGTCTCTTATTCGTTTTTCCGCTCTACCATTTTGGTGGTACACATGGACTCCACTGTATGAAATGTTTTGGCTTTGATTTTTGGAGTCATCCACAAACACATTATCTGCAAATCTGCCATTACTGGCGTGGCTGTATTATATTTGCATTCCATATGCACCTTGGGTTTCATTGATGGTTTGTTCCTTTTCAATGTAAACAAAAGAGAGGTCAGAGTGATGGTCCATGAACAAAGTTGCTGCACCTTGCATTTATTAGGCTGCCCTTCATCTGAGTGATCAGTTCTTCCGTTGCTGACTCTGAGGTGTCAATTTATACACACTCTTCTGGTGATCTACCTTGTTTGATGGGTGTTGTAGGTGCTCTACCTCGCCCTAGCTTTCGTGCTACTTTTCCAAAAATGCATCTGGTACACATTGGCATTTCACACTTTATCAAATTTCTTTGTTCCTTTGGTATCATACGAATCTGTGCCATCATTGTTATTTTTCAAAAGGAGGTGATTCATATGTACATGACATTTCATGAGATTGTCTTTGACCATGGCTTTCAAATCCTGTTCACGGTCTGTGCTAATTTCCTCTACTATCTTCTCATATCCCTCACCTAAATTGAATGTTGTATAATTGGTTTGATGTTTGCATTGGTGTTTGTGTTAATCTCATGTGTGTTGATCACCAATTTGGATTGTCAATTCTGTAGGTCATGGCCCTGAACTTGTTGAATCCATCAGATCCTGGTGTACTCCAAATAAATGTACAGTTATTCTTCAGGTTTAGCTTCACTTCTGTTTAGTTTTACCCCATCCCAAAACAATAACATCTGTACATGAATTAGATTTCAGTATGTTCCTGGCGGAGGCTTGCTCCGTTGACTCCAGTGATGGGGTGACAGAAGGTGATATGGTGAGTCCTTGTAGGGAATCTCTATAGCTTTTTTGTATCCTGTCATTGTCCTCTATGCTAAACTTCCAAGTCTCTTTCCACTTGACTGAGTATCATCCATTGAGCCCTTGAATTTTGATTTTGCATGGTTTGATATCTCAAGTAAAATAAACAGTAGCTGTCAATCGCAATCTGGTAGGAGTTGGAATCGAGTTGGACAGGCATCCCATTGCCTGGTTTTCACGTGAGCATACAAATCATGTTGTTGAGTATTGATGCAAGCCTCTCTTGTTTCCTGCATTCTTCCTATGTCTACTTCTGTTATAATGTCTGCATGATCCTTTGTGTTGTATTGAAGTGATCTTGTCCTTCTTGGTGGGTTTGGTAGTTTTCCATGTGGTTGTCAGTATATGCATGCAATGTTCAACAAGTCTAAATACATGTTGGCATAAATAATAAAAACAAAATACATTGACTAAATTTACCCATTTGATTGTATCTTCCCTGTTAACCATTCAAATGCTAAAACCATTCTTTTCTTCTGCGTCAACTACTGGCATAGTAGTCGTTCCATCAAGCCAACATTTCTTCCTGGATTGCTGATAGAACATTTGCCAACCTCCAATGATTGTTTCCCTCGTTTTGTGGTTTATTCTCCTTATTACTTGCCAGGTTGCATTCATTGGGCTCATGCAAAGCCACATTGCATGTTTTGGGCACCAATGGTACTCCTTGCTGTTATTCTGTTTCATTTTATTGCGATCACTGGGAGCATTCTTTCTATTAGAACCTTTCTTCTTTCCTTCTTTCTTCTCTTTCCTCGTGTTTCCATTTGAGCTTGGTCCTCTTGGTGCTTTGCACTCTCCAGATCTGACAAGGATCTTGTAGTTGATCTCTGCTAGCACCATTAATCTATCTTCGGTTAGCTGACCACATTCATCATATTCCTTTATCTTTTGTGCCATGTATAGCTTAAGCTTTCCATCTGTGATGGCCTTATATCCCTTGAATGGTTTGATAATGTCATTTGAGCTCTCTCCGCCAGGTCGGTCCCCTCGGTCTCGCTTGTGGACCAGAGCCAGGGTGGACCAAGACTACCTAAGACAGCTCTCAGAAGACTGGTTTTATTTTCCACAAGGCAGACAGTACTAACTGCGTGTTTATGCCCTCTAAAATATATGCTGATGTAGCACGTGTCCTGATCAACACAGTAGATATAATTAAAAGTAAACACACAGTTAAAGTTTGCTCTGATGCCCGTAAAGCACGGTCTATTCAAGACATTAAAGGCCAACCTAGTACTAAAGATTAAATCAAATATGTAGAAAACAACTTACTGTCAAACTGTCCCATTACCAAGACAGACATTTTAAAAGAAGAAGACATTATGGGGCCTAATTTGGGCTCTCTAAAAATCAAAAAAATGTCCGAAAATGTGAACAACATGAAAACATGACGCTCACAGTTGATATTATGTATATCAACAATTTACATTTTATCTTGATGATAAGAACGATACACTTCAGCTCTGCAGAAATGATTAACAATAAAAAGACAGCTATAATTATGACATCCCTACAAAAATTATCAATGCATATCATGGTAGAGGCTTTAAATTGAGGCATACACTCGTAGATGGGCAATTGAGTGCATAAGAAAGGCAACGGAACCACTGGGTATTATGGTAAACGTCATAGGACATGATGTCAGGTCCCAAAAGTTGTGAGATACATTAGGACAGTAAATTAACGCATACATGCCACAGGCAACACACTACCATTCGAAAAGCTCCACCACAACTAATAGTAGAACCATATACAACACATTTTTCTGGTTAAACCTTTTTCCACATAAGAATTGATTACCAATTATAAGTCCACGAACAATATTCACAAGATTGATAATCAACTACAATAAACATTGTTAGCTGCAGTTCGGCACATACATCCAAGAGCACAAACAATAAAACAAATAACTGCTGCCCAGGACAGCCAGAGAATTAGCCTTATGCCTCATGGGACTGCCCAAAAGAGATACTACTTCCTAAGCTTGTATGGCAAGTGAGTAATTAGAAACAACTGGACCATATTGCCCATGCCTGCAAAATTAATATCAATTAGACATCTCATGTCAGCCTCGTGTAAAAAATACAAAGGACTCATATTTACTGACAAATACGGCAATATAATAAATGACATTAATGACCCAGAGACTGACATCAGTAATCATAACAATATATAAATTACGGGAGTGGACAAGGGGCATATCACAGGGGCGGAGCATGATGACACCAACAGCAACAATACCAATACAAGAAATGTCCATACAAAAAAATCACATA
>Ga0075156_10001490_pt1 | contig 12753 bp, 8 predicted proteins | sample JI81AbrownDNA_FD_70966 | JGI IMG/M metagenome (GOLD analysis project Ga0075156, IMG submission 70966) | Wastewater effluent complex algal communities from Wisconsin, to seasonally profile nutrient transformation and Carbon sequestration -... | ecosystem: Engineered > WWTP > Effluent > Algae...
GGTCGAACAGGCGTTCGCAGGACGCGTAGAAGTTGTTGCAGTCGACCAGCGCGAAGGTCGGCATCTCAGGCCCCGAAGCGCTTGAACTTGCCCACCACGACACCCCAGATCACGAGCTCCAGCGCCTCGTTCAACGCGATCGTCGGGTAGGCCGGATTCTCTGCGACCAGCGCCACCTGACCACCTCGTTGATGCAGGCGTTTTACCAGTCGCTCACCATTCAGGAAGGCCACAACGATGTGACCATGCACGGGACGGATGCTGCGATCGACAACGAGTATGTCGCCGTTGAAGATCTCCGCACCTTCCATCGAGTCTCCACTGACCGGGAAGAAGAAGGTCGAGACCGGGTTTCGGACCAGGTACTTATTGATATCGAGGCTACCGTCGGCATAGTCCTCGGCGGGTGACGGAAATCCTGCAGAGACCGGAGTCAAACCCAGCGGGAAGGCTTGCGGGGATTGATCCTGGCAGGGAAAGCGATGATCGGGAAAATCCTCGGGACGGAATGGCGTACTCGTGGGCATGGTGCAGACAGCGGCCTTGGTAGTGTAAATTTATACACTATAGCGTACGGGAGGCTATCTGGCCCCCTCCCCTTCTTGCCTGATTCCCTGCAGCAACCTCCTCGCGGATCATGAGCCACACGCAGCCAAGAAGGCTGCGTGTGGCTCTGTGGCAAAGAGATTCTCCATACACCCGGTGTTCGCAGATCGATGATCTGGGGCGAATTCGCTAACTGGCCGAGAAAGACGGTCGAGCCGGTGGCGGGTCGTCGGCCGTTGCTGTCGTTGCCCGTAGTAGCCGAATAGGTCGGCAATGTGTCCTTACCTTACGTTAACCAGTAATCACCGGGTGGACGGTAGGCATGTCAAATGCAGCAGCCGGGCGTCCGGCCGGGAAGGCTCCGGCACTACTGAAGAATTCACGGTTGACGTTGTATGGCTTCGCTAGATTGTGGAGTTCACTTTGGCGAAGCTCGATCCCGCGCCGCACTACCTTAGAATCGAGGCTCTTCCAACGTGATCAGGATAGGGATAGCAATGCGGTTGCTGATGGATACATGCGTCTGGCTAGATCTGGCAAAGGACTATCGCGAACAACCCATTATTGCCGTGCTCGAAGAGCTGATCGAAAGCGGCGAGGTCGAACTGATCGTGCCGCAGCAGGTGCTGGATGAGTTCAATCGCAACAAGGCTCGCATCATCGAGGAAGCGCGGCGCGGCCTCCAGTCCCATTTCAGGCTGGTCCGGCAGGCTGTTAGCTGCTTCGGCGACGACGCAAAGAAGGCCGATCTACTCGCAGGACTGAACGAGATTGACCACCGTATCGGTACCGATGGCAATGCGGTCAGTGAATCGATCGATCGCATCGACAAGCTCCTGCGCAGCATTCCCGCTCTCGTGACCAGCGATGCTGTAAAGCAGCGCGTCACAGAACGGGCGCTCGCAAAAATGGCTCCATACCATCGTGCGAAGAACAGCGTCGGCGACGCTATCCTTGTTGAGATCTACACCGACATCGCATCGAAAGCGACAGTCGCCGCACCCTGTGCATTCATCACCCACAATACGAAGGACTTCAGCGATGCAGACCGTGATTTCCGGCAGCCGCACGCCGACTTAGCGCACCTGTTCGAAGCACCGAAGTCCACCTATTGGATCGCGATGGTCGACTTCCTGAAGGATCACAACCCCGACCTGCTAAGTGACCACGCCTTCGAGTTCAACTATTCACAGGAGGCGCGCAGCTTGTCAGAGATTCTTGAAGCGGAGCACATGCTGTTCCGGCAGGTCTGGTATAACCGGCACTGGAATCTGCGTATGAAGATCGAAAACGGCGAGCATCATGTCGTTGCCGAGCAGGACTACAGTCGGAACCCATATCGCGCTGACCAGACGCTAGATACAGTGTGGGAAGGGGCGCTCGCTGCCGAGAAGAAAACCGAAGACGAGGTGGGCATCGAGAATCTCGGCCCCTGGGACGACTTCGAGTGGGGCATGCTCAATGGCAAGCTCTCGGCACTGAGATGGATACTCGGCTACGAGTGGGACATGCTTGATACCTAATGTCGCCTGCTTGCAGCACCACGCAAAGACCCAACGCTTCAGATCGACCAGTCTGCGCGACAACACAGGTCAACTCTCGGCTCTTGGCACCCTTACCAACTTTAAGTTGCTTGACTTGTCATTACCCCGTGGCTGTATTTGGCACGATGATGAACGTTGCTCATCCCATAATCTGATGTTCTATGCCAAACTTCTTTCAATTTGAATACGCGCCGCCGCGATCCTGGGAGCACTTTGAAGAGCTATGTGCCGACCTCTTCCAAGCGATGTGGAACGACCCGGCCTTGGTGCGGCATGGACGTGCCGGCCAACGGCAACACGGCGTCGACATCATCGCGCGGCAGGGGGCCAGATACCCCGTTGGAATTCAATGCAAGCGTCGGTCGCGATGGCCAGTGAGCCGGCTGAACTCCAAGGAGATTGACGACGAGGTTGCCGAAGCAGACAAATTCACTCCCACGCTTCAGGCCTTTTACATTGTCTCGACAGTACAAGACGACACTAAGCTGCAAGAGCACGTTCGCAGGCTCAATGAAGCACGCAGGAAGCAGAAGAACTTTGAGATCGTCCTACTGGGCTGGTCCGAGATTGTCCGACGCGTGACCCTTCAGCCCGAGGTCGCGGCAAAGCACTTCGGTGCAGTTGGAGGGATGCCTCCTGCACCGCTGTTAGCAACCTGGTTTACTAAGGCCGGCGCTCTTGAGCTGACAGGTACGGAGTTCGATCTTGCTGTTCGAGAACTCGCTCTCGATCTGCATGATCATCCAAACGGGCGCGTCGTGATTCGACAACGCGAAACGGATGTACTAATCGAGCAGATCAAGGCTCTTGAGGCGGACGAATCGACGCTCGAGCTCCGAATGCAGCGCGTCGAACTTCGCCGGAAGCTAAAGAGGAAAATCGCTGAGGAACAAGCTGTCGCGCGCGGCGTGATCTTCATGCTCACGGATCCAACGGTTGCGGGTTTGGTAGTGGAGGTTTTGGAGAACGATACACCGGCGCTCGTGCGCGGATTCATCGAGGACGAGCTCAATTCAGACAGAGGCATCGTCAACACTGGCGATCATGAGATGCACCTGTGGCCGCCAAGGAAGAAGTTACCTGAGTTCCGGATCAAAAGGTACTTCCCAAAGGCATTGGTTCCTGAGCTCGTGGAACTACGCAATCGCAATATGGCGAGCTGTAACAAGCCGCTGACCGATTCGGTGCTAGAGCTGCCGGCTTCGCTTCGCAATCTTCACGCTGTTCCTGTGGTCCTGCGTAACATCTTCAGCGCATTGGATGAGGGCGCGACTCTCGATTCACTGAGGGCGAATGGCTGGTTAGACGTTTCGAGCTGGGCGGTAGAGATCTAGCTCCCGTACACATCCGACCCCTATGCAGGCGTCACCGTCAGCATAGGGGTCGGATGTGTGAGTTCGACGACGATGGACGCTGACGTTCGTCCATTCAGTACTGCCACCGTCGGCAACGGGCCACATGGCTGACGTATCGCAAGAGGTGTCCCAACGACAGCAAAGACCGACCAACAGCCTGTCACCAAGGACGGTTGCTCGGCCTGAGCTGTCGCTGACCTGATTGGTGCAGTCAGGTAGCAATGAGTTGGTCACCTGCCGTTCGGCCGTCAGGCGACGGCGAGGGCCGTAAGCCCCCGGCAAACCCACCTTCCCCCGACCGCTTAGCTCGCTAACCATAGTGTCCACTACGCATTAGAAGTGGACACTTACATGACCATCACCCAGCCCCTCCGTACCCGTCGCACCCATTCCGAGGCGTTCAAGCAGTCCCTGATCGAAGCCTGCGGCGAGCCCGGCGCCTCGGTCGCGGGTGTTGCGCTGGCCAACGGGATCAACGCCAACCAGCTGCGGCGCTGGATGCGCGAGCGAGGCATCGAGCCGCCTGAGCTGTCCTGCCTGCCGTTACGTGTGGCGGCCTCCGAGCCGATGGGCGGCTTTGTCCCGGTGCAGCTTTCCCCAAGCGTTGATCCACCCATCCGCGTGGAACTGCGTAAGGGCACCGCCGTGGTCACGGTAGAGTGGTCCGCTGTTGTTGCTGGCCGAAAACTGACCAAATGGTCAGTTTTAAACCGGTACGGACACCCTGAGGTTCTCGGTCAAGATGGGTTGGCCGGAGGCTTACCGAGGGCCAGCAGTTAGTACTCGACAACAGGCGATGAAGCGCTGCTCCGACTCGTCGTTCGACGGGACTTCAAGTTCGAAGAAGCTCGGCGAGGGCCAGAATTTATTATCAGGCACGGCCCAGCCTGCATAGATTTCGAATCCGCGATACTTGAAGACTCGCTGCTCGCTGGGCCCATAGTGCCTGTCGCCATCTACAGCCTCTTCAACGCTAATGCGAGTATTTCCGGAGACCGAGAAGTCCCAGCTCTTCCCGAAACTCCTGTACACGGAACGCTGCGCCTACTTGGTTCCGAGCATCCGCCGCGTGTGCACACGGGGTTTGCGGTCGTAACTGGGTGGCACGTCATTGTCCCACCTTGCCAGTGAGAACGTAGAGCGCGTCATCCGCACTCACTGGCTCAAGGTGCGCGAGCTTGTTCCGGATGTCCCTGTACCTCTGTGCCGTCTGAATGATATTCGGCGGAAGTCGATGTATCCGCGCCAAATGAAGTAGACCACCGATCTCAACATCGTTCAAATCGAGAACTGGCTCATCGTTGAGACGCAGAGAAGAAGGCAACCCCCGACTGGCTTTCATGCGATCAGCCAGCTGTCGGCGCTTCAGTTCAAGGGCTGGCATCAACTCGGCGGCCTGGGCGGCCCATAAACGCATCACCAATTCCCTCTTGGGGTCACCATTCCGAAATAAGACGAGCGCATGCACCATGCGCTCTCCGTCAAAATCGGCGAGGCCTCCCTCCTCCCACGTGGATCCGAGCCCGACCCAAGACTCCCTGTCATCGTCGATTGAGCGAAGCGCCTGCGTCGGATCAAAAAGATCTTGCCAATTCAGATCGAGGAACCGGTCAACCAAGTCGAAGTCCCACAGCGCCAGCCGCGTAACGATCCGCGCTACAAGCTTTGCACGGGCGTCGATGCGCGTCCCAGTGCGCCGCCAGAACTGAAGAACATAGGCGAACACGTCGCCTTCGCCGATGTGACCATTCCATGCCAACGACTGAAGCGCCGGTGCCTTGGCCGGCAACTGATCAGCTGGAACGCCGGACGTAACCAGCAGCAATTGCGTCCGGTCAAACTTGTCCACGGAGCGACAAGCATTTGCGTACTCGCCCAAGAAGCGCGCCCAAGCAGGCCACTGCGGGATGTCGACCGCCGAAACAATTACAACCCGCTTATCCTCCATGCGGGCAATCAGCGAAGCTACCGTCTTTCCTGAGGGGCCGCGCTCGTCGTCAATCTCAAGTCCAGCGCAGATCTCGTCGATCGGCGGTCGCCCGCTCGGTTGCAGCGGGCCAGCTAGGCGCCAATTGTCGTTGGCCAAGCGATCGTCAAGAACGTGCGCGAGCGCGCCGCTTGCGTTGGCGGGCGCAGCAACAACAACATTCGCGCCATCGCGGATCGCCTCCACCACCGACTCGACAAATGCCATGGCACCGGGAAGTAACCAGCGGTCCATCAACCGCCCGTTCCCAGCAGAACCTGCGTGACGATGGGATCGACCGTCCAGAAACCGGCCCCCTCGCGACGCGTCAGCCCAAGAAGTTCCCCCCATCTGAGGCACCGCTCCACATACTCCCTTTTCGCCTCGGCAATCAGGGCGAGGTCGCTTGCCTCGATGGCCTCTACCTCCTCGTTGCTATTGTTTTTGCATAGCCTTGCCAGCACGTCGATCACTCCCACTGGTTTAACTACATCCAGACCAAGTTGCCTGCGCAAGAGCACAGTCTGCTCTGTGTCGGTGGTCTGCTGCCGCGCGACCGATTCGATCCGCTCCCTCACGGCGCGCAACTCGGTTCGCTCACCGACCAGATCGGTAACGAGCGCTGGCCACAGACCGGTCGCTCCAATCAGCAAACGACGGTCCTCGGGATCCAACTGGATCTGCCGCTCCTCTAACCAGTGGCGCAGAAACGCCTCGCTCCATTGCAGCAGAGACATCCACGGCAACTCACCGCCTTCTAACGCTTTGTCATCATCCAGCAAGCGCCAGAGCGTCATCGGGTCCGCGACGAAGACTAGGGATGCGAACTTACTTTCTGACCGCAAGCTTTTTAGGCGATCCTGTGCTTCCGCCAACCAGAGACTAGACCACGGCACGGACTCAGGAATCACGAAAACCGACACTTGGTCTTTCGGGCGATCGATCAGCACCTCCTGGAGCTTGGCGCCGAAAGATTGGCGGTCAGGGCATGCGTCCAAAATCACCGGAGTAGCCCCGTTGCCCAAATAGTCCTCGAGATTGGCCGCGACCGTGGCAATGCCTGCAGCCTCCGTTCCGGTCACGATGGTGATGTCATTCTTCTTTTGCAGCAACCTGCTAAGCTGCTGATACGTAAAGACGTTGCGATTAGGTGCTGTAGACGCTCTCCGAAGGGACGGTCTGAACGTCGTCGATTCGAACTCGACTGCCGGTTCGCGCTCCTTGTTCAGAACCGTTTCAATCTCTTCCTGCGTCCCAAGCAGCAAGAGCACATTCGGATTGCGCAGCACATAGCGTCCGGCGGGAAGCTTACGTAGAACCCCCAGGCCAACCATTTCGTCCAGTAGAATACCGAAGTCCAGTTCACTGGTGTCGCGGAAACCATCGGCCCACCAATGCAGTGCCCCCGTCTGTCGAATCATTTGCCAGGAAGCGCCGTCACTCTGCGTGTAGCGGCCGCGTAGCAGATCCAGAGCCATCGAGTAGGCCAGCACCTCGTAGCGAGGGTCCAGTTGAAGGGTCAGGCGGAACTTGGCACGGATTTCGTCGCGCAGCGCATCGCTCGAATAGACCTGTTCGATGTCCCTGTCAGTAACGAGATAGCGTGGGCCACTCGTCCTCTGTCGACTGGTAACCTGGCCCAACATGTGACGGAGCAGTTGTGAACAGTACAACTGGATCAGACTGGGATAGTAGTTGGTCTGCGCAAGGATGCGAATCACCAATCCCTTCGACTCAAAGGCAAACCCCGCAGCAGCCATCGGTCTGCGAATGAGGTCAGCTGCCTCCCTCACTTCCTCGCCTTCGCGCAGCGGTCCGACCTCGATCGGCTCACCGAAGTGAGCCAAGGGGTGGTTGGGCCGCTCTGTCATCCGAAGCACGTTGTGGAGACCCGCAAACACGACCTTGAACCTCCGTTGCGAGTCGTCCATCAACTGCTTTAGCCTGCGCGTCTCCTCGAAGTCGTTCCTTCCGTCCTGCTCAAAAAATCGGTCTGCTTCGTCAAGCAGCAAGAGCACCCTCCGATCGGCATTGGTCGCGAGGAACTCGCGGATGGCCTTGATCATCGCCTCTGCGCCCTGCTTCTTTCCTGGCGCGCGAGCGGCCAGTTTCTGGTCCAGAACCCCAAGCTCTTTCAGCTTCTCATACAGCGTCAACCAGACTTCGCCTGGAGCCACACTGACGCCGATGCCCTCGGCTCGCAAATCAATCCATCTCGCATAGTGACCGCGAGACGGGGCGTGAAATGACTGCTCAGCGCGCTTTAGGAGTGCGGTCTTACCAAGCTGGCGCCCTCCGTAGATGAAGCAGCGCCCGTTGAGGCCACGCACTGCGTCAAGTTCGGTACCACGCCCGTAAAACATCTCGGGTGGCACCAGACCGGCCGTAGCGTCATACGGCAACGAGTACGAGAAGGGCATTGCCGTGTCGAACCATGCTCTGAGGCGCGATCCTGCCGAACAACACAAGTACACAAGCAACGTCTCGTCAAGCATCATCAGTGACCGTCGCTTCGATTTGGCCAGCCGACTCAAGTCACGCCATCTCTGCTCCGACATACGGCCGAAGAAGAGCAGCAACGCTGGTCGCAGCGTTGAGGCATCGCCCACCCATTGTAAGAGGTCGTCTACGGTAGGCCGCCCCCAGACACAGATGACGCGGTATCGCCCGCCCGCAGAGGAACCGTACATGGGCAGGGGGCAGACCTGACGGTCCTCGACTGGATCGGCGTCGAGGCTCCAGATTTCCCGCCCAGACACTCTATCTGCGCGAATCAAGTCCTTGACCGTGAATCCGAGTCCGATCAGCAGCAGTTCGAGCCTGGAGCGCTCCCCCTCCTGTCTCCCCTTCATGTCAGACCAGGCACTGAACATTTTCGACGCTTGCTTCCGGCGCGCACCATCGACACGCGTCGCGTCAAGGCCAGGAATCGCCTGACCCTGCTCCAACGCACCTTGTACTGTCTCTCGCTTGTGTTCTGCCAGCCAGGATTCCATTTCCTTCATGGCCACCGGGAAAAAATGGTCGAACCCCTCGCGCGCGTCTTCGTCCAGGTCGGTTGGTGTCGGCTTGCCTTGTTGGAGCCAATGCACCAGTTCCCGGGCAGTGGCGATGTCACCCTCCTCAAGTGCCTTCTCGACTTCCATCGTGCCAGACCGGGTGGCGTCGGTGAGCACGATGTCGCTCAGGTCCTTACGAACGTCCGTCTTACGCGCTTCTCGCTCGTCCTCGACCCGAGCACGAATATCTCTGATCTCGGCCATTACAATGTCGAAGCGTCGCAGTTCTTCAGCTTGCCCCTGCCACCTCGCCAGCTGACTTTCGAACTGACCCCGCTCCGCCTCCTGCAAATAGCCGTATGCCGAACCAACCTCGACTGCACGTTGGCACTCCGAGATGTCCTTGAGGAGCGCGTGCTTCCAGCGCTCCCTCCCCGGACGCAGCGGCGCGCTGTCGGCGTCGGCGAGTCCTGCGTTGACAATCATCTCGGCCCCAAGGAAGTCACCCCTATCGGCCCGGCATCGCAGCGCTGCCACCGGTTCGAGTGGAATGAACTGCATTCGCCCCAACGCTGCTAACGCCACCTCCGGGGCGACCTCCAACGTCCAATCTTCCCGAATTGGTAGCTCAGGGAGGCAAAGCAGCGAACGGCTCAGTACCTCAACCTGCTGCGGTTCCGACTCACGCAGGTTCGACGCGCTGTCGAACAGAGCCAGAAGTCCTCGCACCGATCTCAAGGCCTGGGTCTGGCCGCCGGTCACGAGTCGCCATGGATCGTGTAAGGGCAGCCGAGTCAGCTCCTGCTCGACCGCGGCAAAGTTCTCGCGCAAGGCTTTGTGCACTCCTTCCAGCAGGTCGCGCAGACGATCCTCACGACCACCAAGCAGCTCGACCAACGACAGCCATTGGCGCGGCAACTTGAGTGCCTCATCGACAAGCCGCAACAAGTGCTCCAACGCACCTGAATGAATGTCTTCACCGCGTCGACGCTTCTCTTCACGCCGATCTGTTGTGTGGATCAGCCGAGTCACATGGTCCACATCGGACATTTCAGCGACCAACTCGCGAACACGGTCGGCGTCCATCAACCGGTTGTGCACCACAGGTGCAACAAGCGCGTCGATCTTACCGCCAGGCCGGAGCCAACGCCTCCAGACGCTCGTCGCCGCGGCAAACTTGATCGTGTAGGCGGGAGCCTGGACGCCGAGCCAGTCCTCCGCTGTGTGTTGCAGGGACTGCAAGTCGGCCCTGATTGCTGCCTCGCCACGAGCCTTCCGTAGTACCTTGGGCTCAATGCGGAAGCCCATCAGCTTCGAGCTCAGACTGCGGAGCTTCTGCACGAGAGCGTACAGAGCCGGGTAGTCACCTCCTTGGTGGAGATAGGCCGCCACAGTGGCGGCGCCGCTGCTGGGTGCCAGCACCATTGGCCGCAGGGTCGCCGCGGCGAGCAATAAATTGATTGCCGCATGCCACGACCGCGGCGTGTTTGACGCGAAGTCCACAGGGGCAAGATTCTCGAATCGGCTGCCCAATGCAACTTGGAGCGGTCCATCTGGAAGCATCAGCTCTTCGGCAAGCGCCACAGCCGCCAGCAAGTCTGGAGACGGAACCTTCGTTCCTGGATGCGTCGCCTCGATCCAATTCGCCGTCTGGTAAGCCAACGCTGGTTGCCCGGTTTCAAGGAGATGCCACACCGGACGACAGACTTCGCCTGCGTGATCGCTGTACGGGTCTGCGCAACCCACCCGTATCTCGTCCGCGGATTGATCAGACGGAAGAGCAGCAACGCTTTCAAGTACATCTTCCACCAAGGACTGTTGCTCGAAAAAAGCTGCCACCTCGGCTGCAGACTCGATCGAGCTTCCAAGACGCTCGTCCCCTTCCGCAAGCTGTTCCTCCGGCAAGTCAGAAGTATCCGACTCAACGGGCATCAACAACCCTTCGGCCTGGGACGCAGTCTCGACCGGCGCCAAGGCAGACGCAGGAGCAGCCGGTGCAACGACGATCGAAACATCGTCACCGACTACGATCACAGCCTCGTGGTTGTCTAGCCTCGCGACATAGTCCGCCGAGTAGTCAAACTGCTCAGCAAAGGGGGACGCGGCGTCAATCAGCCGCTCCTGCGTCGCTAGTTGCACAGCCTCGGTTTCGATGGTGTGCCTCTGCGCATCGACGTGCTGCCGCTTCGCCGCTGCCTGTTGGCCAAATCCCGTGGCCGTCACGAGTGTTTGCTCTATTGCCTGAGTCAACTGTCGACTCACCTTGGCAGACTCCGCCGCGCGCAAAAACGCCTCGCTTGCTTCGCCGGTGCGCATGAATGCCGCCGCCGCATCTGCACCCAGTTCCGCTATCTGATCCGGCTCACTGCGCTCGGCACGTGCAAGCCGCCAACGCGCGTCAAGCTGCGAAAGCGTGGCCGCGTCAAGCCACTCGAAGCCCGGTCGCTCCGCGGTCTCAGCCAAGAAGACCATCAAATCACGGTGTCGCTCCTTGAACTCTTCCGCCACCGAACCAAGGCGTTTTGGAAGCGACTCACGCATACGCACGAACTCCAAAGCGACCTGCGACAGCTCGTCGACCGCCTCGCGGGTTGGATGCTCCCGGAGCTCGGCGGCAACCGCATCCAGGCGCTGCATCACTTGGCCCCACTGATCGTCGCTCGTTCCGGGGTCGTCAGCACTCCCTGCGCGAGCGTCGGTCGAAGCAACTTGCTCGGCTTCACCCATGTGCAACTCCTCTGCAGTTTGCCCACGCTCGTCGGCGGCGGTAGCCTGAACACTGGCTTTGAGCAATGCGCCTAGCTCCGGCTGGATCTCGGGACAAAAGGCCACGGCCTTTGCGACGAACCAGTCAGTCCACCCAATGGACGAAAGCGCGAAGATCGCGTGGCCGACTTGTAGCCGACGACCTGCGTTCAAATCTTCCCAGCACTTCAGATCCACAATGAGGCGCGGCCACAGCATGAACATGCCGAGCGGGGTACTGCCCTGATCGAACCCCGAGCGTCTCTCGAAGCGACTGCGTATCCGGGGCCACTCCTCGCATTCAGCGGTCAGCGTCGACTCATCGAACGGCAGCGTGAGCCAGCCGGGCTCGTAGGCCTTCAGCAACTGCACGTCTACCGCAAACGCAAACGCCTTCGCACCCTGTCGCCTTTGCGGCTCAAGTAAGCGCTTAACGACGCACCAGAAACTCCCGAAGCGCTCGCCTGCGCTCAGGTAGTACGTCAGCACGCTCCAATCGGTCTTGGACACCGCCCGCCTGAGCCGGGCGTCGGGTTCTCCGTAGAAACGCGCGTCAGACTGTATCTCACGGCGCCGCTCACGGTTCAGGCCAGCCTCACGCTGCATCAAGGCGATGACCGGCAGCACCTTCTCGTCCAACGAGATCAGTGACGCGGGAAGCCCATAGACGGGCTGATGAACGTATTGGCTTTCGTCGGTTTGCATGGAGCTTTGTGATGGATCCAGTTATGAGGGGCAATGAAGCGCGCGAAGGCGTCGTTTTCTGCCAACGAGTCGCTCTTGGATCAGGCTGCCGATACGGAGCCCTAGCGGTGCATACGCGATCGCTTTTGGGGCACCTGATCAAGAGCCTCCCAAAGCCGCTTTGCGTAGCTGACGCCAGCGAGTCTTACTGTTTCGCCGGTAAAGTGCGCACACCGTAGGATCGCCATAGCAAGCGCCGACATCATAACAATGATATGTGCATCACCGAGCACAGGAGTACGCTAGTGAGGCAAATCGAGGACAAAGGCCCCAGCGTGCGCCAGCGTCGCGATGACGGTGATCGCTGCGACACCGAGTCCAGTCCAGCGCGCACCGTGGGCGTTGCGGTTGAATCCGTACGACACCAGTTCCCTAAATACGAAAGGAAACGCCCTGCGATCGTTCGTCTGCGGGCGCAGTGCATCGGCTGCTGCTACATAGGCCAGATGGGCGTGTGCAGGGTCTTTCAACTCTTCCTCGACACTTGGCATGGCAACGCCCAGCCGAGCTGCCGCAAGCTCGTGATAGTGCCGCTTCGTTAGAGTTGGGAGCGTTGTATCGCGATGTCGCAACAGGATGGTCGACGGTTGCCCACCCAACCTGAGCAGTTGCTTCTGGTGGGCCATGGACGAGTCAGTAAGCCCCCCAGATTTCAGCGGCGACACTGTCACGACCAGCAAAACCGCCGACCAACGGCCTCTGCCTAGGGGACAGCAACCGGCATTTTGTCCCGTGTGTCACTGACCGGCACAATAGAGCCACCGATGATCGGCATATAGGAGCCAGTTTGAATAGGCTCTGACGAACGTCTTCGGGGGTTCAAGGTTGGTTGTTTTTCGGGGTGCTGGCAAGTG
>Ga0075156_10001492_pt1 | contig 12747 bp, 11 predicted proteins | sample JI81AbrownDNA_FD_70966 | JGI IMG/M metagenome (GOLD analysis project Ga0075156, IMG submission 70966) | Wastewater effluent complex algal communities from Wisconsin, to seasonally profile nutrient transformation and Carbon sequestration -... | ecosystem: Engineered > WWTP > Effluent > Algae...
TCGTCGTAGTAGGCGAGCTCGGTGATGAGCAGGGCCACGGTGAACCCGATCCCCGCCAGCACTCCCAGGGCAGCGACATCACGCCAGCCGATGTCGGGACTGAGGGACGCCCGCGTGAAGCGGGCCGTGAGCCAGGCGAGGGTGAAGACGCCGATCGGCTTGCCGATCACGAGCCCCAGGATGATGCCGATGGCCACAGGGGTCGACAGGGCGTCGCCCAGCCCGATGCTGCGGAAGTCGACTCCGGCCGCGAAGAAGGCGAAGAGCGGCACGCAGATGCCCGCGCTGATGGGGTGGATCCGGTGCGACAGCCGATCGGCGGGCGACTCGGCCTCCCCCGGGTCCGGCCGCACTCGCGTGAGGAAGCCGAACACCACGCCCGCGATCGTCGCGTGGATACCGCTCTCGTGGATGAAGTACCAGCCCGCGAGGACGAGCGGCACGTACAGCAGCGGGGAGGTGATCCGTCTGCGCTGCGCCCAGGCGTAGATGCCGAACGTTGCGAGGCCCGCGAGGAACCACACCAGCGAGAACTTCTCGGAGTAGAACACCGCGATGACGGTGATGGCACCGAGGTCGTCGACCACGGCGAGGGTCAGCAGGAAGGCCCGCAGCGCGACCGGCAGCCGGCGGCCGACGACCGCCAGCACCGCGAGCGCGAAGGCGATGTCGGTGGCCATCGGGATGCCCCAGCCGGTGACCGAGCCGTCGGCCATGCGGCTGTTGACGACGACGAAGATGACGGCGGGCAGGATCATGCCGCCGAGGGCGGCGGCCACCGGCACGACCGCCTGGGCCGGCTTCGACAGCGACCCGAAGACGAGCTCGTGCTTGAGCTCGAGGCCGACGACGAAGAAGAAGACCGCGAGCAGCCCGTCCGCCGCCCAGACCCCCAGCGGAAGGTCGAGGTGCAGGGACACCGGTCCGACCTGGGCGTCGACGAGGGCTGCATAGGAGTCGCCCCAGGGGGAGTTGGCCCAGATCAGCGCGATCGCCGCGGCGACCAGCAGCAGGATGCCGCCCACCGTCTCGTTGCGCAGCTGCTCCTGCAGCCAGCCCCTCTGCAGGAGCGTCGGCCGCTCGAGGAACTGGCGCTCGCTCACGTCGGCAGCCTACTTGCGGCGGATCATCGGCTTCCTCAGTCGTCGGACGCCGAGGCGGCCAGTCCGCTGGAGATCAGCCCCATCACGGCCGGGTCGGCGAGGGTGGTGGCGTCGCCGATGCTGCGGTTCTCGGCCACGTCGCGCAGGAGGCGTCGCATGATCTTGCCGGAGCGGGTCTTCGGCAGCTCGGCGACGACGAGGATCTGGCGGGGCTTGGCGATCGGCCCGATCTCGTGGGCCACGTGGTCGCGCAGCTCCTTCTGGATGGCGGCCCCGTCCTGGCCGTCGACCCCGCCGCGGAGGATGACGAAGGCGACGATCCCCTGCCCGGTCATCTCGTCCGCAGCACCGACCACGGCGGCCTCGGCGACCTTGGGGTGCGACACCAGCGCCGACTCGACCTCGGTCGTGGAGATTCGATGGCCCGAGACGTTCATGACGTCGTCGACGCGTCCCAGCAGCCAGATCGCACCGTCGTCATCGAGCTTCGCGCCGTCGCCCGCGAAGTAATACCGGGGCCACCGCGACCAGTAGGTGTCGACATAACGCTGGTCGTCGCCCCAGATGCCGCGCAGCATCGCAGGCCACGGCTCGGTCAGGACGAGGTAGCCGCCTCCGCCATGCCCCACCGGGTTGCCCTCGTCGTCGACGACCGCCGCACCGACGCCGGGCAGCGGACGCATCGCCGAGCCCGGCTTCGCCGCGGTCACGCCGGGCAGCGGGGAGATCATGATGCCGCCGGTCTCGGTCTGCCACCAGGTGTCGACGATCGGGCAGTGATCGCCGCCGATGACCGAGCGGTACCACATCCACGCCTCGGGGTTGATCGGCTCGCCGACGGAGCCGAGCAGTCGAAGGCTCGACAGGTCGTGCGCGGCCGGCAGCTCGTCGCCCCACTTCATGAAGGTGCGGATGGCCGTGGGCGCCGTGTAGAGGATCGAGACGCGGTGCCGCTCGACGATGTCCCAGAAGCGGTCCTTCGCGGGGGTGTCCGGGGTGCCCTCGTAGATCACCTGCGTGACGCGGTTCGCCAGCGGTCCGTAGACGATGTAGCTGTGGCCGGTGACCCAGCCGATGTCCGCGGTGCACCAGTAGACGTCGTTGTCGGGCTTCAGGTCGAAGACCACGCTGTGCGTGTAGGCGGCCTGTGTGAGGTAGCCGCCGGACGTGTGCAGGATGCCCTTGGGCTTCCCGGTGGTCCCGGAGGTGTAGAGGATGAACAGCGGATGCTCGCTGTCGAAGGCCTCGGGGGCATGGGTGTCCGGCTGCCGGTCGACGATGTCGTGCCACCAGACGTCGCGGCCCTCCGTCCACTCGACGTCGCCACCCGTGCGCTTCACGACGAGGACGTGCCGCACCGACGGCGTCTCCGCCACCGCCTCGTCGACGGCAGGCTTGAGCGGCATGGCCGATCCGCGGCGGTTCTGGCCGTCGGCCGTGATGACGAGCGTGGCCTGGGCGTCGTCGATGCGACTGCGCAGCGCCTCGGCCGAGAACCCCGCGAACACCACCGAGTGCGGAGCGCCGACGCGGGCGCATGCCAGCATCGCGACGACCGCCTCGGGGATCATCGGCATGTAGATGGCGACGCGATCGCCTGCCGTCACGCCGAGCTCGGCGAGGGCGTGCGCAGCCCTGCTGACCTCGCGCTGGAGCTCGGCGTAGGTGACATCCCGTCGGTCGCCGGGCTCGCCCTCGAACCGGATCGCGACCTGGTCGCCGTGACCGGACTCGACGTGCCGGTCGACGCAGTTGTAGGCCACGTTGAGGCGGCCCCCGACGAACCAGCGCGCGAAGGGCGCACCCGACCAGTCGAGCACCTGCGTGAAGGGCTCGGCCCAGTCGAGGCGCGCGGCCTGCTGCGCCCAGAACGCCAGGCGGTCTGCGGCGGCGTCGTCGTACATCGAGGCGGAGGCGTTCGCCTGGGCGGCGAAGGCGTCGGTCGGTGGGAACACCCGGTCCTCGTGGAGCAGGTTCTCAAGCGCCTCGTGGCTCATGTCACTCCTTCGTCGAAGGGAAGGGTCCCAGCGCGAACCTAGCCAATCCGCCTCACCCCGTGCGGGCGAACGCGGGGACGCTAGCGTCTGACCCGTGCCGGCCTCGACGGATCCCCTGGGCGCGCTCGCGGCAGATCCCACCGTCGCAGCAGCAGTGCTGGCGGCGCGCGGCGAGGTCGATGCCCTGCTGTGGCGCCGTGACGTCCGGGCCGCGGCCGCAGAGGTGGCGGCGGCATCGGTGGAGCGCGGCGCACGCGACTCGGCTGCCATCGACGGAGCCGACCTCGTGACCGCTGACGAGTCGCCCATGGGACGCGTGCTCGATGCCGCCCTGAGGCTCACCGCTGAGGTCCCGGGGCAGGTGGACGTGTTCGCGACGGCGCCGCTGCAGGCCCTGGCCCACCTGAACGCCGTCGTCGCGCACGGCTTCCTCCCGGCCGAGGAGCGCGGACGGCCCCGGCCGTCCGACGTGGCCGACGATCCGCTGCACCTGGGACCGCTGCCTCCAGCCGAGGCGGCCGCCGAGCGACTCGCCGCCCTGGCCCGCGTGCTCACGATGCCGACGGAGGCGCCCGCGCTGGTCGTGGCCGCCATCGCGCATGCCGAGATCGCGGCGGTGCGGCCGTTCGCGTGGGGATCGGGGCTGCTCGCCCGCGCCAGCGTCCGCCTGGTCCTGGCCGGCCGCGGCGTCGACCCGTCGCTGTTCAGCATCCCCGAGCACGGGATGCTCGAGCTGGGAAGGCCCGCGTACGTGGCGGCCCTGCGCGACTACGCGTCTGGCACGCCGGCCGGCGTGACGTCGTTCATCGTCTGGCAGGCGACGGCGGTCGCCCTGGGAGCGCGCGCAGTGGTGGTGCCATAGCGGCACCGACGAATCCTGCAGTTCGCGTCGCAACAGCAGCGCGGTGTGACCGCAACTGCAGGATTCGCCGGGCTGTGGATGGACGGTTGCGGCGCACCCCGCTGCTCGGCAGCGTGACCGCATGCCCCGCCTCGCCGACCCCGACCCCTTCCTGCCTCCGCTCGCCCTGCTGGCACAGGCGACAGCGGCCGGCCTGACCCCGGACCAGGTGCGGCACCGCGTGCGCTCGCGCCGGTGGGAGCGCGTCGGCCGCGGCGCGTACCTCACCGTCGACGAGGCGCCTGAAGACCTTGACGACTACGCCAGAGCGCGGGTGGCCCACGTGCAGCGCGCGCTCGCCGCGGCTCACCGCAACCCCGGCACGGTCGTCGGCTACGCGAGCGCGGCCCTCCTCCATGTCATGCCGGTGCTGGGCCGCGTGCCGACCGACGTCACGCTCGTCGTCCCGCCCGGCCACTGGACGGGCCGACGCAGCGGCATCATCTTCCGGCGGCTGCGACTGTCGGACGACCATGTGGAGCGCCGTCGCGTCCCGGTCACGACGCCGGTGCGCACCTGGCTGGACATCGCCTGCCGCGGATCACTCGCGGATGCGCTGGCTGCCGGCGATGGCGGGATTCGCTCGGGGCTCCTGACCTCGGAGTCGGTCGCGGGCGTCCTCGGCTCCATCGACGTACTGCCAGGCCTCCAGAGGGCCCGGCGCGCCGCCCCTCTGCTGAACGGGCTGCGCGAGACGGCGCTCGAGTCGGCGTCGTACGCCTACATGGTCGAGCACCGGCTTCCGCTTCCCCGGCTGCAGGTGACCATCACCGACGAGCGCGGATTCGTCGGGAGGGTCGACGTGCTCTGGGATGACCTCCCGTCAGGGCGCCGCGTTGTGGGCGAGAGCGACGGAGTCGTCAAGTACGGGACGTCGGGGGAGGCCTACCGGGAGAAGGTGCGCGAGGACAGGCTCCGGGCGGCGGGCTACCAGGTGGTGCGCTGGGGATTCGCCGACCTGCGGACGCCGGACCTCGCTCGGCGACTCCGCGAGGTGCTGGTGTCCTGACGCGAATGCTGCAGTTCGCGTCGCAAAGCCGGTGCGTTGCGACGCAAAGTGCAGCATTCGGTGGGTCAGGCGCGGCCGCCGCGCCTCCGGGCGTACCACGTCAGCCCGAGCGCGACGGCGCCGAGAGCGGCAGCCCCTCCGACGGCCACCGCCTGGCGGCGATCGTGCTGCTGCTTCATCGCGACCGGGGTGGCGAAGTCCATGATCGGCCAGTCGCGCTCGACGGCGATCCGGCGCAACTCGGTGTCGGGGTTGACGGCCACCGGGTGGCCCACGACGTCGAGCATCGGCAGGTCGGTGTGGGAGTCGCTGTAGGCGTAGGACGCGGAGAGGTCGTAGCCGCGCTCGGCCGCCAGCGTGCGCATGGCCTCCGCCTTGTTCTCCCCGTAGGCGTAGAACAGGATGTCCTCGGTGTACTGACCCGCCTCGACGGCCACCTGCGTGCCGATGGCGAGGTCGGCCCCGAGGCGCTCGCCGATCGGCTCGACGATGTCGGTGCCGGACGACGAGATAATGATGACGTCGCGGCCGGCGGCCTTGTGGAACCGCATGAGCTCGACCGCCTCCTCGAAGACGATCGGATCGACGATGTCGTCGAGGGTCTCGCTGACGATCGCCTGGACCTTGTCGACCTCCCAGCCGTTGACGAGCTTGGACATGTACTCGCGCATCGACTCCATCTGCTGATGGTCGGCGCCGGAGGCCAGGTAGACGAACTGGGCGTAGGCGCTGCGGATCACGTCGCTGCGGCCGATGAGCCCCTCGCGGTAGAAGGGGCGCGCGAAGGCGAACGAGCTCGACTTGGCGAGGATGGTCTTGTCGAGGTCGAAGAAGGCCGCCGATGTCACGTCGCCGCTCACGGGGATGACGGTAGCGCGGCAGGGCGACGTCGGCATTCGGCCACGCGTGGGCCACGTCGGGCTTTCCACAGGGCCTGTGCCCTCGCCGCGGTCCACAGGCGTGATCTGGATGGTGACGGCAGGCGCCCGGCCCCCGAGGCTCGTCGTGACGGCGATCCCTGGGACGTGGAGGGTGGACATGAGCCTGCAGCGGCCCCTGCTCGTGAGCAATGACGCGGACCTCATCGACGACGTGCTGCGGCTCTCGGCGGCGAACGGTGTCGAGGTACACCTCGCCGCCGATGCCGATGCGGCGCGAAGCCGCTGGACCCTGGCACCCCTCGTGGTGGTGGGGGAGGACGCCCTCGGCCCCGTGGCGCAGGCGCGCCTCACCCGGCGTCGCGACGTCGTCCTGATCACGCGGGAGCCGAGCACGGCCACCTGGCAGCGGGCGGTCGAGATCGGGGCCGAGCACGTGGTGGCCCTTCCCGAGGCCGAGCGCTGGCTCATCGACCGCCTCGCCGACAGCGGCGAGGGGCCGACCCGCGCCGGCCGGGTCGTCGGCATCACGGGGTGCGGTGGCGGTGCCGGCGCGTCGACGTTCGCCGCCACCCTCGCCGTGGTCGCGGCAGCACGCTCGCTGCGTGTGCTGCTGGTGGACGCCGATCCGCTAGGCGGGGGCCTCGACGTCCTCCTCGGGCTCGAGGACGTCGCCGGCGTCCGGTGGGCTGATGTGGCCGACACCCGCGGCCGACTCGGGGTCGAGGCCCTGGCGGCAGCACTGCCCGTGACCCAGGGGGTCCACGTCCTGTCGTGGGGTCGCACCGGACCACTCGCGGCCGGCGCCGCGAGCATGTCGGCCGTCGTCGATGCGGGTGTGCGCGGCTACGACCTCGTCGTCGTCGACCTGCCCCGGTGCCCTGACCCGGCCGCCGATGTCGTGCTCGGCCGCGCCGACGAGACGCTGCTGGTGATGACGAACCGCGTGCGTGCGGCCGCGGCGGCGTTGCGGGTCATCGACGTCCTGCAGGGTCGCTCGGCCCTGCCGTCCCTGGTCGTGCGCAGCGCGCCGGGGGGCGTCACCGATGACGCGGTGCTCGCCGACCTGGGCAGGCCGGTCGTCGGCCGGCTTCCGTTCAGCCGCGCGGTCAGTGCCCGTGCGGAGGAGGGCGAGCCTCCCGTGGCGCGCGATGCCTACGGGCGGGCCTGCGCCGAGGTGCTCCCCGCAATCGTCGAGGCCCGGGGCAGTGCGGCGTGACGCCGGCCCTGGCCGACCGGGTCCGGTCGCGACTTGTCCTGCAGCAGTCGGAGGCGACTCCGGCGCGGGTGGCCGCGGCTCTGCGCGCCGAGGGCCTGGTGCTGGGCGACGACGCGGTGCTCGACCTGGTGCGCACCCTCCGGCATGAGCTCACCGGGGCCGGCCCTCTCGAGCCGCTCCTGCGGGAGCAGGAGGTCACCGATGTCATCGTGAACGGTCCGGGAGACGTCTGGGTCGACCGGGGCCGCGGGCTCGAGCGCGCCGACGTGCGGTTCGGCTCCGAGGACGACGTGCGCCGCCTGGCGCAGCGGCTCGCGGCCTCCGCGGGCCGGCGGCTCGACGAGGCCTGCCCCTTCGTCGATGCGCGCCTGGCGGGCGGGGCGCGGCTGCACTGCGTGCTGCCCCCGGTCTCCGTGAACGGCACCCTCATCTCGATCCGGGTCCCGCGCCGTCGCGCCTTCTCTCTCGACGACCTCATTGCGCGGGACACGATGGACGAGGCCACGGCCGGGTGGCTCACCGCGATCATCCGCGGCCGGCTCGCGTTCCTCGTCTGCGGCGGCACGGGCAGCGGGAAGACCACCATCCTGTCGACGATGCTCGGACTGGTGCCGGAGGCCGAGCGCCTGGTCGTCGTCGAGGACTCCACCGAGCTCACCCCGAGGCACCCGCACGTCGTCAGCCTGCAGGCCCGCACGAGCAACGTCGAGGGGAGCGGCGCCGTGACGCTGCGCGACCTCGTCCGCCAGGCCCTGCGCATGCGACCCGACCGCATCGTCGTGGGTGAGGTACGTGGTGCGGAGGTGGTCGAGCTGCTGGCATCGATGAACACCGGGCATGAGGGCGGGTGCGGCACCATCCACGCCAACTCGGCGGCCGACGTGCCCGCCCGGCTGGAGGCGCTGGGACTCATGGCCGGTCTCGACCGGCTGGCGGTGCATGCGCTGGTGGCCGCAGGGATCGACGCGGTCATCCACCTGCATCGCGGACGTGACTCCGTCCGTCGGGTCACCGGGATCCACGTGATGCAGCGCGACGGGTCGGGCGTCGTCCGCTCCGTGCCGGCGCTGCTGCTGGTCGATGGCGTCATGACGGAGGCGGAGGGATCGACGCGGCTGCGCGAGCGGATCGACGTTCCGCCGTGACGGCCCTGATCGGCGCGGTGCTCGTTGGCCTGGCCGCGTGGTGGGTGCTGCCGCCGAGGCGTGGCGGCCACGTCCTCGGCTCCGCGGAGCCGCATGGCCCGCGCGGGGAGCCGGCCCGCCGGGCCTGGCATCGCGTCCGGGCCTCGCTCGGTCCCGCGGCCCGAGGCACGGCCGCACGCGAACGGGCCCGCACCGTGCAGGCCCTCGGTGCCCTCGCAGCCGAGCTCGAGGCCGGGCAGCCGCCGCTGACCGCCCTGCTCTCGTCGGGGGGCGTGCCGTCGGTGTGGCCCGCGACCGCCGCCGCGATCCGGCTCGGCGAGGACGTCGCGGGCGCCCTCCGCCACGATGCGTCGGCCCGACCCGTGGTGAGGCAGCTGGCCGCGTGCTGGACGGTGTCGACGGTCACCGGAACCGGGTTCGCGGCGGCGGTCGCACGGCTGGCGGCGGCGGCCCGCGACGCCGAGTCCGTGCGCGTCGACCTCGAGGCCGAGCTCGCGGGGCCACGCGCCACGGCGCGCCTTCTCGCGCTGCTCCCGCTCGTCGGCCTGGGCTTCGGCATGATGCTCGGCTCGGATCCCCTGGCATGGCTGCTGACGACGGGGCCGGGGCTGGTGTGCCTGACCCTCGGCCTTTCCCTGACGGTGCTGGGTGCTGTCTGGACCGGACGGATCGCCGCCTCGGTCGAGCGACTGCTGTGAGCGCCCTCGCCGTGCTGCTGGTCGGGGCGGCGGCCTGGGTGTGGATGCCCCCGGGCTCGCCCGCGCGCGCCCGCGGCCTGGTGCCCCGCGTGCGACGGGACGCGCCGCAACGGAGGGGCATGGGGATGACGTCGGCCACCGGGCTCGCCACAGCGTGCGCCGCGCTCGGCGCGCTGCTGCTCGTCGGGGGTGCGCCCGGCTTCGTGCTCGCGGTGGGCTGCCTCATCACGATCCCGCGGCTTGCCCGACGGCTCGAGCCCCGCGCGGTCCGCGAGCGACGGACGGCCCTGGCCGCCCAGGCCCCGCTCGTCGCGGACCTGCTGGCGGCGACGATGGCGGCGGGCTCGCCCGTGCCCACCGCGGTCAGGGCCGTGTGCGAGGCGCTCGACGATCCGGCACGTTCCGCGCTGCGGCCGGTGCTGGCCGCGCTCGACCTGGGCGCCGACGCGCGCGCCGCCTGGCAGCCGGTGCTCCACGACGCCTCTCTCGGGGCGATTGCGGCAGCGGCCGTCCGCACGGCCGACAGCGGGGCTCCCCTGGCGGCCCTGCTGACCCGTATCGCCGACGACCTGCGGCGCGAGCACCGGGTGCTCGTCGGCGTGGCCGCCCGGAGTGCGGGAGTGCGAGCAGTGCTGCCGCTGGCGGCGTGCTTCCTCCCGGCCTTCCTCCTGCTGGGGGTCGTGCCCGTGGTGGCCTCACTCGCGGGCGGGCTGCTCGGCTAGCGCGCTCCACAGGCGGTCGGAGTCGTGGTCCACCGCCCCCAGCGGCCGTCACGCCCCTGCCCGTGCAACCGGTCCGCGGCGAGGGTGACGGCACGGCGGATCACGCCGGTGCCGAGATCCGGCACAGCCGCATCCGCGGCAGTCGAGAGGGGACACCATGCGCACCATCACCCAGGCGACGAGGAAGGCCGCACGGAGGCGCGATGGCATCAGCGTCAGGAGCGACGCCGGGATGTCGACGGCGGAGTACGCCGTCGGCACCGTCGCGGCAGCCGGGCTCGGCGGCATCCTCATCAAGCTGCTCACGAGCCCCGAGGTCCGCGACCTCATCTGGAGCGTGCTGTCCAACGCCTTCCAGTCGCTGTTCGGCTAGCGATGCCGGACGGCTTCCGCGTGCTGGGGCGGTGCCGCACCGCCGCCCCAGCACGCGATGCTGATCGGGGCAGTGTGCTGCTCGAGACCGCGCTGGCGGTTCCCCTGCTGATGGCAGTGGCCGTCGCGCTCGCCTGGGGCCTGTCGCTCGCGACGACGTCGGCCGCGCTCGGCGATGCCGCCCGCACCGCCGCCCGGTCGCTGGCCCGGGGCGAGGACCTCGGAGAGGTGCTTGATCGTGCCCGCGCCGCCGTGCCGGGCGCGCAGGTCGTCGTCGACGAGTCCGGCGCGGAGACGACGGTCCTCGTGCGGGTCGATGTCTCGCCACCGGTCCCGATGCTGCAGGGCGTGTCGATGACGCTGGCCGAGCGCGTGGCCATCCCGCGGGAGTGGGCGTGAGTCGCCGGCTCGCACGGGCCTCCGGTGACGCACGGGGCGATCAGGGTGCGGCGGTCGTGTGGACCCTCGCCCTCATCCCCCTGCTCCTGCTGGCGTTCTCGGCCTCCGCGGTCGCCGGTGCGCTCGCCGTGGCGCGGCAGCGGGTCGCGACCGCAGCCGACGTGGCGGTGCTGGCGGCGGCCCAGGCTCTCGCCGATCCCTGCGCCGCCGCCGACCGGGCCGCTCACGCGAACGGCACCACGCTGGTCGCGTGCTCGGTCGAGGCCGACGACGTGACAGTGACGGTGTCGCGGCCGGCGCCTGAGCTGGTCGTCAGGATCGCGGGGATGCTCGGCGGCGACCCGCCCGACCTGAGCTCGACCGCGCGTGCGGGGCCGCCCTGACTCAGATGACTGAGTCGCGAGCGCCGCCCGACAGCGGTGGCGCGGCCCCGGCAAGGTCGGCGAGCACGAGGTCGAGCAGGGTCACGGCGAGGTCCTTGTCGAGCGGGTTGTTGCCGTTGCCGCACTTCGGCGACTGCACGCAGCCGGGGCAGCCCGCTTCGCACGCGCAGTCCGCGATCGTGCTGCGCGTGGCGGCCAGCCACTCGTGTGCGACGCGGTATCCGTGCTCGGCGAAGCCGGCCCCGCCCGGGTAGCCGTCGTAGACGAACACCGTGGGCCGGCCCGTGTCGGCGTGGACGGCCGTCGAGACGCCGCCGAGGTCCCAGCGGTCGCAGGTCGCGAACAGCGGCAGGAGGCCGATGGACGCGTGCTCGGCTGCGTGCGCCGCACCGGGGATGTCGGCCGCGGCGATCCCCGCATCGACGAGCACCGCCTCGGGCAGCGACCACCACACGGCACGGGTGCGCAGCTCCTGCACCGGCAGGTCGAGGGCCTGCTCTCCCAGCGACTCGCCCGTGGTGCGGCGCCGCTGGAACGACACCACCTGCGAGCTCACGTCGACGACACCGAGGCACAGCTCGAGCCTGCCCAGCACCTGCGATTCCTCGATGGCGACGATGCGGATGTCGCTGGTGCTCCTCGCCAGCGTCGTGTAGTCGACCTCCTGCTCGACGACCGTGGCGACCGCGTCATCGAGATCGAGCGCGGTGACGACGTGGGTCACTCCGAGGTGCACGTAGACCGCGCCCTCGTGCACCGTCGACGCGGCCGCGGCGCGGTCGACGGTGCCGAGCAGGCGCCCCGTGCCGTCCTCGACCACGCGCACCGGCGCGCCGCCCGAGCCGCGCAGGTCGGTGAGGTCGCTCGCCCGCTCGCGTCGGGTCCAGTACCAGCCCCCGGGCCGCCGGCGCAGCATGCCGCCGGCGACGAGGTCGTCGACGACGTCGAGTGCGGTCGGCCCGAACTCGCGGGCGATGGCGTCCTCCGTCAGAGGCACCTCGGCCGCCGCCGCGCACAGGTGCGGCGCGAGGACGTACCGATTGGCGGGGTCGAACACCGTCGCCTCGACGTCGCGGCCGACGATCACGTCGGGGTGATGCACCAGGTAGGAGTCGAGCGGGTCGTCACGGGCGACGAACAGGCCGAGGGCCGGCACGCCGGCACGGCCGGCGCGTCCGAACTGCTGCCACAGGCTGGCCCGGGTGCCGGGCCAGCCGGCCGTGATGACGACGTCGAGGCCGCTGATGTCGATGCCCATCTCCAGGGCGCTGGTGGTGGCCAGTGCGCGGATGGTGCCGTCGCGCAGTCGGCGCTCGAGGTCGCGGCGCTCCTCGGGCAGGTAGCCGCCGCGGTACGCCGACACCTGCCCGGCGAGAGCCGGATCGACGTCGACGAGGAGGTCGCGCGTCATCAGTGCGGTCGCCTCCGCGCCGCGCCGGCTGCGGATGAACGCGAGGGCCTGCCGGCCCTCCACGACGCAGTCGGCCAGCAGGTCGGCCGTCTCGGCGAGGGCGCTGCGCCGGGCCTGACCCCGGTCGTCACCGTCGGACGCCGACGGTCGCTGCAGCGGGGGCTCCCAGAAGGCCATCACCAGTCCCGGTCGCGGCGAGGCGTCGCGGGTGACGGCGCGCACCGGGGCGCCGATGAGCCGCTCGCCGGCCTCGTCGGCGTTGGCCATGGTGGCGGAGGCCACGAAGACCACCGGGCTGGCGCCGTAGTGGGCGCACAGGCGGCGCAGGCGCCGCAGCACGGCGGACACGTGCGAGCCCAGCACTCCCCGGTAGGTGTGCGCCTCGTCCACGACCACGAGCTCGAGGCGTCGGAGGAAGGAGGCCCACGCGGCATGCCCGGGCAGCAGCGAGTGGTGCAGGAGGTCCGGGTTGCTCAGCACGTAGTTGCCGTGCTGCCGCACCCACGCGCG
>Ga0075156_10001494_pt1 | contig 12743 bp, 7 predicted proteins | sample JI81AbrownDNA_FD_70966 | JGI IMG/M metagenome (GOLD analysis project Ga0075156, IMG submission 70966) | Wastewater effluent complex algal communities from Wisconsin, to seasonally profile nutrient transformation and Carbon sequestration -... | ecosystem: Engineered > WWTP > Effluent > Algae...
ACGATTTTGGTTAAAGTCCGCATTACTAGCGGTACCAGAATAGGTAAGCGCCAATGCTGTTCCACTAGGGACGTTGGTGGTGACAATCTGCAAGTAAAACGTCTGACCTTCGTTGACCGTGGTGATGGGTTGACTGCCTGCTGCATCAGAACTGTAACTCAACTGGTAGGTTGAGTTCACTGAGGTATCCACAAATTCAATGGTCGTTGTGGCAACAATGACTGCACCATTTTTGATGGTGGCGGTCATGAACTCCAAACCTTCGGCGGCAAAGTCATTCTTGGAAGTATACAAGATACTCCCAGAACCATTAGAGCCAATTGTCAATGTAGTTGGTCTAGCATCAATCAAATCAGCACCATTGACACTGCCACTATATTCAACCGTTAACGGTGTTCCAGCTGCAATCCCAGAAGTACTCACCCACAAATAAAAGTTAGAACCTTCATTGACTTGAGTGATCTGGGTGGTCCCAGTATTGTTGGATGACCAAAACGCTGTATAGGCAGGGTTTTGTGAGGTGTCATTAATGACGATTTCACCAGAAGCAACCGTATTGCCCGTGTCTTGAACCAACACTCCCATGGTCTTTTGACCATCGGTTAGATTATCAAGTGTGGTGGTGTACGGAACAATTGCTTTGCCATCATTACCAATAGTGAGACTAATCGGTCTAGCTTGGGTGAAGTCATCAGCAACAGCGTTACCCGTGTAAACCAAATCAAACACTTCACCAGCAGCTACGTTTGATGTCACCAATACCAAATAAAAAGGTAGTCCTTCATCCCGCGAAGTAATGGTACCAGACCCGTTCGCTGCACCACTAAAGTAAAGACTATAGCTGGGTGAAAGACTAGTATCCTTCACAGTCAGTGTCTTAGATACTGGTGTGGTGAACGTGGCAGAAGATGCAGCCACGGTTAGGGTTTGATTGCCTTCCGTGGTCATGTCGTTTAGGAACGAATACGGAACAATCTTTGGAGATACATCTACGATCAGACTGGTCGGTCTAGGATCTGCAAGATCCGCATCTGCAATGGTGCCCGTATTGGTCAAAGTCAAGGTGTGTGGTAAGCTCAGGTTATTGACTACCACTACCAGATAAGCGGTGCTTCCTTCATTGACTTGAGTGATACTTCCTGCACCGTTGCTGTTGGCAGAAAACTTCAAACCAAGCGCTGGAGACTTTGACGTATCATTGATTGCAACCGTCACCTGAGCCCCAGTTACATTACCATTGGTGAGTGCTAAAGTGAAAGACTCCGATCCTTCAGTGAGCATGTCTTCACTTGCAGTAATGTTGATCGTTCCAATCCCAGAACCATTGACTGTAAAGTTACCGATCAGTGGCGTAGGAGTGATATCGGCCGCTGCGAAGCCTGAGGTACCTGTGATGCGGTAGGGAACTAACTGTCCCGCAGGAAGACCAATGGTGGTCAATGTAATGGTGACCACATCTCCTTCATTGATACTGGTGGCGGAGGCAGACAACATATAAGTAATCTGACCTAGATCCTGTCCTTTTTGCCAAATGTTGGTATATCTGGCATTGACCCCACCACTCATGGCTAATGGATCGCCAGTCCCTGTAGCAATAGGGGTTAGATCACCAATGGTGTCTCCCGTTCCTGCACCGCGCAAAAGAATGTTTGGTTGTTTGGACCAAAACCCGCCAAAGCGATTGGATGGATTGTCCTCGCTATCCGTGATGATGTAATCACCTTCACGCTTCTCATGACTTGTCAACAAGTTGGTTAGGCGAGAATCTAAACCTTCGATCAGACCAGTGGCATCTGCAAGATATTGGTCTGCTACACTGTTCATGTAGATAACCATGCCGCTCATGGCTAATGGATCGCCGTATCGCACAGCGTCAGCAATACGACCTAATACCAAGGTCAGCGTGCCTGCATCGTAAGTGTCAGACACATCCTCCAAATGAAGTTCTGGGGGAAGCAATACTGGAACATTGAACACATTGCCCCAAGGGTAGGTGTCAGAAGCATTTAACAGATAAGATCCCAATAATGCTTCAGCGTTTTCCCCAGTAATCTGATACTCTCCACCCACTGCTCGATAGTCAAAATTTACCTTTTGAATATTGCGATTGTGGACATGGATAATGCTATAGGCAATAAAAGGCGCGTTTGACTTTGCCAAAGGAAGAACAAGCTCGTACAGACTATAGTCTTCGATTGGAGTCAGGATCTGACCATTGGCTGCGTTTCTAATTACCAAGTCTTTATGGTAGAAGCACCCCATTGCTGGGACGAACAAACGGTCCGTCTCCAGCAACAATGTACGTTCTTCCCCAAGGATTCGGTTCTCGGCACGATCGGCACTCAGATCCAAGTCGAGGAATTCCATGTAGTATCTCCTATTTGTTTAGACAGAACTCACAATAACACAACCATTATTGTAAGACAAATCATTACCCGTTTGTTTAGATTCCCCTCCCCGTCCAACATAGACGGAAAAAGTAATCGTGGCATTGGTCAAGTTTTCAATCTTGAACAAGACAGCGGCTCCACCGCCACCACCGTGACCTATGGTAGCACCGGAAGAACCCTCTCCTTGACCTCCAATCACCACCGAAGCACCGCCAAATACACCATCAGGTGGTGCATCTGAACCATCTAGCGGAATAATCTGGGTGATGGCGTACGCAGTTGCTTGAGCGATAGCGGTCGTATTGACAAACACCGTACCACCTAAACCGGAGTTAGCATTGTCGTACTGATCTCCTGCGTTACCGCCAGTGACCGTAAACAAATTCACCCCAGCAAATCCTAGCAAAGATGACTCACCATCGATACCTTCAAGTACCTCGTTTGCAGGAGAACCCAAAGGTCGATCATCTCCAGAGCCTCCAGCCCCAACCAGACTCACCAGTACTTCACTGTTTGCTGCAACAGCGAGCGTACCTATAGTTGATGGACCATAGGTACCAAATGGGGTTGGACCCCCAAAAGACGTATCATTGATGTCAATGAACGTATTTGCAAGCGGAGGGATGCTGTCGTTCATGATGGAGGAGCGAAGTTGGACGATGAGTCGTTTTGCTCCATCTGCTATTCCATCCATAGCAATCTGCATTGGGATTACGGTTCTCTCATTTGAGAAAGTCACACCATGTACCAGAGGTTGAGTGAAGTCACCAGGACTACCTGTAACCGCCATACCATTGATGTAGTAATCCAATCGCCAGTTTGCACTAGGGCTAACATTTGAAGAATCAATCGTCAAATAGACAATATCACCTTCATTTGCAATGTTGGTTGAACCACCGCCATCTGCTAATGGAGAAAACTTGATCTGAAAGCTTGGGTTTAACACGTCTACAAACCGAGACAAGATCATGTTAGATCGATTAATATCCCTGTAGACATTGATCACCAAACGTTCAGTACTTTCGTTTACCCCATCATTGATCAGTGTGAATGGAATGATGGTGCGATCGCCAGTTACCTCAAAGAACTCAGGTAAACCATCAACCACATCGTCATCGGTGATAATTGCACCAGAGGTATAGTAGCCAAGCCAAAACACATCACCGATGTTAAGATTAGTACTGTCAAATACCGCATAGATCGTCTCTCCTTCTCGTACAGAAGATCCGCTAATATCCACAACGTCTACATCGTCTCGACTAATCTTCAAGTCCCATGTGGGGTTTTGCGAAGTATCGCCTACGGCAAGAGTCCCTTGGGCTAAGATCGCACTACTGGTACTCGCAGTTGCTCGCAACGCCACATTAAAGGACTCTACTCCTTCGGTGGTTTGATCCTTACGGATGAATACACCAAAGGTTGCTCGACCGTTAATGAAGGTAATGGTTGAGGGAGTTGAACTGACCACGTCTCCATTTGCAACGGTGGTATTGAGGCTGTTAAACCGTGACCGAATTGAATGGGTAGACTGTGTCCCTAAATCGTTTGTTCTAAACTGAACAAATACTTGGGTTCCTTCATCCACCTGATCGATAACGTTGCGACCAAACTCATCAGTACTGAAGAACACTTCGTAGGTTGGAGTCACCGAGGTGTCATTAATGGTGAGTTTAAAGGTAGCCACAATATCGTCATTGATCTGAGACTTTAGTGACAAAATCAGGAGTTGTTCGCCTTCAGTGGTCTTATCTGCCCGTACCGTAAACGGAGCAACGGCAAACCCGTCTTGAATGGTTAATGTCGTGGGCAATGTAGTCGTCCAGTCCGCATTGTTGGTGGTACCACTGTAGAGAATGGTGACTTCACTTCCATCTAATGCCAAAGGCATCTCAATGTAAATGTAACCACTATCCCCTTCATTCATTTGATTTAAGGTTGTTACACCTGTTCTGGTACTGCTAACCTTAATGACAAATTCAGGATCATTTGAAGAATCAATGATCTCCAAACGTGCCGTCTTGTTCACTAAGTTATTGACCAAAAGACTGGTGACAATAAACTCCATTCCTTCACTCAATGTATCGTTTAAGATCTGATAGGGAATGGTTGCAGAACCCCCAACCAACTGAGTCACCAAAACAAGGTTTTGGTTAAAGTCAGCAGAATTGTAGGTGCCAGTATATGCCAGCTTGACCTGCTCTCCATCAACCGTATTAGTCCCCCTGATCTGAAGATACACTTGACTGCCTTCTTCCACCTGCGTGACTTCAGCAGTACCCAAAGCATCCGATGAGTAGTAAAGAGAGTACACAGGGACTTTAGAGGTGTCGATAATCCGACAAGACTTAGTCACCAAAGCAGTGGTAATGTCATCAGACAAACACAGACTCACATTCAATCTCTCAGACCTTTCATTTAACCGATCCTCTTTTAGCTGAAAAGGAATGGTGATAAATGGCGCTGTGATGTTAACTGTGGTGGGAAGAATGGATACAAAGTCGGCTTGGGTGACTGTAGAACCATCATACCTGATTCTGAGCTGTTGACTGGTATCTAATCCTGTGGTATTAATCACAAGGTAGATTAGTGCATTCTCTGGTGCGGTATTGATTTCAAGAGCGCCATCGTCGTCATCAGCAAAATAAACCTGATAGGTCGCAGAGGTGGAGTTATCCGTAACCTCCACCACAGTGTAATACATGGTATAGCCAGCCAGCGAGAACTTTAAAAACTCCAAACCTTCGTTGAGTAGATCGGCGTTTAAAGTGACGCTATACTCCCCTATCCCTAGACTGTCTAGGTAGATGGTCCCTGTCAGATAAGGTGGCGTAACGTCAGTTGGTTGAACTCCTTCAATCTTCCACATCAATCCTTTGAGTGCCTGACTAACCCCTCCGTTAACACTAAACGTGACAGTGTCTCCCTCATTCATGGTGCTCTTGTCACTGCTGACAATAAACAGTGGAACGTTGGCGGAATCCTGTCGTTGCCAAAAGTAAGTGTTTCTCGCAACAACATCACTAGGGTCATTGCTGCCCAGCTGCAACCCAACGGTTTCCCCGGGACCATTCACGCCGTTACTGCCAATCAGTAAAACTTCTTCAAGTTTTACCCACTCCCCTTCTAACAGATAGGTAGTGGGAGATTGTGGGTTGTCAGTGATTAAGATATCACCTTGACCATAACGCATGTAGTTCTCAAGCGTAATGATCTTCTGGCGAATATCATCGATTGCTACTCCGATCATCAACGCTTTGTTGACCATTTGCGCTCTAAAATCAGAACCCAAAGTTACATACAGAGGATGTTGAGATTTACAGATCTCTTTGTACAAACCATAGACAGATGCGATCAAGCGATGTAGTTGCTCCCACTCCCTAAATGAATGGGTGTGGGGAGCCACTTGCCAACGCTCTGGCTTACCTGCAATGGCATTGAAATCAAACCGCTGTTCAAAGTCTGGGTCTACACTATCTTTCATTTCTAGGATAACCCCTAGAAAGTTTTGAAAGTGCCCACCAATAGGACGGTAGTTCACTCGAACCTTGGAGACAAACTCGTTCTTGATCTGTAATCCTGCCCAAACTGCTTTACTGCTAAAGACGGTTGCTTCTTGATATAGGATGACAGTCTTGTAGTCCAGATTGATGACTAGGGGATTCCCTGTAACTGCGTCAAACACTTCAAGATCTTTTGCAAAGAAAGGACCTTTGCTCAAAGAGAACACACGTTTGGGAACAGAGGAGATCTCATGGATCTCCCCGCTAATGTAATTGATATTCGCTAACTTATCTAAAGGAAGCGAGACTGGTCTGTTAAGCATAACCACAACCCTCGATTTTATACCGCAGCATCAATCATGGTGAGTACAGGATGTTGATTGTTTGCCATTTCAGATAATGGAATAGGGTTCTCAAACACCAACTGATAGTGAACATATTGAGTACCTGTATTAGAGATGACAAACTCGACCTTAACCCCAGAACCGCCAGAACCAGATTCAGCTTCACCATCTTGACCATACCCGTAGTCAAACCCGCCAATGGCAAAACCAATCCCTCCAGCATTTGGAGTCAATTGTCCTGTAGCTCCATCGATGCCATCATTACCTGTGGTGACTGTTGGAGCTACATCAAACTCGGCGTTATCTAGCACGACACTACCAGCCTCTCCGCCTAAACCATAACGTGTAGGGGCAAAGGTATAACCGCCATGTACACCAGATTTTGCCAACAAGATCTCCACAGACTTATCTAAGTATACCCCCGTGGTTTTATCACTGAGTCTACGCAAAGAGATAGAACCTCGCAATTTACGAAGGTCTAAATAGTCTAATGCATCAGCCACACTCTCACCCCCAAGTCCACCAGAAGTGACAAGGACAACAGTCTTCTTACGGTCTGGAGCAATATAGAAGTTGTATACCCCACTGTCTAAAAAGGTCAGGGTGTTCAGACTAGTGAGTAATGAGATACTTAAGTTGGCTTTGGTCTGAGCATTGGTTGCAATAGAGTAGTTGGTTCCTTGCTCATTTGAAAGGTCTGAAGTTAAGGACTGCAAACCCAAAATATTTTGATTGACCGAGGTGCTCCAATTGACCAGATCCCCAACATCCTCATCGATCAAACTTACCGCATCTTCCAGATCGCCTAGATCATTTTGTAGCGTGGTGATTGCTGTGGTGTTGAGATCGACTTGATCACCAATATCTCCAACCAATGATTGTAGTGCAGTGATTGGCGTTACCGCAACATCTTGAACATACCCCTTGACTCCAAAAGGAGTAGCATACTTGTTTTGGGTCCCAACCACATAGTCTCCTGCAACTGCAACAGACCAGTTATTGAGATTACCTAAACCGACCTGTTCTTTGGTGTGAGCATTGTTAGCTGCAATATGTGCATCTAGTGCCGTGTTGTTAGATGGGGATTGATTAGAGTTCTTCTCATTGATTGCGGTCGTCACCAGATTGACCGCATCAATCAATGCCCCATATCCAGTGGTTGAATCACCAGTCACGGCATGATCTGTGGGGGCAATTCCAGAAGGAAGTCCTGCAAACTTCTCAAAGTTCACGTAATCCACATTGTACATGGCTCGCGAGAACGCATCAAAAATATTCTGATCGTCAACGACAAACCCACTACCGATACTATTGTATTCCAAGAAGATGGTGGTGTTCAGTGTTCTGTTTAAGAAGCGAATACCGCCGTGCAGATCTCGTCCCAATAGATCACTAAGGTAGATGTGTTTGTAAACCAGTTTATAGTCTACCCCTTCTGTGAGCAGTACCTTACTGTTAATTGTCCCCGCATAGACCTTAATGGCTTCAGGTCCGGTGGAGAAAAATGGTCCTGCTTTGGCGATGATGACAGAGCCGTCAACAATACGAGCAGGAGGTACTAATGCGTGATCTTCATTTTCAATGAAGTTAGAAGGAAGGTTTGCTTCTGGGTTGTAGGGGTATGATAATGGGCTTGGCATGTCTTTATCTCCTGACGGACTAAGCGACTTCATAACATATCTTTTTGAGGTAAATGGTTCTTCTCATTCTATTTATTTTCAGGAATATATAATTTTAATGAGATAACGATACCTATCTCTTTTCCTCTTTTGGTATCAGGAGTAATGAAATGAAAGCATTTGTTTATCGCATTGGCTACACAGCCAAGAAGCTGATCAACATGATCAAAAAGCTGGTTGGTTAAGGAGCATTTATCGTGGCTAAAAAGCAATTCGCCTCACGGCGTCAGCTTGTCGATCTTCTCGCCCATTGCCTAGTGACCGGGAACTTTGTTCCCATGAGCATTATGGCTGACCGGTTCGACAAGAACATGGTCGTCTTCGGCAAATCGCGCGGCGATAACCACTGGGAATTCCCAGTGCGGGGTGGGGTGTACCGTCTCACGGCAGCGACTGGTGTGTTTACACACCGAGACCTCAAAGGTCGCTTGACCAAATATGTTGATCCAGTGCAGGCACTTTACTGGATTGAATTGGGGTACAACGCCCCAACGGTCAACCAGTTAAAAGACAATGCAGAGGCACTAGCAGTGCCAGAAGCATAAGACGTAAAGGGGAGCTAGCTCCCCTTTATTTTTTGCTCTCTTTCTATTTTTCTTTGGATATACATTATTACAGTGAGTAGATTTCCTACTCTAACCTTTAGGAGCAACACCTCATGAATGCCGAAAACCCTGTTAGCAAACTCGTCATCACCAACAAGTTCATCGTCAAAGGAGAGTTAACCTCGCTGTATGATGGGATGTTAAAATACATCGGCGATAAAGTATGGTCAGAGAGCGCATCGAATGATTCGTTTAATGTGTTAAACGAAGCCCATGCTCTGTCTCATTCGGAAGTAGCCGCACTGGACTTGAATCCAAGTGTGTTGGAAAAAGATGGTTCATTTAAGATCATGGTCAGCAGAAACCCTGTTCTTAAAATGACGCCACATCTTGGTGTCATGCAACTATCTTATTTCTTCAAAGAAAATGGCAGTATTTTTCTTGAGTCTATCATCATCACCAAAAACGAGGCGATGTATAATGATGATAAGCTCGTTGTTAAGGTCGGGCGGGTTGGACCGATGGTGTTTAATGACCTCGAGCAAGAGCGTGTATTAAGCAATTATCATTTTATTCATGGGAATGCGATTCGCTCCTATATTGATGAAATGATTGAAGTTCAACGAAATGAGGAAAATGGTGACTGTCCAGTAGAACTGGTACTTCGTCCAGGGACCTATATTGAACTGTCCCATGCGATCAATGATACTGACAAGATCAATCAGGTCATGCAGGTCATCAAGGATGCTCCCGTCAATAAAAGTCTGTGGAATCAGACTTACCCAATGTACAATGCCTTGAGTGATAAAGGTAAACCCGTAAGCATGTATGATTATCCGTATGATCTGTTTGCAAACGCTGAGGGATTGATCGGACAGCTACATACGCCAAATGATCCGCACGGGTTTGAACATTTGGGGATGGTGATGATACCCACCACCTGTCGCAACGATGAGATGATGAATTTCAACGTCAAATTGATCAGCAGAAATCGGAATGGAAACGGGTTGTATGTTTACAACCTTTTCAATGTTTCTGGTTCGGGGACTGTCGAGCGTCGCATCTATGACATCACATCCCTAGACGTGACAAGGTATACATCCTCGCAATCACCGGGTTTTATCGATCAATTCAAACAACTGCTCAAATTGATTGATAACCCAGATCGTGGTAACAATGTGGATGGTCTGTTTATAGCGGATAGTCTGAGTAAGTTTCAAAAGCTTGCTCAGGATAAAGTTGTGACTGAGTCATCCGATGAACCTCGGTCAAAACCAACTCGTCGTCGTGCGGCAGCGAAGCAGTTGCTCGATCAAGTAACACCACTCGTTGCAGAACCCGCCCCAGAACCAATCGTGGAGGATAAACCAAAAACCAGTCGTCGGCGTTCTTCAACCCGTGGTCGCAAAAACAATGTCGTTGCGGCAATGATCTCGGAAAAGGATCAGACTAACACTCTAGCAGCCTTTGATGAGCCTTTACCCACCCCACTTCATGTTCCACAAGGAGTAGTCGAAGAATCTGTTAAGAAGAGTGACGATGGCCCATTCGAGCAGCGGGTTAAACAGGAAGTCAGTGATATCAGAATGATGATTGAACTCTTCCCTGAGATGTTTGTTGAATCTGATGACGGTGATGTTTCAATCATTAAGGCTCGCTTGGCCTATGTGCAGTGTTCACCTGAATCTATTGAGCAGATGAGAGAGTTACTTGAGGCAAAACGAGTATTTGAAAAGCTCGCTGAACCTTTAAGGATTTCACTCGCTCAGATTATAGAGGTTGATGAAATCGTCATGGTCGATGCTTGTTTATAAGATCGGACATCTAAGATAAAGGGAGCCTAGTGCTCCCTTTATTTTTTCTCAATCAATTTATTTTTTTTCAGGAATATATCATTATCTTGAGTAGTGCATTACTGTCTGCCACTCACTTCCTCTTTGACAGATAAAAGGAATCAAGACATGTTGGGTATTTTTGCTGGCTTTGTTTTCAACGGTGTAATGGCATTCGTCAAATCCAAAGTGTACCGTGCTGCTCGGGCACTGTATCAACGACTCAATCATGGTTACAGTTACACATCGGAAGATGTGGAAAAGGCGGAGAGCAATGTCTTCGCCATGGGAATGGTATCTGCCTATGCCAAAGCAGCGGTAGCTGCTGCCAAGCTCATTTGCAGCATGGTCTTCTAAGCACTGGTTGATTGCTGCAATGGATGTAGCATAGGTAAGGTCAATTACAAACACCCACGGAGGAAATAAACGTGGCGTAATGACCGAGTATGGTTCAATCTAAAAGGGAACACCTGTTCCCTTTATTTTTTCTTATTCTATTTTTTCTAACAGATATATCATCCTAATGAGTAGACGTCCTACTCTTTCCTTTTTGATGACTGGAGTAATACCATGAAACTTGCAATCACTTTGCGTTCTTCTGAGCTGGCTAACCAATTGGCCCTCACCGCGACCCAATACGGTGACAACCTTCTCGGTACCCTTTACGGGAACTCGTCGGATGACTGTACACTGGTCAACAGTGATCAGTGGGTTACGCGCAAGGAAGTGGAGACCATCGAAGACCTTCTTGCTGGTAATTCTTCCGCCACCATGGTGGAAGACTGGGTTAAAGGGTTCGATGTGAACTACGGTCGTCACAAGTGCGACATCTTGGACCAAATGGTGGCCAACCACTCCCAAGCTGGGGGTGAGTTTGTTGTAACCGTCGTTCCTCCAGCTTGGGAGGGGGACACCGATAGCGTGGTAGCTATCGGTTACCAATCGTTCGGAGGGACAAGTATTGTGGCGATGCTACCCGACAACGACCATACCATCTGTTTGTTCTGCGATGGTGCACGCAGCGCCATCTTCATGCTCTTGAAGGACCACTTTGGGTTTGATGTCAACAACCCCGAGCATGTGTCTGCGGCCACAGTAGAGTGGTACGAGAGCCAATATGGTGGCATCGGTAATGCAACTCCATACCGCCTCCAATGGCATGAGTCCAAATGGAAGAAGAATCCACTGGACTACGTCACCATTGAGCGCTATCCCGCCACCACGCTGGTGGGTGAGTTGCGTCCCCAGAAGGTCAACGGCGATCAGTTCTTACTGGGTCGTCAAGCTGGAGTCACTGACGTCCTGAACGGAGCAGCTTACAACACCAACATCGCGGTTGGTACCAAGTGGCTGTCCACCGAAGAGGCCAAAGAGTTGAGTGATATCCTCACTCAACTCGAGGCTTTGGAGATTCGTTCCAAAGCACTGATCGATCAGCTCGTCAATAAAGCTGACGAGTAAAATAAAGGGGAGTTAACTCCCCTTTATTTTTTGTTCTCTTTCTAAATATTGATAAGACTATATCATTGTAGTGAGTAGATTCCCTACTCTTTTATCAGGAGAAAGACATGTCACTATCAGCATTGACGATTGGCTTAGCCATCTACAAAAACATCCCATCTTCCGCCAAGAAAATCTATTCAGGGGTTGCTTCTCAAGAAATTAGACGGGTACTCAGTCCTTTGGGGTATCTTAAGTTTAGTGCTTGGAAGGATGATCAAGAGACGGTTTTGTTAGATCATTACTTGGTGATCCAAGGAAACGATTTTATCAATCGCGATGTTTCCGTGTCATGGAACGATGTCGTTGTACGATACGACGACAAGGAAGGAATCATTTATTCAGATGAGTTCTATGATTTGCTGGGCCTAAAAGAGAAAGGCGTCCTTGCCTACGACGTTAACCATCACATCAACCGGATGGTGACGAAACTTGTCGAGCAACACCGTAAAGGTGTTCGCGTTTTCAACCTGCACAAAATGTTCCAAGAGGAACTGGAGGTGTTCAATGCTTAATCCAAAGAAGGCGAAGTTAAAAACTCGCCAACTAGAGAACAGTGTATTGTTCGATCTAGCACAAGATTATCTCTACGAGATCTTGTATATCGATCTAACTGGACTAGAGATACAGAAATATCCCTATACTGGTCCCAATGATCTAGAACTGATCGTGAAGATTCCTGACAAAAAATTGATCACGCCACACAGTCCCATTGATCAATTCGTTGAGGATATGGTAAGCACCTATACCAAACGAATGGGCGGTCATGGCTGTCACTTCATCAAATGTCAGACCGACATGGGACGACATTACACCAATGAGCATCGAACCTCAACCTATGTTGTCAACGGATCCGACCCACTGTTTTTGTTGGTTGAGCAAACACCAGATGTTGAACCAACCATTCGGATTCGGATTATTCAGCTGTCTTCTTACATGAGACAAGTGTTTAA
>Ga0075156_10001496_pt1 | contig 12742 bp, 10 predicted proteins | sample JI81AbrownDNA_FD_70966 | JGI IMG/M metagenome (GOLD analysis project Ga0075156, IMG submission 70966) | Wastewater effluent complex algal communities from Wisconsin, to seasonally profile nutrient transformation and Carbon sequestration -... | ecosystem: Engineered > WWTP > Effluent > Algae...
GATGAAGCCCACCTCAACCGCATCTTCGCGGAAGCGCAGGAGATCGTCAGCGCGGCGTTCAAGGCGGCTGGTGCGTAGGTAATTTAATTAACCACGAAGGCGCAAAGACTTTTTTGAGTCTTTGCGCCTTCGTGGTTTTGCTTACATGTGATTGGATTTTAGGGAGCGTATTAGAGTTGAGCCTTGCTGTAGATAGATTGCTATTTAATCTAATGGGTCTAGAGGTTTTCTTTCTCCTGTCTCGAATTGTATAGCAGTTACAGTAAGTGCTACATGTCCATAGTACACACCTTTTTCAGCTTTATCTATTAGTTCTTGGGTAATTCCTGAGCGCGTATGTACTTTGTTTGCTGAAGAGGTTTTGATAATTCCGTTTTCAGGTGGGTGAGTTGTTATCAAATTTCGAAGATACTCCGCTTCTCTTGCGGATCGTTTGATAGCATCATCATGATGCTTTCGGATTAAGTTTGTTAGTTTCTTTTGAGTATCGACTTCGCTTTTTCTTAATTTGAACAGCAAATATTCGTATGGTTCTTTTTCGAGTTTGTTCTCAGGTGGCCATAGCGCATCAAGAGTGATTTGTAGAAGGTCTACGTCCAAAGGTTTATTTGTTTCTAAGTCAATAATGCCATTAAGGTATTTTTTTCGCTCGTTTAGTACTCTCTCAAAGCTTGAATCAACATTTTCCAATAAAGCTGCTGCGTTGTTGAGTTCTCTTAGTATAGGTGGTGGTACTGATTCTTTGTTCTTGTAACTCAGCAAGTGAGATACTTCCGCCCATAAGTGTTGGGCCAGCGTGCGAACCTGTATTTCGATTCTGAAGATGGAAGCTGAAGGTTCTTCAATGCCAAGTTCGTTGCCATTTACACTGACAATGTAATGCTTGGATAAATATCCAAATTTATCGACTCCAAGTTTGTCTTTTGTGTCATAGTTTTTGATTACATGAAAAGACTTTGAGATCGCATCCTCAACTATCTCAACATCGTGCGCGAAAAGCGTGACGACCCTAAGGCCTAGTAAATCTTGCAATTCATTTAGCTTTTTTATGTTTACTTCACCGCGCTCTAGTTTTTCTTTTGTAGATTCCCAGGATTTTATGCGATATTGAAGTGGTTGATTGAGCGATATTCCTAAAGAATTAATTAAGGAATATAGCTTCTCTTTTGCTCTTACAGCTAAGTAATCTAAAACAGGATATATTTCTTTATATTCACGATATAGTGATTCGATTTCTGTTGAGGAATATATTTTCATTTTGTTCCTGTTTTGATAGAAAATTACGGCTGAAGGATAATTGTAATAGTTGCTTTGCAAGAAACCGTTCGTTGAAACGTTCTTTTTTCTTAAACCAGATTTATTTTATCTTTAATTTACACTTCCCTCTCCTCATCCTCCCTCGCCATCTCCCCTCTTTCCATCTTCTTCCTCAAATTCTCAGGCCACGCGGAAACATCCTCAGACGGCAAAAACGTCAGGCTCGCGCCGTGCTGAGTGAGAATATCTCTTGTGCGACAGTTGAGCACGGCCTTGGCTGCGTCTATGCCTGATTGGGTCACACCTGCCACGCCGTGACTGAGCGTGCTCGCGCCGCAAAGATACAAGCCATCAAACTCGGTGCGCGGCGAGAAGGCCCACGGTCCCACCTGCGACGGACTTTTCTCAATGCCATATAAATTTCCGCGTGTGGCGTTGAGATAATGTTCATTCGTCAGCGGTGTGCCGAGGCTGTAAAAGACAATGTGCTTGCTCAAGCCAGGCACGTGCTTCTCCAGTCCGCGCACCATGCGCCACGACAGATCTTCCTTCATCGCTTCGTAGTCCGCAGGGCGTGACCCGTATTTTGAATTCGCCCATTGCTCAAACGCCTCATAGCCCACAAACGCAAACGACTCGCATGTGTGATGTCCGCTATGAAGTTTCGATGGGTCTTTCAACGTGGTCGCGGTCAGGAACATGCCAGGCGGGGTTTCATCTTTCAGCACCGCATCGGTCAGTCCATCCGAGTAGATCTTGTCCACATCGGCGTGGTCGTAGAACCAGAAATTGCCCGAGTCGAGTCCCGCATCGCGTCGAAGATCCATGTCCGTGGCGAAGAACAGGCTGAGGCAAGAAGTGGAATATCGGACAGAGTCAACTTTCCGCTTGAGTCGAGGCGAGAGCTTTTCCTTCCCGATTAATTGACCGAACGTTATCTCAGGGTCCGCATTGGAGATGACGACATCCGAGCGAATTTCTTCGCCATTGTCCAATTCCACGCCGATGACCTTTTTCCCTTCGACGAGAATCCGCTTCACCCTACACTGCAGCCTGATCTCACCGCCCGAGCGTTTCAGCGCTCTGACGAATGCCCGTGGCAACGCGAATGCCCCGCCGAGCGGATAATATCCGCCGTCAAAATAGTGATGCGTAATCCCCGCGTGGATGAAGGCCGAAACCTTGGATGGCGGCAACCCGTGATCGCCCGCCTGACCTGCCAACACGCCGCGCAGCACAGGGTCGGTGATGTGCGCGTTGATTAAGTCCGCGCCCGAAGCGCGCATCCACTTGAGAATGGACGGCGCGCTCGCCGCCGCTTTCAATGGCTGGTTCAACCTGCCAATGTTGGAAAGCGAATCCATCATGGTCGTGATGTCTGCGAAATAGGAATCAATTCCTTTTGCTTCATGCGGGAATTGACTCTTCAACCGCTCCATTAAATTTTCTTTGCCTTTGGGAAAGTCCACCCGCTTATCACCGATGATGATATGGTCATAACCATCAGGATTGAGTTCGCAGAAGGTGAGATCACCTGAAACGCCGAGACCCTCATAAATACTTCGTAAATGTCCGCCCTCATGCAGATCGCCGATGTAATGCACGCCAGGACTAAAGCGATAGCCTTCGAGCGTGAACGAGTGAGTCCACCCGCCTGGCCGATCGTGCTGTTCAAGCACGATCACTTTTTTGCCAGCTTGTGCGAGCGCTACCGCGGCGGTGAGTCCGCCCGCGCCTGAACCGATGATGATTGCGTCGTAGGATGTCATTTTTGCTCCTTGTGATTCGGCGGGACGCTACGCCGCAGTCCCTGCCTCAGTTCGTGGAAGTCCGCTAAAGCGGACTCGGTATGTAGCCCGAAGGGCTTTCATGTTCTGAGGTAGGACTTTAGTCCGCACCGTGCCGATAGATTAGATATATTCATGCGAGTAGAATCTGATGATAACTGAGTATTGTCAGGATACCAAATGAAAGACCCCGCCTCATATAGGGCGGGGTAAGAAACTTAAAAAGATTTCCGATACACCGTATTTTGTTTCACCACCTGAAATCCGCAGGCTTCATAAATGTGCGTAGCGCCGCTCAAATTCTCGGTATCCACCCCCAGCGCGGATTCGGTCATGCCGGCCTCTTTTTGTGTATATAAACTTTGCACGATCAAGGCGCGAGCCAATCCCTTTTTCCGCCATGGTCTGCGCGCACTGATGAATTCTGTAAAGCCACGCTGGCGCGAAAATTTTTTATTCTCTTCTACATTGATGAATGTTTTTACCTGTCCCGCCACTTGGTCTGTGGCAACATCCCATGCGATCTTCCATAAATGAGGTTGAAATGTTTTGCCCGTCAGCCAGGCTTGATAGTCTTCCTCAGTTGGAGCTGAAAATCCCCAGTGATCTTGAAATGCTTCTATGTCTGCATCCCAGATAGCGCGGTAATGTTCCGGTAACACGGGGCGTACTTCCAACCCTTGCGGCAACGGGAAGTTAGGGATATTTTCCAGCGTTGGACGCACCATTTCATAAAAATGGCGGACGGGCTGATAGCCAGCCTTTTCGAGCATCGCAATCAAGCCCGCTTGAGCTTCACTGACAAAAATTTGAAAGCATTTATCTCGTTCTTTTGCATGAGATATTGCAATCTCCCGTAATCGATTTTCGATCCATTGCAACATCTGTCTGCCGATCCCTTTGCGCCGCCAGACAGGAGCTAGGAAGCCCACAGATGCATAGAGCAATGGACCATTGGTTTCGTCTGTCCACCAGCCGCGTGCATACCCGATTACCTCGCCATCTACTTCAGCGAATATCATGTCTTGGTACGGGTCGCAATTCGTCAAATGGGAGTAGTTATAGGCAGCATCTTCAACCGTATCAGCACGTTCGATCTTGTCTTCGTCTGCGCTGGCTTCAACGACTTTGACCATCTTCAGGTAATCACTCTCGCCTGCAAAATGACGAAAGCTAAGTCCCTTAATTGAAGGAGCGTGGTCTAAATTGATCGTGTTCATTTTGTTTTCCTTTTCCGATTTGAAGCACGAAGGCACGGAAAGGCTGAGAAAAAAGCCATTAAATCTCCGTGACTCAGTAGCTAGGGCGTAGAACTTTTGCAAGAGGATTAATTGGTTTTGTCACCCAGATTCACTTTCCGTGAAGTGTAATTCTCATAATCTGGCACCAGACGGTTATATTCTCCATCCATCAGTGGGGAGGAGATCATAAAGTCTGCGGAGGCGCGGTTGTTGGCGATGGGAATGTTCCAGACCACAGCCATGCGTAAGAGGGCTTTTACGTCAGGGTCGTGCGGCTGCGGCTCTAGCGGGTCCCAAAAGAAGATCAGGAAATCAATTTTGCCTTCCACGATCTTTGCGCCGATCTGCTGATCGCCGCCCAGCGGCCCGCTTTTGAGTTTGATTATCTTGAAGCCAAGCTCCTGTTCCAAAATTTTCCCCGTTGTTCCCGTTGCATAGACTTGGTGATGAGCGAGAAGGTCACGATTGAACTTTGCCCACTCCACCAGGTCGCGTTTTTTGTTGTCATGCGCCACAAGAGCGATCTTCTTGTCGTGCTCCATTGGGATTTTTTTATGAGCCATAAGATTCTCCTTACTCGTTCGTCATCAATTTGACATATATCTCTTCCAGCGCTGATTCACGCATGGATAGATCCATCAGCGTCCATTTGTTTGCAGAGACGGTTTCCAACATACCCGCGATGGCATCCACTTCGGCGGTGCGGAAGATGTAATTGCCGTTGACCTGCTCATAGTCCAGCTTCTGATCTGCGTGGAAGATGACCTGATATTCTCGCTTGCCTAATCTCGCGCGGATGGCATCCATTGTGTCGAGGATGAGCAGCTTGCCATTCTTGATGATTGCCACACGGTCACAAATGGTTTCCACGTGAAAGAGATTATGCGCGCTGAGCAAAATGGTCTTGCCCTCACGGCGCAAAGTTTTAAGATAATTGATGATGAAGAATGAGGTTAGCGGGTCAAGGCCTGAGTTGGGTTCATCAAGAATGAGCAGTTCGGGGTCATGTAACAGCGCACGCGCGATGGCGGTCTTGCGCTTCATACCTTTGGAAAATTCGCCCGTCAGCTTTTTTGTCTCGTGTAAATCCAGCGAGGCTAGAAGTTCATCAATTCGAGATAATGCCTTTTTACGCGGCATCTGATACAGCTCGGAGAAGAACAGCAGATATTGCTGGGCGGTCATCGCCTCATACAGCGGACTTTCCTCAGGCAGGTAACCGATCTTCTGCTTGATCTTCGCGCTGCCTTTCTGAATATCTTCCCCCATCACGCGTACGACGCCTTCACTGGGTTCGATCAAACCCGCGATCATTTTCATGGTGGTGCTTTTTCCAGCCCCGTTATGACCGATGATTCCGACGATCTCGCCCGCATGGATTTGTAAGTTCAACTCATGGACGACTGTAGTATTATCGTAGCGCTTGGTGACATTTTCGATGGTTATCATGTTGTAATTTTATCCTATCTTAATATCGTCATTGGGTAGGTGATGCGCTCTCAATGGCAGGGTGAGTTTTATGAATCAAATTCTTGTGATTGCATGGCGTGAAGTGACACGCCTGCGCAAACGCTTTGGCGGCGGAGCTAGTCCGCTGGCAGTGATTGCCTTGTTGGTTATTTTGGGCTTGTCTGCATATTATCTTCGCAGCACGGTTTCACTTGGCAGCGGCCTGTATCGCATTGGCGTGTTTGGTGACGTACCTGCCATCAGCGACAGCCGCTTTTCTGTGATGGATGTGGATGTAGAACAAGGCCAAGCTTTACTCGAACAAAAGAGTATTGATGTATTCATCAACGGCTCGCAAGTGTTCGCACGCGAGGATGATAAATCTCAATTTGCGGTGCGTGCTTTGAAGCAATACATGGAAAAGCAGGAATTGATCCGCGTGGGTAATTCCTTTGCAGGCGCGGATGCGTTCCCGCTTCGGGTGGCGATCAACTATTTTGGAGAGGATCAAGCCGCAGAGCAGGCAGAGGCGGGCGCGCCTCTTTCCGTTGCAAAGCCCGAGGAGGTCATCATCCCATCCCTCACGCCGCCTCCCGCGCCATTCACACAAGTCCTCGTCGCGCTGCTTTACATCATGCCGATCACCTTCATCAGTATTTTTTTCACCAGCAGTTTTATGGATGAAAAGATGAATCGGCGCTTGACGATTTTGCTGTCTGCTCCCGTGACTCCGTTTCAGATTATTTTTGGGAAGATGTTGCCCTACGCGATCTTCGCACTCGCTTCAACCGCGCTGATAGCGGGTCTGACCAAAACGAACATTCTCCTCGCCCTGGCTATTTTTGCTCCAACCACGTTGTTCATCTTTGCGATCTATTTAATGGTTCCGCTCTTTTACCGCACGTTCAAAGACACAACTTTTATTGCAATGCTCGTGACTACGCTGACAACGGCTTACCTTGTTTTTCCGGCGATGTTCACCAATGTAAATGATCTTGCGTATATTTCGCCGCTGGCATTGGCGGTGAAGATGTATCGCAATGAACCGTTTGGCTGGCGTGAATATTTGTTCCCATCCCTGCCGATGGCTGCCATCTTTGGGCTTGCCATGTTTGCAGGCACGCGCCTGTTGAACGAAGAATTTTTGATGGGCTACAAGCCGCTCACGCGCAAGCTCAGTGATGCGATCTATTTGATGATGGCGCACTCCAAACCATACATCGCTGTACCGCTGTGGAGTTTGATCACCATCCCTGCCGTGTATATGACGCAGATCGTCTTCCTCGCATTTGCCACCAACTTGCCCGTCGGGCTGATTCTCGGCTTTACGCTTTTCGCATCGGCATTGGTCGAGGAAGTGGTCAAAACGGTTGGCATCGTTGCGCTCGCGGAGCACGGCGTGATTAAGGCCTGGCGTGAGATCATTGGTTTATCGTTTCTTTCGGCGCTTGGATTTTTGATCGGCGAAAAACTTTTACTGCTGGTTTCGATCAGCGTGGTTTCGCAAGCGCAGGTTTCTGGCGCGTTATTTGGTGCGGGGCTGCTGCTGTTCATCCCGCTGATCGCGCATTTTGTTTTCTCAACCATTATCACCGTGTTACGTACGAAATTGAGATTTCCTTATTGGCTGGCTTTGGGAATTGGCACTGTTGTACATTTTATTTATAACGTGTATGTCTTGAGAGGTGGAATGTGATGACCCCATTTTTTGCAGTGGTCAAAAGGGAATTGGCTTCTGTCATTCGTGACCGAACCATTGTTATCTCGATTCTGATTCAGTTGTTCATTGCTTCATTTTCTTCGGCGTTGTTGCTGGGCATGTTGTCGTTGTATGATTCAGACACAATCATGAATTTTGGCGGCGCAGGAATCAAGATAGGGATGGTGAACTCATCGGACAACACACTGGCTTTATTGATGAGCGAGCGCGGAATAACAGTTATTCAGTACCCAACATTGAGCGAAGCGCAGTTTGCATTTTTTAGCAATCAGGTTAGCGCAGTCGTGGATACTCCGACAGATGAGAATGGCGTTACTCAGATCAAACTCTATCTCCCAGAATTGGACGCGATCAGTTCTCTGATCCGCATGGTGATTCAGGAGCCGCTCAAACAATACGAGAATTACCTGCGTGGCCAAAAGGGAATTGAAGTCCGCTACACCGATTTGAAAGGCAAACCTTCAACGTCTTACGAGTTTGTGTATTCGGTACTTATCCCCATGTTGATGTTTTTCCCTGCCTTTGTTTCTGGCAGCATGTCTGTAGATTCGCTCACCGAGGAAGTGGAAAACAAGACTTTGCAGACCCTTCTCTCCACGCCATTAAGTATTAATGGCATGATTGGAGCGAAGATTTTAGCCTCGGTTATTTTGTCTTTTGCACAGTGTGCTGCGTGGCTTGCCTTGTTGCAAATGAACGGTATTGCGATCCAAAATACTGGCTGGATTCTTTTACTGGCAATCATCATAGCGGGCATCACGTCCACTTCGGCGGCTTTAGGCGCGGTACTGTTGCAAGACCGTGAACGCTCGCAATTTATTTACTCCCTTTTGCTGCTGACTGGTGCGGGTATCAGTACCTTATTAAACACATCGCCAATCACAGCGTTGTCACGCTTGGCGATTGGCGATGCTTATACAAATGGATGGAATGTTGCAGTGTTTGCGGTGTTTTTGTCTGTGCTATATTTCCTGTTGACGAAAATGTCACGCAGGCTGCTTGCCTGATATTATTTTTGCAGAGCCCCTAGCGCAGCACCCACGATGCCGGCATCATTCAATAATTGCGCTGGCACAACGGGTGTTTCAATGGTGAGCAATGGCAGGAATTTTACAGAGTCTTTGCTGATACCGCCGCCGATGACGAATAGGTCTGGCCAGAAGAGATTCTCCATCGTATTCAGATATCTATTCAACCGTTTTGCATATTTTTTCCACGAAAGTTTGTCACGCTCGCGGGCAAATGCCGAGGCGCGAAACTCTGCGTCTTTGCCGTTTATTTCAAGGTGGCCAAATTCTGTGTTGGGGAGCAAATGTCCGCGGTGAAAGATCGCGGTGCCAATGCCTGTGCCAAGGGTAATCATGATGACAGTCCCGGGCTGGCCGCTTCCAGCGCCAAAGGTCATCTCTGCCAAACCGGCTGCATCCGCATCGTTGACTAACGTACATTCACAGCCAGTGATTGTACTGAAGAGGGCGTCGGCATTTGTGCCGACCCATTTCTCCGAGACGTTGGCAGCCATCATTGCTACTCCGCCTTTGATGGGAGCCGGAAAACCAATGCCAATGGGACCATTCCAATTAAAGGATGCCGCGATCTGTTTGACCACATTTGCGATGGGTTCCGGTTCACCTTTTTTGGGTGTCTTGATGCGAATCCGCTCTGCAAGCAGTGTGCCAGTTTCTGTATCTACCGGCGCGCCTTTGATGCCCGAGCCGCCTACGTCAATTCCAAGAATTTGCATTGTTCATTCCTAAATTAGAATTTTATAACAGGCCGATTTAACCACATAAACCTGTTTGAGACAATTTGTTTTTCTTACCTTGTTGTATCAGCGAAAGCGTTCCAGCGCCTTGAAAATGGCGTTTGCGCCAAACTCGATTGCTGCTGCAGGGACGCGTTCGTTCGCGGCATGAATGGTGGCAGAAAAGTTGAAATCTGCTGGCAGGGTCATTGGCAGAAAGCCGTAAGTCTGAATTCCCAGCGTAGAGAAAAATCGTCCGTCTGTGACCCCGCTCAAAAGGAGAGGGATCGGAACTCCATCCGGGTCAGCTTCACGCAGAATTTGTGACAGCATGTCGAACATCCCCATATCCGGTTCTGATGGTCCGGGCTCAAATTGTACGACTTCAAGGTCGACGTTGCTTCCAACAATCTGTTGTAGTTCGCTGACCATTTCTTCAGGTTTGAAGCCAGGCAGCGCTCGTCCATCCAACTCAAGGGAAATTTCTCCCGGAATAACATTTATCTTGGAGCTTCCATGCAGGATGGTCGGGCTGACCGTGTTGTGGAAAAGCGGATAAAAGATGCGCCCACGATCACCAAGTAAATTTAGAATTATTTTTGTCATTGCGGGGTTATTCAACTGCCCGAGCAGCGTGCCTTGCAAACCGCCCAGTGCTGACGCCATTGCCTCGACCATCAATCGTGCCGGGGGAGTGATATGCACGGGTGTATGGTTTTCATCCAATTGCTTGAGCAATTTTGAAAGTTCTGCCATCGCGCCGCCACGCACGGGCATGGAGCCATGTCCGCCCTGTCCACGCACAGTTGCCTTCATCCAACAGATTTGTTTTTCCGAAATCATGATCGGATAAAAACGCTTTTTGCCGATCTGCAATGTGAACCCTCCAAACTCACCGATGGCGTAGCGGATATCTTTGAATAAGTCTGGATGTTCTTCCACGAGGAATTTTGCGCCGAAATCGCCGCCCGCTTCTTCATCGCTGACAATTGCCAGCAAAATATCCCCGGCAGGTTGCAACCCTTCAGCTTTTGCGCGCAGGAAGGCTGCTACCATCATGGCTACGCCGCCTTTCATGTCCAATGCGCCGCGCCCCCATATGATCCCATCTATAAGGTTGCCCTCAAAAGGTGGATGATCCCACTTCTGATTTTCAGTGGTAACCACATCCACATGACCATACATGAGGATGGGCTTTGCATTTCCTGTTCCTTTGATGCGAGCGATCAGGTTTGGTCGATCGGGCGTTTTTGCAAGGATGGTCGATTCGATGCCCGCATCAGACAACAATCCGCGAATGTATTCGATGCACGCGGCTTCATTACCTGGAGGGTTTGTGGTATCGAATTGAATTAACTTTCGCAGAATCTCTGCTGGATGGGAGTAAATTTTTTCAGGGGTTTGTTGAGCAGCCATTTTGTTCTCCTGTTTTAAGGGTGTCCCTTGTGGTGATTATAGCACTTTGAATTAAGTGGAAATTCACGGCTGGAGCCTGTTTATTATTTTCATTTTTCAAAAAAGAGTAAAATGATAGAGCAAAAAATCACAATCGAAACCGCCGTGTGTTAAGTCTAAATTCATATTGTTAGGAAAAAAATGACATCGAACTTGAACGAATCACTGAATACAATGACCGGAGCCGCGCAAACCATGACTACATGGGCTAGAGTCATTGATTCGTATGCGGATGTTCCAGACATCTATAAAACTTCATGTCAGGCTGTGCTTGAGGAGAGAGAGCCATTCCCATATGTTGTACTTGTACCATCTGTGAAGGATAATAGACTCAACGAAGTTGAAAATTTACTTTGCGAGATAAATGGTATCTTTTATGTCTGGGAGCGCATTGGAAATAAAGTTGTTTCTTCGGCTTTTCCTTTGAGAGAGATTTATACCCTTGAAGCAGGCATTGTCCTGTTGTCATCCTGGTTCACGATCAGTGGATTGACAACGACTGGCTCAGCAACTACCGCAAGGATTGGATTTAACTCTTCATCCGTTCGCCACCTTCTACCTGTCATAAATAAAATGCGGCCAGCGCCTGCTGATATAGATGATGCTGCCTGGCAAGTGGAACTGGCTGCATTCGATTATTTGGCATCCGCCAACTTCAAATTCATGAATTATGCCCGTGAAAGCATGGTGCGCGGAGAAAAAATTCTACAGTCCATTTTGCAGCCCAAAATTCGTAGGCAGGTATTTGATCTGTTCGGCTATAAATTCCATCGAACCGTAGGGTTGGCACATTTAACGATTCTGACGGATAAGGAAATTATATTTATTAGAGATGATGAAGACACAACTGAGGTGAGGGGAGAGAGGTATGGCGGCGTGTGGCAATACATTCCATTGCAGAAAATTCAAGATGTAAAGCTGACCGCTTCAGGCAACAAACTTTTGACTCTGACGTTAACCCTTGAGTCTGGTATCCAGCAATTGGATAAGGTCTTTGAATCTTCCAGCCAAGATGCGTTGGAGGAGCTGCAGAAAAAGCTTAAGCAAATGGTTGGGGAGGCATAGTCCCTGCATGTGTACAGGCTGAGCTTATAATTATTTTATGCGTACATTGCTGAACTCCAGATTTTCTCGTTTCTTTTTGCTCATAGTATTTCTTTTCATTGTATACCTTGCTTATCTTTTTTATGATCTCCCTTCCCTTACATCCCTGCCTGAAAATCTAAATCAACCCAGTGTCAGTATTACTGACCGCAATGGTCGCTTGCTCTATGAAATCATCCCCTCCGAAGGCGGACGTAATGCTGTATTGCCTGCGGATGGGATTCCGCAGTGTATAAAGGGTGCAACAATTGCGGTGGAAGATAAAAACTTCTACCAAAATTCAGGGGTGGATGTGGCAGGTATTATCCGCGCTGTGTGGATCAATCTGCAAGGCGGCGAGACGCTATCCGGCGGCAGCACCATCACTCAACAAGTAGCACGGACGTTATTATTAAAGGATGAAGTAACCCAACGTACTTTGCGCCGTAAATTACGTGAAACTATTCTCGCGTGGCAATTGACTCGCACCTACTCCAAAGATGAACTTCTCGCTTTATATCTAAACCAGATCTACTATGGCGGTATGGCATATGGAATTGAAGCCGCGTCTCAAACGTATTTCGGTAAGTCCGCTTCTGATCTGCTGTTACCTGAGTGCGCGTTATTGGCGGGGTTGCCGCAAACACCCGGGGTCTATAATCCATTTACAAATCCTGACCTCGCACTTGAGCGTCAACGCGTGGTGTTGGGTCTCATGGAAAAAAATGGATTCATTACCGCTGCTGAAAGACGGGATGCCGAACTTGCTCCGCTTAGCTACAATCCAGAGCCGTACCCAATTGAAGCGCCCCATTTTGTCTGGATGATAAAAGACCAGCTTGACGAACTCTTTGCGTCGGGTCAGTTGAGCGCCGCGGATTCATTAGTCATCCGTACTCCGTTGGACTTGACCATGCAGCGCCTGACCGAAGAGATCGTAAAAAGGCGCATCGCGTCGTTCAAGCCCAAAGAAGGAGAGACCAGCCTCAACGTTAATAATGCGGCG
>Ga0075156_10001497_pt1 | contig 12733 bp, 9 predicted proteins | sample JI81AbrownDNA_FD_70966 | JGI IMG/M metagenome (GOLD analysis project Ga0075156, IMG submission 70966) | Wastewater effluent complex algal communities from Wisconsin, to seasonally profile nutrient transformation and Carbon sequestration -... | ecosystem: Engineered > WWTP > Effluent > Algae...
AGGTGGATACAACTTGGCGAACTCCTCGACGATATCTACAGGAGGATGACCGCGACAGAGAACGTGAAACAAAGACTCATACGCTGCCGCCATATATGAAACGTCTCTATCCTCATCAACGTCGTCGTAGTCGAGATCTCCCGTCTTCGCCTCTGTTTTCTCAACCTCCAACGATCTTTTGGATACTTCAGTTTCGGATCCGCTTAAGATGTTGTTAAGCTCATAGCATGATTGCTCTAAGGCCTGCTTGATATCTTCTCTTTTGCTGTCTTTTTTAAGGCGTTCTCGAATCTTCTTCCATTTTTCTTTCTTGAGATATTTCATCAATTTAGGATGCCCTCCCTGCTCATCCCTGCTCATAACACTGCCGCATGACGACTCACTTTGTGCACCTCCCGCACCTCCTCTGCTTCGATGGCTAGAGTTGCTCATGCGGCGGGCAATACCCTTTAGGATCTTGGAGCCCCGCTTTAGTCCCCCCATGGTGTTATTACGAATCTTTAAAGAGGATGTGAAAAGATTTTATACACCCGTATTGTAATACTATAAATTATGCCATGTTGTTACAGGCAAACATGCAAATGTCTCCTTTCTCTGTTTTCTATTGACATCGACCCCTATATGTGACATGAAATACGAGATCTAAATCTGAAAGCCAAGTCGTGTTTGTAGTTACTAAAATCACAATGACCTTATACTCCACGCAAGCACGAAGGCCTATAGATCGAGGAGGCCTGTGGCCGAAGTCGAGCAGGGAAAAAACTCTGCACAACAATTAGAATTTTCGTAATCGTCCATACATGTACGCGCCACGCTGCATGCATAATGACCGAAAATCTGCCCTTGTACGTGGTACATTTCAATGTCTATTGCCTACTCCATATCCTTTACAATTTACGTAGAATTTTTGGAATAGACAACTTTACAACTCTCAGAAACTTTTTTAATTAGAACATGGAATAAATGAGCCAAATGTAGTTATTTACACACAAAGATCAATCGATGTTGTTACCTTTGCGTCTTAAGTGGACAAAACGTTCATAAACGTCTCAAAATCTACTAATTGTATTCCAAAATTGACTGTTGCCATCTATGAATCAGGAAGAGTCTGTGCTCTGATTGATTTTAACTTACTAATTAAATCACATTTGTGAATATGATTGTGCCTCATCAGAATATTCTGAGCATAAATGTGCTTATCTTTTTTAGTTTTTATTTCTTTATTTGACCACAGATACAGTCCAGATCATATCAAACTTGAATATTCAGTAAGAATTCGATCATATTTAGCGAATGTTGGCCTCTACCATTATCCGAAACATGTGTTCTAAATCTATAAGATACAGTAACATTTGAGGGAAACAGTGAAAGCGTTAAAAATTCTCAAGTTTGAAACTTGAACAGACTTATAAACAAATTCAAATTCTGATTGCAAATGTACAATAATATAATTTTTTGACATTGGCAGTGTATATGCCTGTAGCAAAGGGATACTCGATCTTGATCTTCTTGGTGAAGATTGTTCTGAATATTTGGTCGAGTCCATTCTCACTTCAAGATATTAAACAACATTTTTATTTAAAGGAAATCTTGTTTCGAGAAAAAGAAAGCCGGTGATGAAAGTCTTTCCAAGATTCCAAGACCACGTGACGGATCTAGCGCTTTGTAAGGACAAAATAATGTTGAACATTCAAAGCCAAGACGTGTTTTTCGTTTTATTTGTATCATAGTTCTCGTGCAGAGTAGATTTATAAACAACGGATAACATACTAATAAGGAACGGCGATTTGGGCTTTGACTGCTCAAGTCGACGAAAAAGCATCATCCATGTGAAGACAGAAATAATGAATAATGTTTAAGAATACCGAAATAACTTCCGCGACAAGCGTGCTGATCTAACGTTCTAACCGAGTTAGGAAGAGACGCTTTATCAGAAAGCAGCTGTCAACTCAGAGCCTCAACATCTGCATGTCAGTTCTTACCTTCAACAACCGATGCATATGATATGGTCTATTCATTGTTGTCTGTAGAAAAAATCAAAGGAATCTTATTGGAATTTGCACATATGCCTCGGTCCGAGTTTCCTTCCTTTATTCGATTATATTCTATAGTAGGGTTTATTTTTACATCTTCACGGTAGTTCACTCGACATGAATTTATGAAATCGAACATTTAAATCTGTGGGCAATAGAGTTCCAAGATTCGAGACTACTAAGAAATATTCACTAACATCTCCGAAACATTAAGGTTGCATCATAACAGTAAATAATCAAGAGACACAATCCTAATCAAGAGAAACAATCCTACTCTCGGTCAAAAACCAAGAACCAGTACATGACAACAATCATTCCACATTGGGTATAGTGACAGCAACCATTCGCAAAAGAAGCTCTTGAACCATTTATGAAGAAAGAGCACATGATACCTTATAAAAGAAATAAATTACTTGAGATACGTAAACGTATCTCAAATTCCACATTGGGTATAGTCACAGCAACCATTCACAAGAGAAGCTCTTGAACCATTAAAGAAAGAGCACATGATGCCTGATAAAAGAAATAAATTATGAGGATACATAACGTATCTCAAAAGTTAATGCACAGAGAGAATATACCACCCAAACACAACAAGCTCGCCTTGTTTCACTTGAGTTAAACAAGATATCTTCCAATATATATGACAAAGTAGATCAATTTGAATTGATGATGGATGACCAGATGCTTTATAGATGCAGAAATACATGTTACCAGAGGACACAATAGTTGAGTTGATTATGAACTGCAAACCAAACTATATCCAAAATAAGCACAACAATAATGGCAAGCAATGCTATTTGCGTAGCATCTTTCATAAATTATTAAAAAATTGGATTTTTAGGGTTGTGGAAAAAACCACCAATCTGGAGCGGTTGCTTATGAAGTTGCGACATTTCTCAAGACTACCCGTAGCTCGGGTTCCGAAATCTGAGCATGGCTACAAATTGAGAGATAAAACAGGTCCCACAAGGAAAATTTCCAACTCTCTCTGTGTATGAATTTTTCGTTTAAATCAACTAAGATCTGTACCAGTTAGACCGAATCAATATCATAAGATAAAATATACCGGTAGCCAAATTTTACTCTTAACAAGCCAAATTGAAACACATCAAGGGCATCACGAAGAATAACACAACAACTTTTTCAAACATGATGCGTAACTATCTTTTAGCTGGAGACATTGGCGGAACCAACTCGAGACTGGCGCTCTATCTTGGACCGACAGATGTTAGCCAGGATGCAACCGAACCGAAATATAAGGAAGCTTTATACAGCAAAAAATACCGCAACACTGAGTATGTATCGGAATATGGCTCTAAAGCATTCAATCACATTTTGGATGATTTTCTCCAAGAGGCCAAGTCATGCTTTTTGATTGATGGTAATGAATGCCAAAACTGCTTCATTGCGGCGTGCTTTGCATGTGCAGGACCCATCATGGACAACGCTTGTGAGTTTACAAACATAGACCACGATGCCAATCTTAAATTTGTGATTCGGGGAGATGATATTCGAGATTCAGAGGACGGTTATAAAAAATTGATCAAGGTAAGAAGAATTACTCTTTGCTTAATTCTATATTCTATTCCATTTGAGAACATAGAATTCTCGTTTTTTGTTTGCTAGAGATGTCGCATCGTGAATGACTTTGTTGGTCAAGGCTATGGTTGCCTTGATATCGATATGGACACAGAGGTGATTGAGCTGGCTCATGGTTCAAAGAATAAAATAAATCCTTTAGGTCCGAAAGTTTGTGTTGGAGCCGGAACCGGTCTCGGTGAGTGTTTTCTGACAGCCAACAGTCTCAATCCAGAGCTTGGATACGAGTGCTTTCCTTCTGAGGGAGGGCACGTGGAGTATGCACCGCGAACAGATTTGGAAATTAAAATGTGGATGTCGCTGAAACACAAGTTCCAACATCTTCATCGCATATCCGTGGAGCGCGTAGTTTCCGGGAAGGGCATTGCCAATATTTATACCTTTTTAGCATCTGAATTTCCAGATGAAATTGAACAAGACGTCCATGAACAATTCCTCGAGGCAGGAGATCTGCAGGGTAAAGTTGTGGGCGACAATGTTAGAGAAGGGAATCTATGTGATAAGGCCATGCGAATATTCATGGGGTAAGCATGAAGTGTATTTTTGTAAGTCATACTTGTATGGTGCTCATAATGATATTTACAACTCGATAGCACGTATGGATCCGAGGTAGGATGCTGTGCCTTGAAATGGATTCCGACTGGAGGATTATTCGTTACTGGTGGCATTATTGGGGAGGTCCTCAAGTCGAATCCTCACTACTTTGAAGGGGATAATTCAGAATTCATGAAGGCTTACTACGACAAGGGTAGGGTTTCACCAATTCTCGATAAGGTTCCTCTTTTTGCAGTCACAGTCGAGGACATGGGCTTGCGAGGCGCAAGGATTTGTGCGATGAGGGTGAGATTGTAAACTTGTTTGTAGGTCACTTTGTTATTCGTTCATATCGTCTAACTGATTTCGGCTGTCATACTTTTTCAATAGGAACTGAAAAATTATTTGAAATCTTGTTAGTTTTGCACAGCCTTGAGAAATGAATCATGAATTAGTGTATGTGTATATTGCTAGATAGCTCAGTTGGACCAAGATTGGACCAATGTCACTGAGCGCAAGTAGCAGCAAAGTGAGTCGTTTGGGTTGTCTTTCAATCTTAATTAGTTTAGTTTTTGGTTAACCCAATTTTTAACTAATTTCTCACATAGTATGGGACTTCGGTTCACTAAATTATCCAAGGATTCTATGAAAGTATGTTTCAAAGAGGAATTTGGAGATGTCAACACTTGAGTCTTAGTGCTAAATTTTTATTTATCGTTTCCTAGATTTGTCAGTCTAGTTGTTTGTTGTTCAAAATGATACTCCCAATTGGACTACAGATATGATTTTCTCCTGAGACCATGCGTTCGAATCTGTTGGATTATTCAAAAGTATGTGTCTTGAGAGCACTGCTCTGAGTAATTTAATAAGCGTCTCCTTCTCGAATACCATCTCCAACTAGCGTATAAAGTTGTAAAAGCATAACCCTATCACTGTACATTCAGGTTTGAGTATAGCCCAGCCTCAATACAAGTATGGATTTTGCTCCCTGAGTAACTGGTCACCATGTGGCTTTAGGCACTGATCAAGAAAATGATCTAAACTGTCGCCATGTGGCATTTGGAACTGATAAAGAAAATTATCTACACTGGTGGTACTAATGATCTACATACAAGACACAAATGATCCATTCTGGAATCCTGCAAACCTATGGCAACATCATTTCCAATACATTCAAGACTTCAGGGTTCTGTAAATGGCTATGAGAAATGTGTGTGATGAACTAGAAATAAATTGTTGTTAAGATAAAGGAGTTACTAGTCTTACAAAGGAAGAGCTTAAAGAGACATTGAATTTAGTTGAAGAAGAACATCATGCAATTATGTTCCTGTAGAAGATTAAAGACAAAGATACAGAAAGATTATTTAAAGTGACATGCTAAAACAACCAGTTTCCCAAGTCAATCGCTGATGCTTGTAGGATTCTTGCCAGATGGAAGAACAGGTATGGCAATGAAGTAAACAGATCTTGTGAGGATAATTTGGTGTTGCAATTACTAGAGAAAGCCAATAAGAAGAAGGAGACCACATGTTAAAAATGATGTTGATAAAAAAGAAACCATGAAGATATCGAACAACAAGAAATTTCTAGTTATGAACAATGACAAGTATGTAGCTCTGATGAGGAAAACTTCTAGAACGATGAAGCAGAATAAGAATATGACAAGGAAAGACTTAGCCACTAGGAACTGAACGTAGAATCAAAAGATCAAGATGGCAAAGATGACAAGGTGACCTACTACAGCTCCTGAATACCCGGTTTATTGTCAACAAGGCCAATGGTACGAACTGTGTATTTTCGCCCTCTAAAAAGCGCTAATCTTCTCTGATGTTAAGAAAACTAATCAACACAGTAGTCCTGCACTGTCTTGATATACGCTGCACCATTGATATACGCTGCACCATTGATTGAAGTCCTAATCAAGGAATTTAAATTAGACCAACCGTTTGAATGGCAACAAATCTTTCATTGTCATAGACAAAGCTACATATTCTTAGTCTTTTGTACTGAGTGCTACTCCATGTTGAAGGCGAGTAATCCGAAAAACAGCACAATTGCTGATACATAAAACAAACTGGAGGTAATAAAAGCAGAAGATCAAGATGGCAAAGATGACAACAATGATAACAAAGATTCAGAATATGATCATGAGGACAAGGAAAAAGTTCAAGGTGACCTACTACAGCTCCTGAAGACCAGGTTTATTGTCAACGAGGCCAATGGTACGTCCTGTGTATTTATGCCCCCTAAAAAGCGCTAAACTTCTCTGATATCAAGAAAACTAATCAACTCTGTAGTCCTGCATTGTCTTCATATACTATGTACCAATATTTTAAATTCTTGATTCTTTTGAAGTCCTAATCAAGGAATTTAAATTAGACCAACCGTTTGAATGGCAACAAATCTTTCATTGTCATAGACAAAGCTACATATTCTTATTCTTTTGTACTGAATGTTGAAGGCGAATAATCCAAAAAACAGGACAACTGCTGATACATAAAACATAACTAGTTCTGCTTCAACTTGTTTGTCAACATAGTTGTCTTCCTGATTCCATAATCCACCAAAGTCGGCATTTTATGAAGTTTTCAAAATTTATCCTACAATTATCTTCAATGCCATAATATGCTTTTTTGTATGAGGTAGAATATCAACTGCATTGAGTTACTGCAATTGAAATATCCAGGCTAGTATGTCCTTCTAAATATTGTAACATTCCTATAACACTTTCATAGATAAGTGTTGATTCCGAGATACTTCCAAGTTATCTTCTGGCAATGCTTCTGTCTCTTCTAAATTTCGCCTTGAGCTCTCTAATATTACCATCTGGATATCTTTTGAATTTGAAATTGCACATTGAATCAATAGCATTCACGTTGAAAGACAGTGGTACCACTTCACATGCTTTCAGTTTTGTGAGTGTGGTGATTTCCACCTTGATTGCTTCCAAATAACCATCTGTATCTGGTCCATTAATTGCTTCGGGCCACCTTGGATTGTCTGAGGCACTCACTGTTATAGAAAAATAATCAAAAAACAAGCGAAAACCCAAAGCGCGTGAAAAGAAAAATATATTACTTTAAGCGACCGAAAAATCACACGGGAAAATGAAAACAAGAAGGAAAAGAACAAAACTGAAGAAACAAGAAAAGATCGATGAAGCGAATTTGAAATACCAAATGAATTAGCTTATAATTTTTAATTTTTAGAAATAGCTTGTATTGTTAATCGATTTCTTACTGTAGATTAACATAAAATTAAAAATTACTTTCACCATAGTGTAGCCCATGGAAATCAGCAGAATAAAAGTTGAAGAGCGTGAAGAGAAGAAGAACCAGGCCAAGATTCAGAAGTAAAAAGATGGAGGTAGATATTCAACAAAATTTGCTAACAATAATTTACTGGAACTATTTATCTGAGTAGAGTCTCCCTGTTGGAGGATCGAAAAAATAAGATGAAAGATGTTGTAGAGAAGGAAATGAAAACAAAAGATACAAAAGGTGATAGGAAATCCGCCGAATGAATGGGATACTTCGACAGACATGGAGGTTCTCCTGGGGAAGGAAATAAACAAGATTCGAGTAAAAAATATAAGATGGGAAACAGGACTGGCAAGAAAGGAGACAAGATGACAGCCAATCTGGGGAAGTTATCTAGTGGATGAACTAGTTCATAATTTCTTAATTTATTAGAACTCTCGTTAATTTTAGTTTATTGCTAGATTATTGTTGGATTACCAACATACATTATCCAGACCTGTACCAGATACAGAATGCAATGCAAGGCACGGGGGATTCAAGAAGAAGAATGGTAGGAACAATGTACCGTCTCACGTTCCACATAGGGAAGGACAAACTGAATGTATATGAAAAAACAATCAACTGGCTGGCACAGTACACAAGCACACAATTCAAAAATGGAAGTAACGTGGTAATATGTCTATGCTCAGAGGAGTACGTGGAGACAGAGGTACCTTTAATGCACAACAACCTGACTTAAATAATGAGTGACTACTTGAAGTTGGAAAAAGTACTGAAAGGAAACCTACATAACCTGTACGCTGTACTTATGGCTCTATGTGATATGGAGGTGAAAATTCAAGTCAAGGCACTGCCTGAGTATAAAGATATTGACAAGAAGCAGACTCGATGATGTTGCTGAAGGCAATTAAAAAATAGTATACACCAGTGGGACTGACAATCTACACACCAAGCACAATAAGGCAATGGCACATATTAACTTCACGGGCCGTCCAAAGAAAAATTCCAGGATATACAGGACTTCCAGTATCAATATATGGCCATGCAAAAAGTATGTACCAAGTTAGGACTGAGATTTGGTCAAATTTAGAGTGATGCAAACGCGGTACTGACAGCAGAAGGGGTGACAAGTCCAACCAGCTAGCAATTGAAGGAAGCATATGATTGAGTGGAGGAGGAACACCATGCTATAATTTTCCTTTACAAATCTGACAATCAATAATATGGCAGACTGATCGAAGAGATGGAAAATAATGTCCTTCAGAAAAAGGACCGTTTTCCCAAGACTGTGGGCAATATGTGTCGAGCTCTAGCAGGGTGGAAGAACAAGTATGGTAAACAGTATAGCCATTTTTTAACGCAAATCATGGAATTGCCTTTGCTACTACAGGAGCGTCTTTGAAAAAAGGCAAAAATAAGAACAAAAAGGTAACATGCTACAAATGCAAGAAATATCGGCACTAATCAAACGAGCGTGACAAGGAAGCCACTCTCAAGACATAAACAAGAAAGGTTCTAATTTTCTAGCACTCAAAAAAGAGAGAGGGAAGTACAGTGATATAGATGAGGAAAATGGAGAAGAATCAAAGACGATGATGAAGAAACTGGAGGCAGTTTTGGTGACAAGTATGACTTTGCTTTTCTGCAACATGAAATCATGTGTTCTATTCAAGACAAGGCTGCCATCCCTAAAACATGGATACTGCTGGACAGCCAGTCCACAGTAGAAATGTTCTCCAATGAAAAATTGCTGACAAATATCCTTGATGCAAAGAAGAGCCTATGGGGAAGGCAATTATCACCAAGAAGGGTGACCTGAAGGGGTATGGTACCATATGGTTCTACCCAGAAGGGATAATGTGATGGTACTACATGGATATTTAGACCCTCAAAAAAAGGGGCTGTTCTTATCTGATGTTAAGAACAATGTTGGACACACATTCATAGAAATACACCATTAGAGAGTACTCTGATGTTGTACAAGCAAGTTTTTGGCATAATATCATAGGCCAACCTAGTATGCTTGACTTTATTAAATATACTGAGAGGAATATGATCCCCAATTTCCCTGTGACAAAAGCTGACATTACGTTCACTGAGCATATTTTTGGCAAAGTCATCTGATCACTTCAGGGCAAAATGCCAAGCAGGAAAATGGCATAGGAAGTTGCTATGCTGGAGGACCTACAAAAAGAGATACTAGAAAGACATGGTAATCTGACTTTGGAAACCAACATCATGTAAATCAATGACCATGCATCACACAGTGTCATGAGCAATACACTTTTGTACTGCTGTACTTATAAAGAACAAAAAATCAACAACCATTTTCATGACTATGAAACAGGTCATACAAGTATACCACAGATTTGGGTTCAAAATACAACATCTACATGGTAAAGGCAATTGAAAGACACATCAGGACTATGAAGGAACATCCATGGGCAATTGAAAATCAACTGCCCTTATTGTGGGAATGGTGTACAACATGACTTTTTGGCTCAACTGTTTTCCACACAAAGATGGTGTGTACAATGTCATCAGCCCAAGAACAATACTAACAGGACTGCAGATTGACCACAACAAACACTGAAAAGTCGAATTTGGCACTTATGTGCATATACATGAAGAACATTACAATTCACTAGTGGCCCATACTACTGGATCTAGCACCCTTAGGCCGACATGCAATACTCAAGGATCTCACTACTTGCTCAACATAAATTCAGGGTGACATGTCCCATGAAATAGCTGAACCATATTGCCTTGCCTCAAACATAAATCCAGATCATCGTCGCCTTGACAATGTGGGATGGGGAGGATATGTGTTTGCTGCTGTCTTGACGCTAAGGGATAGTCCTAGCCACCTCCCATACATTTCTCTAGGTTGTGGGAACTGTGCCTTGACATTGTACCACCTAACAAACTTGTACCATATGCACATCACAAATGGTGATATGTCTGCTGTCTGCCCTGATAGGAGTGTCTCTGGAACTTGACCTTGCAGTTCGAATAGGTTGTGTGCATTATGGGACCTGATGAATGCGTCAGGCTCAAGACAATGGTACCAAAGCTTGTGAGGGGGCCGTGATGAGGTCATTTTCCTACCTGCACCACACTTCAACTCTCTGATGCCCCCCTCAGCTGTATTTTATTGTACCAAGCAATGGGATGCACATGGGTAGACTCCTTGTCATTTAGGATCATGTTACCTGCATGGTCTAACATTGCTTCCTCTGCTGCTTGGAACTTCTGTGAATGTGGGTCCCATGTAGGGGCTTTTGTAGCTTAAAATAATACAATTCTCTAGGGGTGATTTTTCCCGCTCTTCTTTAGTTGGCTTTGTCAATTATATTGTCTGTGATGATTGTATGGTTGCTCATGGTTGGGTTGTCCTGCATGTGCTTGGGCAGGTCATTGAATTCTACATCATTGTCGGGCAGATTAAGTTGACATCCATGTCTGGAATGTAGATTGCTTGATGTAGTATAGCTAACCCATCATTGTGGGTGTAAGAAATAACTGCACTGATGGTCTACTGTGTTGTTTTTCTGACTTTTGGGCTGTATCCTTGCACCCAAACAGGTCTCTTAAAATCCGCAATGATAAGGGCTGTGTTGGTACCTTCCATGCAGTTGTCTGCATGACTGTCCAGGCCACATTTTATCTCTTTTTGAAATTCATAGAGGTTCATGGTAGTACTATTATATTCATATATGGTAATACTACATGCAATCTGTTCGCTGCATTCTAGTCATTTGCACTTAAAGGCTTTGCTACTGCTGTTGTCCGAGGGTTTTGTTGGCATTGAGTGATGGCGGCTATTTTGTGGTATTCCTTTCTTGATTTTCTTCCTGCGATTTCTTGTAGGTGTCTCCTCTCCTATCTCTGAGCACAATGACAGCCTTTCTCTTCTCTGGGGACATGGAATAACATTCCTTACTGTTGTTATATCTGTCTGCAACTTCAGAGTGGCCCCCTGTCCCCCAGTTTTAAGTGTCCTGCCCTTTTGCTCGGCCTTCCTAGGGTGCTGCTGTTGGTTGTTGCTCACTGCTGCAATGTTGATGTTTGGGCTTTCTGCCTCTTTCTGAGTGAAGAAATCCTGAATAGGTTAACACAGGCTGAAAAGTTTTATCTTAGCCCTGAATCAGAAAGGATTCTTGTTTTGACATGATCTAGGGATGTGGTCTTGATTCATGTGGTGAGGTACCTGACCATTGTTCTCTTGTCAATCCCAGAACAGCCATGCTCTCTAAGTCCATTGACGATAGCATGCTGATAGATATGTACAAGGACATATTTCTCTAAGTTCCACTTCCTTGTCTCGCCATAATGAAAATTGGTTTGCAGCTTCTTGTCTGCTGTTGTGGCCATGTTGTTGACATTGTTTACACCTAGGTAGTGAAGTTTCAGGTTGAAGAAGGCACTTCTCCCATCACTGGTCTTCTGGGCTTGCATGACATAACTCCAGCATTCCAAGTCTCTTGTGAGTGCTGATAGTAGCTCCCAGAATTTGGACCTGTCATCCAGATAGGTCTGAATGAAGGGGTTGGACAATGAAGTGCTTCCCACTGCCAGGATGTGGGCCCTAGCAATCAGTTCTTGTTGTTGGGTGATGTACCCTCCTGGAGGGTCTGAAATATCCCTGGCTCCTCTCTGACTACATATGCAAGTGGGATTTTGGTGACCCCAAGCATCCCTTCAGGAAATCTACAAGGCTCTGAATCATTTTGGGCCAATTTTTCATGTTAATTGTCAGTGCTGCAACTCCTTCGTGTTCCAGCTCCCACTGCTTATGAGCTCTTTAGCTCCTGATGTTGCTGAGGGTGATGCTGCTGGCACCTACCTGCCTGGATGTCTGCTCCAGATAATTGCAATAAAAGACAGTCATCTTCTCTGCTTGCAAGGAAATCGTGGCGCCCACCGTGTTGATAGGACAACCTGGTTTCCTTATGACCTTGCACAAGGACTCATCCAATACCCTGAGTTCCTCTAGGCTGTCAATCCCTTGATCTCCCATGACGGCAGTTGCAGCTTGGGTAGTGAATCCAAGTATGCATAGCGCAGCATGCATATCAGGGTTGATGTTAGTAGCATCACTCATGGTAAAAGCTTTCTGAGTTTGATTAGCTGAATTGATCTTCTGGTTACTAGCCTGAACACAATTGCTGCCTGGAAACTTAGAACATTCCTCCAGAATTCTTACCTGGACTCACGTGGAAGCCTGTATCTCCTGGACTTCTGACTAAAGTCTTACCACTCTGCGTGGCTTGCACAATTAGCTCTTGCTCGTATTGCCAAATT
>Ga0075156_10001498_pt1 | contig 12733 bp, 8 predicted proteins | sample JI81AbrownDNA_FD_70966 | JGI IMG/M metagenome (GOLD analysis project Ga0075156, IMG submission 70966) | Wastewater effluent complex algal communities from Wisconsin, to seasonally profile nutrient transformation and Carbon sequestration -... | ecosystem: Engineered > WWTP > Effluent > Algae...
AGATTTTAGATTTTAGATTTTAGATTTTAGATTTACTCCACAGATGAATCTGGGGGGTTGAACCTTGGTCTAAAATTTTGATCTGGGGTATTCGATCGACCGAAACTGCAACCACTTTTAATTTTCAATTGCTTTGACTAATACCAATACTCCCATCATAGCTCCAGCAATGGGGTAGTGGGTGGCGGCGGCAAATCCGGCTTTGTTGGCGATCGCGACTTGTTGCTGGCCGATCGGGAATTTTTCTAAACTAGGATTAATGTAGGCATATTCTTGAGTCATGCCAAATTGCTGAGCAATGGGCACTACAAGAGTGTCTAGATAAAACTGCTGAAAGCTCCGCATTAGGGAATTGCTGGGGCGGTGGAGGTCGAGAATAGCTGCTTTGGCACCGGGTTTGAGCACGCGGTGCAATTCCTGAAGACTGCGGGGGATGTCAGTCACGTTACGCAGCCCGTAACCCATTGTGGCGCAGTCGAAGTAATTGTCAGCAAAAGGCAAGTCTAGGGCGTCAGCTTCTACCCAGGAAATGGGACTAGCAGGGGTGAGAAAAGGTCGATCTCGCCTAGCAGCCACGGCCAATTGTTCGGCGGAAAAATCTACTCCAAATACGCAACCAGTCGGCCCTGCTTGTTTGGCCAGCAACAAAGCTAGATCCCCGCTACCGCAGCACAAGTCTAAACAAGTATTTCCGGGGCCCGCACTGCTCCATTTCACCGCCATTTGCTTCCAAATCCGGTGTTGCCCAAAGCTCAACCAGTCGTTCAATTGGTTGTAAACAGGTGCAATTCGATTAAATATAGTTTTAATTTGTTCTGCGTTATTAGTCATTAGTTATTAGTTGTTAGTCATTGGTCATTAGTCATTAGCCATTAATCATTGGTCATTGGTGATTTATCAGCAGGAAAAAATAATTAATTCGTGCATTCATGTCATGCTGTCGCCAGTCATTAATGCTTTTTTATTTGTTAGCTATCCGCGAGATTTTGTCTTGAATCCTTCGTTGGCTCTTATTTTAAACTCAAGACAGAGAGCCGACTAATAACTAATGACTGACAACTAATGACTGACGATCCCGCCCAAAAACAGGTACAAGCTCCCGACAATCGTCGTGGAAATTCAAAAATTTTAGACTTTTGTTCAAGCTCCAAGATTCACTGCGCTGCAAGTAAATCTAAAATCTAAAATCTAAAATCTAAAATCTAAAATCGATTGACTGATGACTAATGACCCTGAAAACTCGTCAATACCAAAGCAACTTCTTGAGCGGCGAGGTGAACGGTTGTGAGTTCGTCGGGGCGCAGGGAACAAGGTTGTTTCCACTGCATGGAAATTAGGGCGATCGATCGACCTTTGTGACTAACCGGGATGCTCAGGTGAGCTTGAATGCCGGATTTCTGATAGTGCGGCAGACTCGCTAGGTTGGTGTCGAGTCCAATATTCACAACACCCTGAATAGTTTGAGAGGTAATTGCTTCTCGAACCAGAGGGTCATCCGCCAGCCAATTTTCCACAGTTGAACCCGTGGTGTGACAGCCTTGGACTGGGATTAAAACATTTCCTTCCACCAGTTGCAAAATGCAAAAGTCCGCCAAAAAATTATCACTTATAGCAGTAGCAATTGGATCTAAACTTGCTTCCAAACTCGGATAATCCACAGCCGTTTGCATGATTGTTGCTAACAGTTGTATTTGATTTTGAGCGCGATCCAATTCCTCAGTCCGCTGCTTGAGAATTTCATAAGTCTCGGCTGCCTTTTGCACCACCATTTTCAGTTCGTTCGGGTCCCAAGGCTTGGTGATATACTTATAAACCTGTCCTGAGTTAATCGCATCCACCAAGTCTTCAATGTCCGTAAAACCAGTCAAGATAATTCTGACCGTATTCGGAAACTGGGGCACGGTTTTGCTCAAAAACTCCGTTCCCTTCATTTCGGGCATCCGCTGGTCGGAAATGATTACGGCGACCTCGCCTTCGATGCCGAGGACTTCCAAGGCGCGAATTCCGCTCTCAGCTTTGAGAACGTTAAAATCTCGTCGGAAAGTGCGGTAGAGTAAATCCAGATTGTCTGGTTCGTCGTCTACTACCAGCATTTTGGGCTTTTTCGGTCTGTGTAGGGTCATGAGCTGGCGTTTAATTTGATCTAGCTCTGAAATGGCATTATCCATAACAATACGATAAACTCCCCTTTGTACATTTAGGCGAGCAACTATTCTTTGACACTCCCCACGCATAGAATGCGGGGGATTCTTCTCTCAAAGGCTCGACTCTAGACCGATATTACTATCGATCCCCGATAGAACGCCTCCAGAAGCAGTTTTACTCACGGGCTGCCCGACCGCAAGAATACCTCTGTCTCTAATTACTTGTGCTGCTGCTGTATCGCGATGAGTGGTGTACCCGCACGAATGACAACTATGGATTCTGACATCCAAGGTTTTCTTACCAGTATGGGTTCCACATTGGGGGCAAATTTGACTCGTATAGTTTTTATCAACACGAGCAAAATACACCCCGCGCTTCCAACACACATGAGACAGAATCGAGAAGAATTGACCATAGGCTGCATCGAGACTATGTTTACCGAACATCCCCTTTGCCCAAGCCTTAAAATTGATATCCTCAATGAATATCATTCCTGCTTGGTCACATAACCTATGAGCTAATTTATAGTGCCAATCCTTTCTGGTATCACTGATTTTTTGATGAATTCTAGCAATCTTTTTCTGGAGAGCAAGCCAATTCTTAGACCCTTTTCTTTGATGCTTTAATCTTCGCTGCAGTGATTTCAACTCGCGGTGAAGTGCCTGAAAAAATCTCGGTCTGTTGACTAATTCTCCATCTGAAGTTGCGAGGTATTTGTCAAGCCCAATATCTACCCCTAATGGATGTCCTGACGGTGGGCGAGCGGGCAGGTTGACTGCTAACTGGTAGGTCAGCATGACAAAATATCCTGATGCCCTTTTAACTACTCTAATTTGCTTGAGTATAAAACCCTCTGGTGTGGGTCTAGACATTTTCATCCTTACCCACCCAATCTTAGGCAGATTAACCTTTCCATTCTCCACTGCTGCATCCTTAACAGCCGGGAAAACAAACGATCGCATCCGTTTTTTGAAGCGAGGAAACCCATGCCCTCTATCCCACATTGCCACAAATGCCGACTCTAAAACCTTTAAAGTTTGCTGCAATACTTGCGAATGAGGGGTCTTTAATTCGGGACAATGCTTCTTAGCTTCTGCCAAACCTTTGCACTGACTAGCATAGGTTGGTCTAGGAGTATCCGGTGAGATAATATACTCACCAACTATCGAACAAGCATTAACAGAAGACTTACGAGAATTCACCCAATCTTTCCGTTCTCGCAAGGCATAGTTATAAACCTGACGACAAACAGACAACCAAATCTCAAATATTTGAACTTGAGATTTGGTTGGACGTAGTTTGTACTCGTGAGTTACTGTTAGCATGATATAATCATATCATGCTTTTAGAAATCAACCAGGATTTTTCTAAGACTGTAGGTAGCCGCCTCCGCTGCCGAGTTCATCCCCACGCCTGAAGTCGGGGGCTTTCCTCTCGTTTTCCGGTAACAATAGTCTCATAACTCACTTACTATTAATCTATCGCTCTGCCGCGACACGAGCCTTGCCGGTATCCAATTACACATAACTTAGCCTGAGTTTTTGATTCAATTATGACTGATACACCGCAAGATTCCTCCCCTCCTGCATCTGCATCCTCCACAAATGCTGTGGATGCTGAAAAGTTAATTCGATCGCTCCGCCGCAAAGAAGGTACTTGGGTAGAGTGGGGACAGGCCTGCACAGCACTGCTAAAAGCTGGCTACAACTCTCAAAGGATTTTTGAAGAAACTGGTTTTGAGCCAATTCAGCAAAATCAAGTAAGCGTCGCAGCCCAAGTTTACACCAGCATGGTCAATGCTGGGGCTTCAGAGGAAGTTCGATCGCACTTTTTGGGCAAAGGTAGCGATATCTTATACGAGTTTCGGATTCTCTCTCAAGTAGAGCGGGCCGGGGCGGCGGCTTTGATGCTAGCACACAATTTGGATGTTGACGATGCTCGCCAAGTTGCTAAAGCGATCAAGGAGTTTTCGCACTTCGGGAGTCTCCCCCAAGGGTTCACAGACACTCCAGGGGATGCTGTAGCTTACCAATGCTGGCAATTAGCAAGACAGAAAAGCGATTTGCAAGAGCGATCGCGCTTAATTGCTCGCGGTTTAAAATTAGCTAGCAGCCAAACCGCTAGGGCGCAAATCGAGCAGTTGCTCGTCGATTTTACCGTAGTTGCGAGACGGGAAGCGCCCCGCTTGCCCGTCTACCGGCTGGATACCGAAGAACAATTGCCGCGCGTTGTCCCGGTTGTCGGCAAATTGCCGCTTTCTACGACAGATTTGCTGGCAGTGCCTTTGCCGGAGGAAATCGAGCCGTTCCGAATGGTAAAATTTTCTGGAGCAGGAGCTTGGGTGGCGATTCCCGGATGGCAGGTAATTTTGAACGCTGAAGATCCGGTGGCGGTTTTGGGAATGAGCGATAAATTGCCGGTACCGCTGCAAGGCAAAGTTGAAGAAGTTTTGATTATTGCCGATCGAGCTCAAAGACAGTGGGATGCTGACAGTTATTTCCTCGCAGATAACGCTGGCAATTTAGAATTGTACTGGTTTGAACAATCCCCGGATATTCCTATTTTGGGGCGAGTTGTTCTGGTGATGCGTCCCAAAAAGATTGTGGATGAAGACTATACCAAAGATGGATGGCAAATTGATGATTAGTGAGTTGACTGTTGACTGTTGATGGTTGTCAGTTGACGGTTGTCAGTTGTCGTTGGTTTTAAGAACGGTTTCTTCGGCTGTTCCCCAATACATAAATTTTATGTGGGTGGAATGACTAATGACTAATGACTAATGACTACTGACTACTGAGGCGGTTTCGGTTCTTGAATTTGCGGAACAGAATGCTGTTTCTTAAATCGATTAAAGCCGTAAACCGCAGCCCCAATTAACAGCAAATAAGGACTGTAAGCCAACAGCCAAATACCCAAAGCAAACAAACCGAGCGTCAATTCACCCACAGAATGAGTCGCTTTCCCCCAAGTTTCCTGCGCCCGCAAACCTAGAGAAGGTTCCTGAGTTTGTTGAGCCGATACTGCTGCTTCTAGAGTTAAGCTAATAGTTGAATAGGCTACTTGATTTCGCAAACTTTTTAACTGAGCGTCAATGCGTTCGATCGACTCCCGAATATTGCTCAACTCTTGAGCAGCTTTGAGTACATCGCCGACAGAACCCGATCGCTCCATAATTTTTAACACCATTTCCTCGGATTTGCGGAGATTCCGCAGTCTAGCCTCGCTGTCAACTAATTGAGTGGTAACATCCTCAGCCGTCAGAGAACGGTTCTCTACAGTTCCGAGTTTTGCCAAAGCATTTAAAGTAGTTTCTAAACGTTCTTGAGGCACCCGAATCTCCACAGACGCGGTTTGGCGGACACTCGAATCCGGCGGCTTCTGATTTTGGAAACCCAAGATATCGCCTTGCTGTTTTTCGACAATATTAGTAACAGATTTAGTGCTGGCGTCAATAGATTTGACAACTACACTGAGTTGGGCTTTTTTAATCAGTTGGGGACGGGTTGCGGTCGTTTCTGCTGCTTTTTTTGATGCACCAGAAGTTTGTGACCTTTGGGCTGCTGGATCGGGTGCTGGTGCCGATTGTGGAGCCGATTCGGCCACTTGGTTTTCACGGATGCTGGATGAACCTGCGCCGCCTGGAGCGCTGCTGGACGTTTGAGCTCCTCCGCAGCTAGGCAAAGCAATTGTGGAAGATAAAGTTAAGAATACCGCAACAGCAAAACGAGTTGTGCTGTTGTTGGCTGGGTTTGGGTTTGGCTTGTGGGGCGGGGAATTGATTTTGAGGTGAGTTTTCATTTGGGTGACTCCTCTAAAAAAGGCTTGGGTATTGAATTTTATGCTGGTTTTAATTTAAGCTCGAATAGATAGCGTTAGTTTAGCCGATACCGAAATGGAAACGGTAGAGGTTGCAGATTTTTTTATTTTTAACCGCAGATGAACGCAGATAAACGCGGATGTAATAATGACTGATGAATTTGATTCTGATTTTATGCGATCGACAACCAATATCGATCGCCCTGGCAACATTTCCTCTGGGTTAGACTCTGCGGCAGTTTTGCGAGAACAAGCTTGCCTTAAAATTCGCGAAAGCTTGCGTGCGGGGCAGCAAGACATGGCGGATTGGCAAGGCGGTCCCCTTGCTGTTTCGGCGGTTCCGGGGGCCGGGAAGTCTACGGGAATGGCTGCTGCGTCGGCAATTGCGATCGCCCGCAACGGGCTTCACAGCCGCCGCCAGTTAATTGTCGTCACATTTACGCGATCGGCTGCTGCTAATATTAAAGCTAAAATTCGGGAAAGATTGACAGAATTGTCTTTATCTCAAGGCGGTTTTGCTGTGCACACTTTGCACGGTTTAGCTTTGAATATTGCGATGCGCCATCCTGATTTGTCGGGTTTAAATTTAGAAAATTCAACCTTAGTTACTCCCACTCAAAGTCACCGATTAATTCGCACCTGTGTAGAACTTTGGATTGCGGAAAATCCCCGCAGATATCAAGTTTTGTTGGAAGGACAGCAATTCGACGGAGAGGAAACGGAGAGGCTGCGGCGACAATCGGTTTTGCGGACGGAAATTTTGCCGCAGGTAGCTAAAACTGTGATTCACGAGGCAAAATCTTCTGGTTTGTTTCCCGAACAGTTGTTAGAAATGAGCGCTCTTGATACTGGGGATGGTTATGAAATTTTAGCAGTAGCTGGGGGTTTATATCAAAAATATCAGGCTTTGTTGAGGAGTCGGGAATTCATCGATTATGACGAGATGATTTTAGCAGCTTTGCGGGTGTTGGAAAATCCGAAGGCGAGGGCGATCGAGCAAAAGCAAGTATTTGCCGTTTTTGAGGACGAAGCCCAAGATTCTACACCTTTGCAAACTCGGCTTTTGAAAACATTGGCGAGCGATCCAGAGCCTGCTAAATCACCTCCCAATTTTATCAGAGTTGGCGATCCAAATCAAGCGATTAATTCTACTTTCACTCCCGCCGATCCGATTTATTTTAACCAATTTTGTGATGAGTGCGAAGTAGAGAATAAGTTAGCGACAATGGACGGTGCCGGTCGCAGCACCCAAGTAATTATCGAGGCCGCTAACTTTATGTTGCAATGGGTAAATGGTTCGGAATTAGCGAAAAATGAAAAGCCTTTTCGCGACCAAACTATTAAGCCAGTACCCAGCGATGACCCGCAGCAAAATGCAAATCCGGCTCCGATTGGTCGAGGCTTAGAATTGCATACTCCGCGCGATATTTACCATACAGTTGAGTTGATTGGTAAGCGGGTAATTGAGTTAGTAGAAGAATTTTTACCAGCAGAGTTTGAATTTGGAATAAATGGCAAAAATATCGAATCAGGCGGTGAAGCGAGCGATGGGGAAAATAGTGCAAAATTGCCCTTAGAAAATCTGAAATCGATGGCTATTTTGGTGCGGGAAAACAAACAAGGTAAGTTTATCAAAGAAGTGCTGGAAAATCCTCAAAAACACGGATTAAGCTTTGATTTGCGGAAATACGGGATTAAAATTGAGGATGTGGGAGAACGCGACAGACATTCTCAAGTACCTTGGGAAATCTTAACACTGCTGCAATTTCTCGATCGCCCGCACTCTCCAGACTACCTGAAAGCAGCCTTAAAGATTTTGAGCGATCGGCAACTGATCCCCAAACAAGACTACAATGCTTTTGCGACTAGCCCCGAACAATTCCTTTACCCAGGCCCCCTAGACCCCCAGCAGTCAGATCCCGTTCGCAAATGCCGCTATTTTTGCTGCGGTTTGCTGCAAGCTAGCTTAGAACTGCCGCCCTACCAAATCATTTCCTTCTTAGCCTTAGCGCTGCAATACGACCAAACAGAATTAGCCACCGCCGACAAATTAGCAGAACGAGTAGCAATCCAAACAGCCGGCAACAATTCAATGCGGAATATTTTGGGCGTACTTAGCGAAATTGTCAGTTCCGAAAGATTTGAACCTGTGGATGCAGACGACAAAATAGAAGAACGTTATACCAGCAAAGGTCAACTAACAATTATTACCATGCACAAAGCTAAAGGATTGGATTGGGATTGCGTATTTTTGCCGTTTCTGCACGAACAAACCATCCCCGGAAATTTGCGGGTTTTGCCGCAAACCCGATTTTTAGGAGATTTCACTTTAGCAGAGGTAGCGAGAGCACAAATTCGAGCAAGTTTGCACGGAAAATATCCTTTACCAAATCTAGGCGAAGCGTGGGAACAAGCAGGTTATTTGAAAACAGCAGAAGAGTTTCGACTGCTGTATGTGGCGATGACGCGAGCAAAAAGTTTGTTGTGGATGGCGGCGGAGAAAAAAGGGCCTTTTACGTGGAACAAACCAGAGAATTTACAGGAGCAAAAACCTTGTCCGGTAATGCCTGTCTTGAAGCAGAGATTTCCGAGTAATGCTATATAAAAGAAGTAAGAATTATATCATGTCCGGTCGATGACCCCAAATCATACCAATTTTAAAAAAGAATGCAACAGTATTCTTGTTCCCCCCGCAATGCAGCGGGGGGGCTAGGGGGGGTCGAAGAGTGTTGCACGATTTTAGAGAAATGGTATCAGGTAGGGGCGGGTTCACCAACAATATCTGCCAATAATTAACAATCTCAAAAACCCGCCCTGCCCGGATATTATGGTCAATCTATCGGACATGATATTAAGGATCGCCAATTAAATAACTTACAATTTTAATTGTTATTGTGGGATGGGCGTCCCGCCCGTCCAGAAAGGGCGGGCGGGACGCCCATCCCACAATAACCATCACGCATTGTAAGTTATTTAATTCTCATTCCTCACCACTTTCCTGACATCGTGCCCTTGAGTCTCAATTCTTCTCGACTAACTAGAGCTTCGTAGTAATCGGGTTTGATTTCGAGGGCGACTCCGTAAGAGCTAATGGCATCTTGAGTTCGCTGCAATTTTTGCAAAACGTCGCCCCGCTGCGCCCAAGCTTCCCAGTTGTCTGGCTTGAGTTGAATCACTTGGTCAAAAGCGACGAGTGCTTGGGAATACTTCTGCATTTCCCCTAGGATCAGACCTCGCTGTACCCAGCCTTGATAGTTGTCCGGCCAGATAGTAATTGCTCGATCGTATGATGCTAGAGCTTGTTCGTACTGCTGCAATTTTGACAAAGCGTTGCCGCGTTTCAACCAAGCTTCAAAATTGTCGGGCACGATTTTAATTACGCGGTTGTAAGCTGCGACGGCTTCTTCGTAACGCTGCAACTTTTCCAGCGCTGCGCCTTGCTGCAACCCTACTTTTGATGTAATTTCTGCTTCTGAAGTCAGAGAGATTACTTTATCAAAACAGGCGATCGCTTCTTCGTATTGCTGTAATTTTTCCAAAGCTTCGCCTCGCAAGTTCCAAGCTTCTAGAAAATTACCTTCAATTTGTAGGGCATTGCTGTAAGCGATAATTGCCTCTTTGTAGCGTTCCAATCCTGCTAGGGCGATGCCTCTACCCAGCCAAGCTTCGGGGAAATTCGGATTAATTTGAACGGCTTGGTCAAAAGCTGCGATCGCCCCTTCAAAATCTCTTGATTCTGACAGTGTTTGACCGCGCCCGATCCATGCTTCGGGATAAAAAGAATTAATTTCAATTGCCTGATCGAAACAAGCAATTGCCGCATCCGGCCACTGGTGTTTGAGGGCCATTCCTTTATAAAACCACGCTTCGCAGTCGTTGGGCTGCATTTGCAGTACGCGATCGTAAGCTGTCACCGCTTCTGCGTATTTGTGCAATTTTGCTGAAGCAATGCCCCGATTGAACCAAGCCAGACTATTTTGCGGTTGCAGTTGAATGGCGCGATCGTAAGAAGTTACCGCTTCAGCGTAGCGTTCGGTTTTCATCAAAGCCAAACCTCGGTTCAGCCAAGCTTCCCAATTAGTCGGGACGAGTTTCAGCGCGCGCTCGAAAGCGGCCACGGCTTCAGGATAGCGCTCAGCTTGAACCAACACGTTGCCTTGCCGATACCACATGGCGGGCAAATTTGGATGAAGTTGGGTTGCTTTTTTGTAACAGCTTGCGGCTGTATCCCACTGCTGCAATTCCTCTAAAACTCTGCCCCGCTGATACCAAGCTTCGTGCTTTTCTGAATTGATTTGAATTGCGGTGTCGAAAGCTGCGATCGCCTCTGAGTGATTTTGTAAACTTAACAGCCCTGTGCCGCGCAGCATCCAAGCCCAGTATTCTTCGGGATTAATTGCTGTAGCTCGATCGGCGCAGGCTACGGTTTCTGCGTAGGAGTGCAGTTGCTTGTAAGCTTTGCCCAGATTCAGCCATGCCCTGGCCCAGTCCGGCTTAATTTGAACGGCTTTTCCGTAGCAAATGACTGCCGCTTCGTACCTTCCTGCGGCGTACAATCTATTGCCCCGATCGTAATCTGGAAATGCTGCAAAAATTCTTAAAATCGGCGGCAGCAGAGCTGGTTGGGGGTTTGAGGAGTTTTCTGTAGCCGAAGTCGAGAGGTCTGGCATACGCCTTTCACATAAAAAATTTAGTGGGATAACAAGCTTGCGGTCTTATATATTAACTTATGCTTTTCTTAATTTCGCTGCTGTGAATGAAACAAATTTAGCATATCAGGTGTGCTGCCACAAATTATGTTTACTTAACTGTAATGTATAAAATTATGCACCGCTCCCACTTTGCGTATACCGCTGTAAAATACGGTCAGTCGATTTTCGATTTTCGATTTTCGATTGACTCCACAGATGAATCTGGGAGCTTGAACCAGAGTCTAAAATTTTGATCTCTACACTACGAGTGTCGGAAACTTGTAAGTTGTTGTGCATTTAAAATGCGTGCTTCAGAGGTTGAAACCCTTTACTGGCTTAGATAGCCTCGAAAATTTAAACGATCGACAGCTTATCCGTTTTTGGGCGGGGTTTACGTTCCCATCATTTCCAAAAGTGCTTCTATAGAACCTATTTGATATCTTTTCTTCAACAATAAGGCGGACAAACAAGCCGTCTCACATAACTCAACAGCCACAAGATGAGAAATCATGTGGCGACGATCGCAAAAAAGCTGAAATCCTTCTGACATAAAGCTTGTGGCAACAGTAATAGATGTCAAATGGGTTCTATAAACGGTGTTAATTTTCCCATAATCCTTCAAACCTCTGCGGTGCGAGATCTGAGTTAATGGAATCTGTCCTTAAGAAGACAGTGTGTTAACTTTTATTACAATGGCTATATATCTTATCTAATAAGAGGTATTGTCCTTCATGTCGAGTTGCTCAGGCAGGTAATGACGAGTAGTAGCTACATATTGTGCAATAAAAACAAGTAAATCGATAAATTAATTGATTTATTGCAGCACTTCTTTCTTTCAAACAGCTAAAAGGAGTTGGTTTGGCAAATATCAAAATTAATTGGTGTTAGACGTTGATTGGGAATTGAATGAGGAGTTTTATTATGCGAGTCAATTTAAAAATTCGATCTCACAAGACGATCGCCATAATATTTATTGCCTCGTTACTAATCAACGTACTTGCTATCAAAAGCACGTACTCTCAGCAGAACTGCCCAAATGTGCAAACTTCAATTCAGATTATCGACGAAATGGGCGGGAGGTGGATTTCTGAAACGTCCCTGTACGATTCATTTTTCAAGAACTATGTAACTACCATTTCCAAACACGTCTGGGCCAAGATTGACGATGGGACGCAGTGCCACGGAGATTTGAAAAGTTCTCCAGAAGTCAAGCTTTTTTTCGTTTACCGTCGGCTGGTCACATCCACGCCAATCGTAGCACCGTTCAACTTAGAGCGTACACAATCTAATGATACCAGGAATTTGGAAAGTCCTTGGGTAAAACTCACGTTCAGCAGATCGCCCAAGCTCGTTGTGCATGCCGTGTTTCTATGGAACGAACAACAGTTTCTGCTCGATCAAACACTGATGTCGGGCATACGTGCCTCGCCCACCAATCCTCTGGTTCCGATTGATGGGGCCATCTTCGACCAATTTGTAGAAGATTATGACTCTGTGCTGGCTGTAAGGTCTCCAGAAGCCAGGGATGCTGCCCAAGCCAGTATTTCAAAGCGCTTGCCACCAGAAATCTTTTGGCTGTTTCGTAATGCGCGGCAAAGCAGCTTGTCTGCGTTCCAGGTGGAAGTAACCTCCGCTCTTAACTCCATCCTTACGCAGGCAGCGATCGGATATACCGAGCTTACCAAGGCTCTCGTTGACCAATTTTTTACATCAGCACAAACAGAGATCCGCTACGAAAGCGTTCTCGATCTCAAAGACCTATTCACCCTCGATCGATACCGGGTTAACCGACTTCACTAAGGAAAAAAATCATGATTTGGACATTTCCTCAAAAGACGACGTTCACGGGTTTTACTGCCGCAGAAGAGGCACAGATCCTTAATTCATTTCATGGCAACACTTTTTTTCAAAGAGCTAAAAGGAGTTGGTTTGGCTAACATCAAAATTAAGGCGTGTTAGACGTTGATTTGGACAAGAAAGTTGAGGGAAGAGTTTGATTATGCGACTCAATTTAAGAATTCGATCTCACAAGATCGCCATAATACTTATGGTCTCGTTACTAATCAACGTACTTGCTATCA